>Ga0208813_1001840_pt1 | contig 10304 bp, 20 predicted proteins | sample MalvireepMed_904_FD_184250 | JGI IMG/M metagenome (GOLD analysis project Ga0208813, IMG submission 184250) | Marine viral communities from the Global Malaspina Expedition - Malaspina viral metaG DeepMed_904 (SPAdes) (version 2) | ecosystem: Environmental > Aquatic > Marine > Oceanic | place... | reverse complement strand
GATACGTCGGATAACCGCTAACAGGGCGAGGCTATTTATCTCATAAAGAGGGCAGAATGTACCTTAGTCGACTATAAATGTTGGTCTAATATGGCAGGGACACCAACCTGCCCTCTTATATTTCTGTACTAATTAACACTGTAACGTCTAATGCCTTCAGCGTCTGTGTATAAAAGTAGGTGTTGTCACCTACGTTCAGCTAAAAGACAATGACGATTGTCGTAATTGAAGGCAAACATTTATAATAACTGTACGCAGGAAAAGCCGTGCATTTGCTAGTATAAAATCACCAAGGTGAGGGTCACTCCCTGCTAGTTCCTCTTATTGGCGGATTGCCAATATATTGAGGCCTGCGTACAATAATTCCCTCTTTTATAGATAACCTAAAAATACTGGGCTTGTCAAAAAAGGCGTTTCTTTACATACCCTTTTCTTTGATTACTTAACCTTAAACAATAAACAAAGGAGTACAACATCATGATGAAGTTGAGTGAAATACTAAGTGTAATCGCACCAGTTATCACATTCCAGCGTTCTACAAAGGTAGGCGATGATTGGGAAAACGAGCGTGTTAGCTTAAGCAACGTGAAAGCGTCAGAGTTACCACCTGAAGGTGATAAAACACCGCCTGTGATCTACAATATGTGGGTGAATTCACACGCTACAAGTGAAAACGTGGCTGAGGCTAGGGATAGACTGGCTGATAAAGGCCTACGTATTCTAACGACTGATGAAAGTATACACGTGAGTGAATCTAACGGTTCCTGTAGATTTATGATCATCGGTAATCAAGCGTAATACAAGGGGAAGTGGGTAAAACCACTTCCCTTTTTTTTGCTTAATATAAGGAGGCATATCATGCCACAAGGAGAATATCCGAGAATAGCAAGTAAAGACGAAATACTGCGTATGTACGATAGAGTTATGATGAACTATCAAAGTTATTTACTAAAACAGATGAGTAAATCAGAGATAATCTTTAGTTCTACTATGAAAGAGTACGCAGGAAAGATAGAAGTATTAAGAAACATACTAGGTTTTAACGGAAATATGGAGGACAAATAATATGTTCGATAAATATGACGATCCAGAGGTAAATCAGTGGGTATTACCAAAGAAATTCAGACAAAATTGGATAGAGGCACTTGAAAGTAATAAATACGAACAAACACAAGGTGCTTTGTGCGAAATTTCAGACGCAAAAAGTAGTTATTGTGCTTTGGGTGTAGCTTGTAAAGTGCTTGGTTATGCAGACGAAGACCTAGATGGAATATTGGGTTTTTCAAGTGAAACTAGATGGAACGAAATACCAAATAACCTGAAAGATAGAGATGAATTATGTGGTGTGATAGTTCAAATGAATGATGACGAATGTTTTGACTTTAATAAGATAGCAGATTGGATAAAACAAGCTACTTATTCTAACGAATAAACAGTAAATTCTATCTCTAAAAAGGAGGTAAAATGAGCGATATGGCAGAAGTGCTGCTAAACAAGAAGCAAATCACTAAAATCGCATCAGGTACTCATATTCCTATCCTATTTTCAAAAAAGGAATTAGAGGCACTTGGTAACGAATTAACTGATTTGCTAGGTGACAAGAAAATAGATAGTCTTGGCTCATTAGCAACACTGCTAAAACAGATCGACAAGATATACAAAGAACATTTCTAGTATACCCTTTTATTTAGATTAATAGGAGTACATATGGAATGCTACATACATAGCTGTGAGTTAACATCACAGGAAGTACAATCAAGTAAATACACAACAACAATGATCGAACCTGAATATACAGAAGTATATTTCTGCGAAGAATGCTTCGAGGAATATGCTGCTGGTAAGAGGAAGTCATATAAGACTTGGGAATCCAATGAAATATATAGCGCTTTTCAGGTAGATCAAGACATTAAATCATGGAAAGAGGACAATAATGGGTAAATTTCAAGCTGCAGGTACAATAGGTAGAACTATTGGCTACATAACTTGGGCAATTAGTAATACGCTCAGGATAGCCAAGAGTGCTACAACCAAAAGTTTTGATTTCATATCTAATAGGAATAGATATAACCTAGAGGTAACTGTTCAAAACAAAACAATCAGAACCGAAACAGGTGTAAATACATCACAAGTTATAGCATTACTTGAAACAATGCACAACTTTGGTGATGTAGAAATACACATAAGTAATGGAGAGCTACGCCATGACGAGGAAACAACGATGGGCACAAACCCTGATACAAATAACACGGGACATTCCACCAGCGAAGAGACCGTACATTCCTACGACACGTTCTAAATTTGATGACCTGAGAAGCATGTCCACCGTGGAATTGAGAGATTGGTTCCAGAGAAACAGGAAGTTCTATGACTACGTTGATAACGGAAGAAGAGAACCACTGTTCCTCACAATGGTATCAAAGTTGCAGTATGCAAACTTGCTGCTTAAAGGCATCATAACGCATTGAGTGTAGCGTGCTCTCAAATGGGGCTGGGTATGTATGTGGAAACGGTACTATACCGATCCATAAGACTCCAGCCCCTTAACTTAATAATATAAGGAAATTATGGTCGATTTATTTAAAGAGTTAGAAGAAACCAAGGTATTTCTTAAAGAATATAAAGATATACGCATTGCGCTTGATATTTGTACAGAATACATGGATGATACAAGAAATACAGTAAACAACGCACTTGCTAGAATAAAAGCAAAAGAAGTGCTTTTAAATCATGAACTAAAGAACTTTGAGGAAGATATGGTAAAAATAGGTCTTAAAAAGGAAACAAATCATGAGTGAAATAAAACAGTTATTTGGAGTAGATATTAAAGATATAAACTATATCTATCTTGCAGATGGAGAATGGTATGATATTAATGATGATCATCATTTAGAAATAACAGGTATTATTAATCATAAACCATCTACTTTTTCTGCTTGGTGTATAAGAATGAGTGATAACAGGTCTTTAAGAGTGGTTGGTAATCTTAACCAAATACTATTAGCAGAAGCCGAATACTCATAAAAGGAGGGCACTATGGCTCATCAATTACTAGATGACACTATGTTTTATGTAGGTGAGACACCTTGGCATAAACTAGGTGTACCATTAGATAATCCACCTACGATAGAAGAGGCGGTTATATTAGCCAACTTAGATTGGGAAGTATATAAAGAACCAACTTACTTCCTTAAAACTATGCATGAGGGCACTAATCCATACAGTTTGGCAAGCTTTACAAATATGTTAAGTAAACCAGAGCTGATACCAACTGAACACTATGTAACGATAAGAGATGCATTTAAAGGTGACGATAAAAGCACGACTACATATGATGGACATAAGATACTTGGAAATGTATCTAAAAGGTATGAAGTACTGCAAAATAGAGACGCTTTCACGCCTTTTAATGTATTACTTGACCATGGTTACGAACTTGAAACAGCTGGTGCTGTAAGAGAAGGTAAGATGGTCTGGATATTGGCTAGAAAAGTGGACAACGAACTCAATAAGGTCGGTGACGACAATGTAGAACGGTACGTTGTACTAATGAATAGCCATGATGGATCAACACCAGTGTTTATGCAGCCTACTACCATAAGAGTAGTATGTGCTAATACACTGGACTATGCATTATCTAAGGAATCTCCGCTGAGATTTTCCATTAAGCATACAACTAATGTAAAAGAGAGACTTGAAGAAGTCACTAGTGCATTAGGATTTGCAGAAGGAAACTGGCGTAAGGCCCACGAGATAATGAATCGCATGGTTGAACATGAAATGAACTTCCAGCAAGTAAAACTATACTTTGAAGCAGTTATACCGTTTCTAAAGCATAGAGGTATGTCTGGTAAAGACGAGCTGGGTGTAGCTAGAAGAGATATAGCCACCCCTGTCTTTAGCCAACTTATGAATAACTTTGCTGGTGGTCATGGAAATAAAGGTGAGACAGTATGGGATGCATACAATGCAATAACCCAGTACTATGATCACCAAAAGAACTACAAAGATTGGGTCTGGTCTACACAATTTGGTAAACCAGCTCAATACAAACGCAGAGCGTTTCTGTATGCTACTAAGATAGTAGATAATACATCTGAAACATTTGCGGCTGCTTGAGGTGTGCCTCATCTCAGAGTAAACTGAGCGAGCCGATGTAACATACTGTTGAAGGTTCAAATAATTGAAGCAGCCCATTTTTGAGGGCTTGGTAATTACTGAAACCGTGAAAAGGGCGGTAATTAACGAATTAACGTCATTAGGTATACATCCGATTGTTATTGTGGATTTTATCAATTAGATATACGCCTACGCTAAGTCCAAAAGAAATAGGAAAGACACTATTTATTTAGTGTGTTTCTAAAGCTAATATTCGTGTGGTTTTGCTAATCGCCCCTATGATATGCAGATCAAAGGTCAGCTTGCTGAGAATATTAGCACAGTGCACTGCGAGCTTCTCGAGTAGTGGTGTTCTGTGGAGTTTGGCTAACACATAGTCCCTGTTAATGCGTCAGACCGCACGTGCCAAAGAGGTGCTGATATGTCGGATGTCTGAGTACCCCATTTAACTATACTCACTGGTTAGTCGAACTCCAAAATAACTAAAAGGAGAAAATATGCATCATTGGAGTGATAAAGAACTTCTAAGATACTACGAAGAAAGAATGGAAGAAGGCGTTGTCAAGAAAAAAGGCTCAACATATAATAGAATGATGGAAGTTAAAGAAAGATTAGAGAAAAAACGCAGAGCAAAGATGATTAAAAGAATGCGAAAAGCGAATAAATTGATCCAATCTAAAAATGGAAAATCAAGTAAATGAGATTCCCTAATTCTTGATATTGTTTGAGATAGAGTCATTGAATAACTCGTCAATATTTCGTAACTTATCCTAGTGAAGGAGGGCTGATAAAGTCCAAAAACTATTAACTAAAAAGGAATCATTTTATGGAACAAAATGAACCTCATCCGTATTATATATTACGTGAGGAAGAATATAAGCAGTACGTAGAAACAAAAGGTGATAGATTTAAAGCTGATTATCTATCATGGGCAGTATGCTGGGACAAACTAAAGCAGCTGGACACGGAAGCCTCTTATAAATTACATCCAGTACAATTCTTACCAGATGGTACAGCGATTGTGCACGTTGAACTAATATATCACGACAGTAACAGTGATGAATATACTCATCATGAATATCTTGCCGTGAGAAACTATAATAACAAAGCTGAGATGAACCCTGATGCAGTACAGATTGAGAATTCATTTCGCAGATGCGTAGCAAAGGCAGTGTCAATGGCTACTGGATTTGGTATTGAATTATGGTTCAATGAAGATATTAGAGGTTTAGATTATCGCAAGGAAACCCTTATCAATGGTCAGGCTCCTATAAAAGGTCAAATAACAGTTGATCAAAATGTAAAGCTTTATAGACTAGGTAATAATAGAGCTTTTAAGGGAACTGACATGGCAAAACAAATAACAAAGTTTATAACGTCTAATCCTTCTGAAGCAGAAGCTCAGAAAAAGATCGTTAAACTTGAGAAAATGATAAAGGAGAGCAAGAATGCTTGAATTTGGATCAAATAGTAATAGACAATCGAATACATCAAACAAAAGGACTGGTATATTCGTGTCTGAAGCTACTATTAAAAACGTAGTTGTAAAATATGACGTACAGGAAAAGTGGCAGAAACGTCCTGATGATATAGCAGTGTTTCTAACCCTTGATGTAGGTCAGAACTTCGATTATGAGATGCGTATAGGCGGTTATTTCAATAGAAATGACGACGGTTCTGTAAAGAACTGGGGAGCAGCACTAAAGGTTAAGATACTTTTAGATGCTTTAGGAATAGAAGGTAAACTTAGTAACGATTGGCAATTAACAGATGAAGTCGTAGATGAAATGGTTGGAAAGAAATTCCTGCGTCTTTCATATGTTTCTGGTACTAAAGAAAATGGAAAACCACGTTGGTTTGACTGGAATGAAGTTGGTAAACTAGGACAGGAAGATAGGCTTAAAGAACGCTTTATGAAGGCCGTAAACGATGGCTGGGTAAAGAATTTCAGACCTGACACTGATGACAGCTTTGATCCAGCTGAGCTGGAAAAGAAAACTGAACAATCAAAAGATGTTAAGCCATTTGTCTTGTGAAAAAAGTAACTACTTCGGAAGTCATAAAATACTGGTTAAAAGATCGTCTTGATCTTGGTAAAAATGAAGTTTCTACTCATAAAATAGAACTTCAACTGCCAACATATGGTAAACTGTACTATGGAGTACTTCATACACCTAGTACATATACCAGAGTTTGGAGAACATTAAAATCAGATATTAAACAGTTAAAAGACATCGACGTTGTTAATATTAAAGTAAAACCCAATGGGAGTGTTGAAAACACATGGATTTTGGAAACTTATACGTCGAAACGGCAATTGGAGACGTTGCCTCTAGAAATACTATAATACCATATAAGGAATTACTCGATACAGTTCAATCCAATCTAGGGAAAGAGCTGTATCGCAGTATGTTCCTATATAGTGATGAAATACTAGAGCATGTAAAAGAACATGGCTCAGTAAAAGCCTTCAAGGGTGTTCAAGCCCTTGATAAGATCACTTTTGATATAGATATAGGTTCTGGTGGTTCTAAACGCTTAATGAAAAAGACCTCAGAATTTGTCGAAAATCTAATATCGAAAGGAACAAAACGAGATTACATACAAATTTGGTTTAGCGGTAGAGGTTTTCATATCGTTATACCAGATTTATATGGATTCACTCCTTCAAAACATATTGCCAGAGAAGTGAAAAGTACACTAGTCAGAGACTTTAGTGATAAAATAGATATAATCTATGATGCTAAAAGACTAATAAGGTTACCGTTCTCATTTAATAAGAAATCCAAGTTATACAAAAATTATATATCTATGGATTTGTTTAGTAATGGTACTTATGATGATATTATAAAATTGTGTGGTGATATAAGTTTTAATATACCACAGCAATACAATGGGATAATTCCAATATGGAAGCCCATGAAATATGATCGCAAGGAAGTTAAACAAGAACGCAAAATACTTCGTAACGCCAAGTATCCAGTTAATAGTGATGTTACATGTGGGCAGCACATAGTAAATAACGGTGCTGAAGGCCTATTCAGGCACAAAACATTACTAAGGCTGATATCTATATGGCGTAGAAAGGGATTTAGCCAAGATCAGTGTATTTTACTTTCAAAGCAATGGATTGCTACTAAGCCAGATGGCTTTAGTGATAACGAAATAGAACGCTGTGTAATTGATACCTTTAGAAATGGGTACCAATATACCTGTGAAGATGAAATATTAGCAAAGTTCTGTGATGAACGATGCAAGTATTTCAGTTTAAAGAATTATGGTCTTTCAGCAGAGATACTCAATATAGATAAAATGATTGATATCTATAAAGAACATCTCATTGAGGACAAGAAAACTAATTCATTTAACTTGGCAGATATATGGAACCTAAACCATGATTATCATTTCAAGGGCGGTGAACTGGCAGTAATACTAGGTGATACAAAGCTGGGTAAAACAGCTTTCGCACAGTTTCTAATTACACAGTTCCCAGACATGAAAACACTCTTTATGTCATTAGAGGTAAGTAAAGAGTTAATAATCAGAAGGTTCTTTCAGTGTGCTCTATCTACTAATAAACATAAGATAGATGCGGGAATTGATTCTGTTGAAAGTAATCTAAAATCAGTACTAAGTCATTTAACAGTACTGTGTGAATCACCAGATATACGCAAATACGATGATCTAATTGATCTATATACACCTAAAATATTGGTAGTTGATACTATTGATGCTATACCTGCCAAGTATTTTAATGGTGAATATGATAGACAGAACTTCGTAACAAACGAATTAAAGGCATTAGCCAATAGACACAAAATGATAGTCATAGCTATAAGTCATATATCTAAAGGCGCAAGCTATAGATTGAAAGAAGGGCATAAATTGGATGTACATAGTGCTAAAGGAAATTCAGTAATTGAACAAAAAGCTGATAAGATAATAGCTTTTGAAAGTGACCATGAAAACGAAGACGTTAGAAGGATCACAGCTATAGGTTCAAGAGATGAGAGTTCTTTCAAATTGATTTTGAACTTTGACTATAATACCTTTAATTTCAAACAAGTAAATTGAATTAGGGGAGAGTTCCTCAGTTAATCAGTACCTCCTTTGTATGATAACTAATACCCCAAACGCTCTCCCCTATCTATCATAATTAATGGAGGACAATAAATGCAACTCAAAATATTCGGTGTTCCTATATTCAGGTATGCTAATATTAAGAAACCAGAATATAAAGGAATAAAGTTAGTGCTATTTGGTGTAGTACTATTTACAGCTGGCGTTGGACACGAAGAAGGGTATCACCATCATCTGTCATTTGGTCTACTAAATTTAGAGATATTCCTAGGAGTATCCATAAAAGATAAAGTAATGCCATGAGTGGCGGAAGATCACCCAAACAGAAAGGCAATAGAATAGAGCGTGAATGTGTCAATTTAGCCAAAGGATATGGACTCGAAACTAAAAGGGCTTGGGGATCAGACGGCAGGTCATTAGGCTGGTCAGAGGAAGTAGATATGACAATTGATCTTCCGAATAAAACTTTTCCAGATAAAAGTTTCAGAGTACTGAAATTTCAAGTGAAGGGCCGAAAGAAAATAGCTGACTATCTAAAACCATCTGAAGAAATATACGGACAAATATTAAAAGAAGATCGTGGTGATCCCTTAGTAACAATAAGGTATAGTGATTTTCTGAGTTTACTAACAAGAATGACAGGTTAATGGCTGGCAAGTGAATAACAGTTGTTCTTGGCAATAGACTAGGCAGGGGAAAGGTATGTGCTCTGCCTAGTCAAAGCATTGAGGAAAATATGGATGAAGTAACACAAGTTTATTTTGAATCAATAGAAAACAAAATTAGTGATCTTGAAAAAAAGATAGAAGTTATAACAGAGTTATCAGTTCAATATACTGATAGACATATATTAACAAACGACAGGATTAACGAAGCATTTGATGTAATAAAAATGCTGGAAAGGAAAATCAGTAATGACTAGAATGCAAATAGCGCAAGGACTTATTAAGCTGCAGGACTTACATAAGAAAGGCTACATAGACTGCGCCAAGGAAGATACTGATGATATTAAGAAGGCATTAAATTCTGCTATAGAAATAATACTTCGAGCGAGAGGAAATGATCTCTATGCCAAAGACTATTAAACTAACAGAGTCTGAGGAATATATAAAGGAACTCCAAGGCATGATACAAATTGCTTTAGACTGCCTTGACGATATCAGCAAGACACAGGCTAACAGTGCTGCTTATAGAGACATGGCAAAGAGTTCATTAGAGAAAATATTAATAAGGAAAGGAGAGTAAAATGAAATTTAGAGTACTAAAAATGAATCAAGTAAGTCTTGTCCCTGATAAATATGGGCATCATATAAGAATAAAGCAACTTACTGAATTTGATGAATTTGGAGACTATGTAAAACATATTCCATTGACAAAAGAAACAGTAGAAGATTTAAAAGGAAGTTTTATTCTTCGTATTCCAAAGTTATGGTATAAAGACGAATCAGGACATAATTACATAGTAGAGAAAACACCTATATTAATAAGGTTCCTATATAAATTTACAACGCTTCTTATAGAACGTATAAAGAATCATCATATTTTAGGAGATAAGGATTATGCCGTATCCAATGAAACCTAAACTTATTCCAGAGGAAGTAATCAGAAAAGTTATTGATGAAGCTCATTCAGAAGGATGGAAATTAAAGTCTGTAATTGCTAGAACTAGACTGACCGAAAAGATATGGGGGAATATATTGAGTAATTTCCCAGAAATAAGATTAGCTAACGATATAGTGAAGAAATACTATGACGAATGGGATGAGAAACCAACTGTTACTCAAGAAGAATATCTTTCTGGAATATGTGAAGAATGTGATTAGGAGAATACATGATTACAATTGCGAACTGGATCCCCAACCTATTCATGCTGGGCTTGTCCCTGATACTCTTGGGAATCGGAGCAGGTCTAGTATTCGTAGTGTTTGGTGTAATAGTGAAAGAAATAAAAGATAGAATGTAAAATTAAGGGTTGCGGTGTGCCGTGGCCCTTTTTTTATTAAATATACGTGAAGTGTCGAATTAAGAGCGACTATGGCCCCTGTTTGAGCCCTAAATCGCCTGTTTACGGGGAGATTATGACTATAGGCATACCTACTATAGCC
>Ga0208813_1001839_pt1 | contig 10305 bp, 10 predicted proteins | sample MalvireepMed_904_FD_184250 | JGI IMG/M metagenome (GOLD analysis project Ga0208813, IMG submission 184250) | Marine viral communities from the Global Malaspina Expedition - Malaspina viral metaG DeepMed_904 (SPAdes) (version 2) | ecosystem: Environmental > Aquatic > Marine > Oceanic | place... | reverse complement strand
GTGTTGCTTCGGCCCGGGGCTCCGGCGTCACCGGCTCCTTGGGCGCGGTGCGTCGGCCCGTGTCACCGCCGAGCAAGGCGCGCAAATCCCCCGGCCCGCCGCCCTGGGGCGACGGCGCCGGGGCGTCAGGCTTTTTTGCCGAGGCGCGGGCCTCCCCGCCCGGCAGCACGCCACGCGGGGAAAACAGCACCATGCGCAGCAGGATCATTTCCAGGGCCGCCCGCGCGTCCGGGGCGTCCTGGATATCCCGTCGTCCGCGCAGCGCCACGTCGTAATAAAGCTGAATCTGTTCCGCCTGGAAGCGCTCCGCCAGGGCCGTCATGGTCTGGTCGGCGCCCTCACCGCCCAGCGCCTGGATCACCGCCAGCTCGTGCAGGGCGGATACCAGCTCATCCAACAGGGCCAGTTCATCCGGTGCGTGCTCGGCGATCGCCGCCAGCCCCTGCAGCACACCGGCGGCTTCGCCACCGGCCAGCGCTTCCAGCAGGGTATGCACATGGCCCCGGTCCACGGTGCCGAGCATGGCGCTCACCGACTGGGCGCTGAGCTGCTCGCCACCGAACGAAATCGCCTGGTCGGTGAGGCTCAGGGCGTCGCGCATGGAGCCCTGCGCCGCCCGGCCCAGGGCCAGCAGCGCCGGCTCCTCGAAGCGGATCATCTCGCGCTCGAGCAGGGCTTTCAGATGGCCGGCGATCTGCTCGGCGGGCAGCGCCTTGAGGCTGAATTGCAGGCAACGGGACAGCACCGTCACCGGCAGACGCTGGGGATCGGTGGTGGCGAGCAGGAACTTAACGTGCGGCGGCGGTTCTTCCAGCGTCTTCAGCAACGCATTGAAAGAGTGCGCCGAGAGCATGTGCACCTCATCGATCAGGTACACCTTGTAGCGGCCCCGGGTGGGCGCGTACTGCACGTTCTCGAGCAGCTCGCGGGTGTCCTCCACCTTGGTGCGGCTGGCGGCGTCCACCTCGATCAGATCCACGAAGCGGCCTTCGCCGATTTCCTCGCAGGTGGGGCAGACCCCGCACGGGCGGCTGCTGACCCCTTCTTCGCAGTTCAGACAGCGGGACAGGATGCGCGCGATGGTGGTCTTGCCGACCCCGCGGGTGCCGGTGAACAAATAGGCGTGGTGCAGGCGGTCCTGATCCAGCGCGTGGGTGAGCGCCCGGGACACATGCTCCTGGCCCACCAGCTCGTCGAAGGTGCGCGGTCGATATTTGCGGGCGAGAACCTGGTAACTCATCGCTCTCCAGCCAAAGGGCTATCCGGGGCTTCGGGGGAAAGCCGTATGCTAGCGAATCTGACCGGTTTAAGACAGCGGGAGGGGCGTGACGGGGGAAGAAATTGGAGGCCTTCCCGCCAGCCGCACCCCGGCACACGAGTCCACTGCTACCGTTGCTCCCTTCCGGGCCTGGCGGGGTTTACAGTTTGTCGTTGCGGGGGGACCAGCGGGTCGGCCATAACGCGCTTTTCAGCGAGCGCGCATTGTGGCCAAAGGCCGGATTCTTTGCAAGCGCGGCTCAGTCGAACGGGCTGAAAGAATCCTCGCGGCCCACTTCCCGGGCCTCGCCGTGGCTGTCGTTCATCACCCGCACGATGCGCCCGGCCTGGGCGTCGTCATCGGCGTCCACCATCACCAGGTACTGGCCCTTCTCCACCTCGCGCCAATAGGGCCGCAGGTGGTGGTTGCGCGATGAAATACCGAAGATGCCGCCCAGCCAGGCGCCGAAGCACAGGCCGAACAAGGTGGTGATCGGCACCACGCTCACCGACAACTGCCAGCCCCAGGGGTCCATGCCGGCCAGCATGAAGCCCAGCACGATGCCGGCGATGGCGCCGATCAGCGCGCCCAGAAAGCCGGTGTGCATGATCTCGGTGTCTTCCCAGATGGTGGTGCCGTGCACCTTGGCCGCTTCCAGCGGCCCCGGGTCGCGCCCCAGCACGTGCAACCGTCCGGCGTCGATGCCGGCGCGGTCCAGATCCCGGGAAATATGCTGCACGCTGTCGATCGACGCGGTCAGATAATAGAACCGTTTCATGATGCTTCTCCCTGTCACCTTGGGCCGGCCCGGTACCGCCCTCTCCGGGCCCTTGCCTTCGATTGTGCTACCGGGGCGCCGGGGTACGCAGTGAAGAAGCTAGATTGCTTTGCTATATGGGCGGAGCGCTCATATCGAAACGGGATAAACGAAACAGGGCCGGCGCGGGCCGGCCCTTCGGGCGGTTTAGTGCGGTTCCCCGATCGGGATCTGGCGCGGTTTGTGCGCCTCCGGAACCACCCGGGACAGATGCACGATCAGCAGGCCGTCTTCCATGGTCGCGCCCTCCACCTGAACGTGGTCGGCGAGCCGGAAGCTGCGTTCGAAACCGCGGCGGGCAATGCCCCGATGCAGCCAGGTGCGCTGCTCGCTGTCTTCTTCCGCCGGTTTGCCGCTGATGCGCAGCAGGTTTTCCTGCACGGTGATATCCAGGTCGGCGCGGCTGAAGCCGGCCACCGCCATCACCACCCGGTAGGTGCCGTCGCTTTCGCGGATAATGTCATAGGGCGGGTAGCCGTTGGACTGATCCGAACGCAGGGCCGTTTCCAACCAGTCGTCGAACCGGTCGAAACCCACGCTGTGCCGGAAAAGGGGTGCCAAAGTATTCATCACGTTACCTCCATAGCATCGTAAGCGGTCCCCGCAGGCGACCGCGCAAACAATCTTCAAGTAGGCGTGACAACTTCAGCCGGCTGTTCGTCACGGTGAAGTAAATAGGGTCACCAAAACGGATTTCAAGGCTTTCAAGAAGGGATTAGCGGGGCGGGTCGGGGCGGTCCGCGGTGCTGTTGTTACAACGGAACCAGCCGGCCACGGAGACCCGCTGGCGGCGGGCTTCCAGTACCTCGTGGGGAATCCGGTCGCTGAGAAAGCACACCAGGGTACCGGCGCGCGGCTCCACTTCGGTGGCCGGGTGAATCGCATCCGGGTCGGCCCAGACACGGAGGCGGCCGCCCTCTTCGCTGCGCCATTGATCGTTCAGGTACACCACCACGGACAATACCCGCCCGTTGCGGCCGTTGAAGGCGTCCAGGTGGCGCCGGTAGAACGCCCCGGGGTCGTACACCGCGAAGTGGGATTCGAGATCGAACAAACCCATGAACAGCTGCCGGTTCACCGCCAGCCGCAGTTGCTCGAACTCGCCCAGCAGACGGCACTGGGCCAGCGTCGACCCGTCCAGCCACAGGGTGCGGTCGCGGCGCACGCGGGCGTTGTGCTGGTGTTCGCCGCGCCGGCCGATGCCGGCACTCTGGAATTCCCCACGCCGGTCACGCAGCAAGGCCTCGCGGCGCAGGGCGCGCACCAGGTGGGCGGGGAAGTAATTGGGCGCCACGGCGTACTGCCGGGCCACCAGATCATCGATCAACCGTTGGCAGCGGGGGCTGCCGCCGTCGAACAGATCAGCGTGATTTTCCAGGGCGGGGTCCTCGGAAGGCGGGTGCCGTATTAGTGCAACGAGCCCGGTTCGGCGGGCGGGACATCGTCGTCGGGCCAGAACAACCAGTCGGCCTGCTGGGAATCTTCCAGCAGTTGCACGGTGGCGTCCAGCGTCGCCTGCACGAAATAGAGAAATTGCTCGAAGGTGACGCCCCGGCGGCCCAGCAGCAGGTCGCAGGCGACCAGCCGCGGCATGGAGTCGTCGTTCACGTCCAGGAACAGCTTCAGCGAGGGGTATTCCATATTCAGGCGGGTAAGGTCCGCCTGCACCGTGAACAACGCCGCCGGCCTGACTTCCAGCTCGGTGGAAAACAACACCCCGTCTTCTTCCACGAACAGACGCGCGTCCACCACCCCTTCCCGGCCCTGCAGTTCGGAAAGATGCAGGCCATGGCACTGGTCGCAGATATAGTGTTGGATGTTGGCCTGTTCCAGCCAGCGCGTGACTTGCTCCGCATCCGGCGTGACCACCGTCAGCATCGGCTTACTCCTCTGTTCAGGGGGCGCATCATCCGGCATTCGCAACCTAAAGGAAAGAGGTTGCCTCGGAAAATCGGCCCACTTGCGCCGCCGGGTGGAACGGTGGTTATGATTCAGCAAACTCCCCCACAGAGAGAGACAATGACAACAACTTACGTGGCCTTCCGCTCCAGCGACGACCTGCACCAGACCACCGACGGCTTCATCCAGCGCATGCGCGACGGCGCCAGCAAACCCGAGCCCAAGGTGGTGGAAAAGATCATGACCACCTTTATCGACGAAGCCCTGGACGCCTTCTTTCTGCAACCGGCCGCCATGTCCGGCCTGAGCGGCACCCAGAAGCGCCTGGTGCAGGTGGCGTCGGATACCATTTCCAAGGCCACCCGCCTGGTGATCGGCCGCAGCGCCCGCAAAATGGACCTGGAACAAAACAAGGCCGCCGCCGAATACATGGATGAGATCCGCTTCCCCGGCCCCGACCACGCCTACTGGTACGTGGCCTTCCCGATCAGCGACCCGCTCGCCGCCCAGGGGCGCGGTCTCGCCGACATGGCCGAGGACGGCACCACCAACGCCGCCGCCCGGGACGAGATGGTCGCCTACCTGCGCGGCGTCACCGACGAAGCGCTCAAGTGGTATTTCAACAAGCCCATCGCGCTGCTCGGCTTCGGCCCGATCCTGCGCAAGGTCGCCGACGTGGGCGTCGACACCACCCGCCGGGCCAGCTACGGCGTGATCAATAAAGTGATCCCCAATCTCGACGACGAGCAGTTCCAGCAGTCCGCCGTGTACTACCGTTCCATGCAAATTACCCGCTAGGCCGACGGCCGTCCCGGCGCCGCCCGGCGGCGACCGGGTTTCATTCCGCTTCGGAAATAAAACGATTTGATAACAAACACTTACGCTCGTACCGGGAGCGGAAGGAACGTCACTAAGTTTTTACAAAAGTGCTTATACAACGGATTGCGCAGCGCGCAAGCGGCTCTCTACTATCCCTCTAGTACCACGAATAACGAACCGAGGAGTCAGCCGTGTCACTGCGCCACGCTATTCTTGTCCTACTGCAAGACCAAGAAGCCAGCGGCTATGACCTCGCCAGGGAATTCGCCAATAGTATTGGCCTGGTGTGGAATGCCACCCACCAGCAGATTTACCTGGAACTGGGGAAGCTTAACGAGCAACACATGGTCAGTTTTCGCCATGTGCCGCAGGAGGGGAAGCCGGACAAAAAACTCTACAGCATCACCGAGGACGGCCGGCAGGAGCTGATCCGATGGCTAAAGAAGCCCGCCGGGCCCGCCCGCATCCGCGACGCCTTCATGGTCAAGGTCGCCGGTGGTCAACTGGCGGACTCGGGCGCACTACTGGGGGAACTGGAACAACTGTCCAAACAACGACGGGAACGCCTCGCCACCTTTGAAGCCCTGGCCCAGCGCCTGGACGAACAAGGCCGCGAAGAGAACCTGTACAGCTACCTGACGGTACGCCGTGGCATCCTCGACCAGCGCGCCTGGCTGCAATGGGCCGAGGAAGTCCGTCAGGCCCTGGAACACGCCTCGGTGGGCCTGCCCACCTCGTGAGCGACCCGGCGACCCTCGCCGGGGAGCTGGCATGGCTGACTCAGGCGCCGCCGCTGATCACACCACCACCCGGCTGTGACAGCGCCGACGCCATCCTCCGGCAGTGCGCCGGCGAACCCGGCGTACTGCGCCGGGCCGCCGCCACCCTCGCCGAACAACCCCGCCCGCGCCGGCTCGGCCTGCACTTCGAAAACCTGGTCGCCGCTGTCCTCCAACACAGCCAACGCTACCGCCTGGTGGCCCGCAACGTGCCCCTGCGCGTCAATGGCAACACCCTCGGCGAGCTGGACATGCTGGTCGAGGACCGGGTCACCGGCGAACTGATGCACTGGGAGCTGGCGCTGAAGTTCTACCTGGGCCTGCCCGGCGAGCCGGCGGAACGTGCCTGGCCGGGGACCGACCCACGGGATCAGTTAGCCACTAAAATTCGCCATCTTCATGACCGTCAACTGGCCCGTTGTGACGACCCTGTGGTCACCACCTTGCTTGCCGAGCAGGGCTGGCGTGTAAGCCGAAAGATGCTGCTCACACGGGGGCGGCTGTTTCATACCGAACGCGAGACCGCCCTGCCCAAGGAAACCAATCCGTCCCATCAACGGGGAAGCTGGTTGTACGCGCGGTCACTCGAAACCCCTGGCGTGGTTATTCCACACGACCAATGGCACTACCATCAAACCTTGTCCGACAACCGGACTGACTTTGTTGCCGCCGAGGTGTTGCGCGACTATGTTCAGACCTTGTCGTCGCCGGTGATGATAGGAACCGAGTCGGGCCGCCTCACTTTTGCCGCCCCGGACAGCTGGCCCGATCACTGAGCGCGACCGACCAACTACAACGCGAGCACTTCATGACCCAGCACCAGCCCGACCGGTTACTGATCAATAAAAACGGCGATATCACCACCGGGCTTTTCGAAGATACGGTGGCTCGCATCAACGGTCGCGACTACGACTACCGCACGCCGCTCGGCAAGCCGGCGTCCCGGCGGGCGCGGCACTTTCATTACAAGCAGTTCCAGTACTTCGGCGTGGTCAGTGATGAACTGCTGATCGGCTGCGCGTTCGCGGATACGGCGTATCTGGGCATGGCGTTTTTCTATGTGTTCGACACCCGCAGCGGTGAACTGCGCGAGCACACCTGGCGCTCGCCGCTGGGGCGGGCGCTGACGTTGAGCGATTCACCGGTGGACGGCGAGAGCCGCTTCCGGCAGGGCAAGGTGGATATCGCCATGGGCTACCACCAGGCGCCGGGCGGCACGCGCCGGAAGTCGCTGACGGTGGCGATGCCGGGGTTGAATCTTCAAGCGGCTTTGCATGAACCGGCCGGGTATCAACCGATGTCACTGTGCACGCGCACCGGCATCAACGGCTGGGCCTACGCCAACAAGGTGGCCGGTGTGGATGTGTCCGGGGAACTGCGTCGCGACGGCGACACGCTGGATCTGGGTACGCTGACCGGCGCCGGTGGCCACCATGATTTTTCCGCCGGTTATATGCGCCGGGAAACGTTCTGGAACTGGGCCTGTTTGTCGGGTCGGGTGAAGGGGCGCCGGCTGGGGCTGAACCTGTCCTGCGGGGTGAACGAGACCAGTGTCAATGAGAACTGCGTGTGGGTGGACGGCCGGCGGATCAAGGTGGACGGCACCGCGTTCGAGTATGATCGCGACGATCTGACACGGCCCTGGCGGGTGGACAACCGGTGCGGCCAGGTGGCGCTACGGTTCACGCCGCTGGGCAGCCACCGCGAGCGGCTCAATCTGGGTCTGTTCGCCAGTAATTTCCAACAAATTTTCGGGCGCTTCGACGGCGAGATACGCGTCGCCGGCGAATCGCCCCTGGCCGTGCACGGGCTGCACGGCTTCGTCGAGGAGCAGTACGCCAAATGGTAGACGACCATCGCGAGAGCAACGACACCGGGCCGGCCGACGCCGGCACACCCCATCAGCCTGAGCCGCCCCAGGGCGACGCCGTCAATGAGCGTCTGCGACGCGGCCTGTTCTGGGCGCTGCAGTACTGGCGGGAGCTGTTCAATTTCCGTTTCGACAAATACATGATCATTCAGGTGATCCCGGGGGTATACGGCGTGGCGCTGACCGCCATCGGCCTGGGCCTGGTGTATCTGTGCGCGGAGGCGTTCATGGCCTCCACCTGGCGCGGTCTGTTTTTCCTGTTCGTGGGCGGGCCGCTGCTGTTTCTGTTCATGGCCACGCTGCTGCGCGCGTTGCTGGAGTTCTACATGGTGGTGTTCAAGATTTCCGAGCATGTGGATCAGTTGGTGGGGCTGCGCGATACCGTGGACCGGCTGTCCGGCATCGGCGATTCGGTGGACGAGATGGTCTCGGTGACCCGGCGGATTCCGTTCTGGCGGGTGCTGGCCGGGCCGCGCCGCGGCGACATGCGGCGCAACGACAAACCCCGGCCCGGCGAACGGGACGACTGACAACCGGCGCGGGGGCGCCCTGTCCGGCGTATACTGAAAGCCTCAGCGCCGAACGAGGCCCTCACCATGGAACTGCTCAAACCCCATGCCCGCGACATCGGTTTTCCGGTGCGCCGGCTGTTGCCCGCCGCCGGTCGGCAACGCATCGGCCCCTTTATCTTTTTTGATCATATGGGCCCGTCGGCGTTCGAGGCCGGCGGCCGCAATGGCGACGTTCGCCCGCACCCGCATATCGGCCTGGCCACGGTCACCTATCTGTTCAGCGGCGCCATGGACCACCGCGACAGCCTCGGCACCGTGCAACGGATCGAGCCCGGCGCCATCAATCTGATGACCGCCGGCCACGGCATCGTGCATTCCGAACGGGTGCCCGAAGACGTGCGCCGGGACGGCATCGAAGTGGAAGGGATCCAGACCTGGCTGGCGTTGCCGGAAGACAAAGAGAACGGCGAGCCCGCCTTCAGCCATCACCCCCAGGACAGCCTGCCGCTCTACCAGAGCCGGGGCGTGCGGGCGCGGGTGTTGATCGGCGGGGCTTTCGGCGTGCAGTCGCCGGTGCCCACCGCCTCACCGGCGCTGTACGTGGATATTCAACTGGACGCCGGCGGCTCCCTGCCGCTACCGCCCAGCGATCAGGAGCGCGCCGTTTATGTGGTCTCCGGCAGCCCCACGGCCGGCGACGAACCGCTGCCGCTTCATCATGTGATGACATTGGACGGCCAACGCAGCTGGTTGCTGGAAGCGTTGGAGGAGCCGGCCCGGCTGATGCTGTTCGGCGGCGCCGCCCTGCCCGGCCGGCGTTATATCAATTGGAATTTCGTGTCGTCCGATAAAGAGCGCATCGAGAAAGCCCGGGACGACTGGCGCCACCAGCGGTTCCCCGGCGTGCCCGGGGAAACCGAATGGATACCGCTGCCGGAATAAGCGGCGGCATCAGGCTTCGGTGGCGTCCAGCGCGGTGAGCAGCAAGCGCTGGTACAAGCGCTCGCGCAAGCCGTCGGTGTCCGCCAGCCCCATGCGCGCCAGCTCGGCCTGGTAGCGTTCCGCGTCGTGGTCGCCGAGCAGCGCGCGGCGGCCCAGGGACAGGAAGTCCTTCTGGCTGACTTTTTCCTTGAGCCAGGTGAGCGCCTTCATCAGGCGCTGTTCGCGCTCGTCGAAATCGGTGCCCAGCGGGAAGGTGGCGAAAGAGCCTTCGCCGCCGGTTTCCGCCACCCGGCGTAGAAATTCCGGATTGTTGTGCCGGAAGCGCTCCGGAATGCTGTAGTCCCGGCGCAGTTTGCCGGCCTCCTGGGCCTGTTCCATCAGTTCCACCTGGAAGCGGCTGTCGGCCACGTTGAGCATGGCCATGACCACTTCCTCATCGGTCTTGCCGCGCAGGTCCGCGACCCCGTACTCGGTGATCACCATATCGCGTAGATGGCGGGGAATGGTGTTGTGCGCGTAGGAGAACAGCACATTGGACGCCGCCTCGCCGCCGCGCTCGCGCCACGCCCGGGTCATCAGAATGGAGCGGGCGCCGGGCAGTTCATGGGCCTGGCTGACGAAGTTGTACTGGCCGCCGACGCCGCTGAGCACCCGACCGTCCTCAAGCTGATCGGAGACCGCCGCGCCCAGCAGCGTGGCGGTGAACGCCGTATTGACGAAACGCGCGTCGCGGCGTTGCAGAAGGCGCAGCGACTCACCGCCGTAAAGATCGTTGATCAGGTTCACCCGGGTCATATTGATCGCCGCCCGGGTGTCGTCGTCCAGTTCCCGCAGCCGCTGATAGAAGGCTTCCGGGCCGAGGAAAAAGCCGCCGTGCATAATGATGCCGCCGTTCAAACGGTCACCGAACAGGCCTTCCAGCGCTTCCCGGGTATCCGGGTGATCCAGGTCGTTGGGCACGCTGTCGTCGTTGGGCAGCCGCAGGTGGCTGGCTTCCACCACCACCCCGGCGCGCAGCACGCCGAAGCGGGTCAGCCGGGCGAGCTGCTCCGGCGTCATCGGTGACGATACGCCGCCGTCCTGACGCAGCGCGTCCAGCAGCGACAGATCCGGCCGCGCCTGCGGGTGCGCCAGAACGTAGCGCTGCAGCGCCGACCAGTCGTACACCGGACGGCGGATGATGCCCTCGTCGATCAAGCGCAGCAGACCGTGGGTCATCATCTCGCTGCAGCCGTAGAGGCCCTGGTCGAAACGGCCGGTGCCGCCTTCGCGCTCGATCAGCGCCCGGTGTTCGTCGGGCAGGTCCAGTGCTTTCAGCAGGGCGCGGTAGTTATCGTTGTGCTGCTCGCGGCGCAGGGTGTGATGCACCAGGGCGTCGCCCAGGGCGCCGATGCCGATCTGCAGCGTGC
>Ga0208813_1001829_pt1 | contig 10342 bp, 18 predicted proteins | sample MalvireepMed_904_FD_184250 | JGI IMG/M metagenome (GOLD analysis project Ga0208813, IMG submission 184250) | Marine viral communities from the Global Malaspina Expedition - Malaspina viral metaG DeepMed_904 (SPAdes) (version 2) | ecosystem: Environmental > Aquatic > Marine > Oceanic | place... | reverse complement strand
CAATCCGCTATTGCCTGGCGACCCTAGCTTGATCAAAAAACAGCCAAATCCTGGTGGCTGGTCGACTTCAGCCTGCACGTTCCAGGCATTATCAACCTGCTTTTGGTCAAGTTTTCACTCACATTAGTGCCGATGGCGCTTTGCGGGGTATATTGGCCTGCAAAGTCACTGATTCAGGACTGAATTAGGAAAAATCGGCTAAACGTTACAACGTGTAACGGTACACTGGCAGTGAGCCGATTGGTCAGGAAGACCGGGGCTCACCGCCTGCAGGGGTGCCTGGCGCGTGCGACACCTGCATAGTGTTGTTGCTTTAGTGAGATTCTTGTTTCTTCTCTTCTTTTGCTTCTAGGTTTTTTCTGTCAAATTCCCTGAATCTATCTATTTGGCTAAATGTATTATTTATACCTGGGGAATTGTCTTCTGTACGGCCAAATACGGTAAAAGCCTCATTTCTAATTTCTTCTAAATATCCAATGAATAGATCACGCCTTCTATCTGTGGTTATTCTCGAATCATCCTTCTGTTCGGAGATTCTTTTAGCAGTATCAACATCAGACATCGGGGTATCAAAAGCAATGTTCGCAAGGTACTCTCCTCGGTTCATAAGAAGTCTAATATGGTAGTAACCTGATGCCGTTACTTTAATGTAGTCGTCTTCTTTGATGTTTTTTGTTCTCTGGTGGTCGGCTTGTATCAGGCTTCTTCTTAGAAGGACTTCAAGAGCTCTCAGTGTGTCTTCTTTTATGTAGCCTAACGCTGACATTTCTCGAACCAATTTCTTAGCGTGAATGTATCCCTCAATATTGTAAATTCCTTTTTCCTTTCGGTGCTTAGACAAGTGCTCTAATATCTCCATATAAAGAAAGTTGTCTGAGGAGTTAAAGTTTTCCTCATGGTTGAGTACGTTGAAAACATACCCTTCGGAACTTGAGTAAAATTTCCGACTTCCTCTCATTAGCACTCTAAGGATTTGCCACTCCGGTATCGTTTTCACTTCTCCTTCAGTAATTCCCAAAATTAAGTCTTCCTCAAGATATCCGGACATTAGGATGTCAATAAACATTTCTAGGGCATTTCTAATATTTTTTCCGCTTAATGCCTCCAGAACCGCACCAACTTTTCTGGATCGATTAAATATCGATTTATAGATCGTTACCAAGTAAGATCCGAGATGGTTTGCCGGATAAGTAATGATTGCGCCATTAGGAAGCGTATATTTCAGTTTTTTGCTTGACTTTTGGGAGAGGTGGTTTATCGCAAGGTCTAAGCGTTTTTGAACAACGCTAATAAATCTAGGTGGGTGTATCCGAAATGAAAAAGGTTTCAAAAAAGCATCTAATGGTGGTTGATTCTTGAACGCATCATAAGTTTCATCTCTTAAGGCCAAAATTGAAAAAGAAGATGTTTTATTCCGAAACCATTGGACGGTCTGAAAGATTTTTAATTGTTGATCTCTATCTCTTCGATCTACGTTGTCAAATATCGCAATAAAGGGTAGCCCCTCTAAGTGGTTTTCATGGCGAATAATTGCAGTGCACAACTTGACCTTGTCTTCAAACCACTCTTGTTTTTTCTTCGCGATTTCCAATCGGGCATAACGCTCATCAATTTCAAATATCTCTTTTAGTGGTCCATTACGCATTACTTCAATTTCATTATGGAAATAAAGGTCAAGATTTTCGTTAGATAAAATCTGATCTCCATATTTGCTTTTAAGCTGATTTATGATTTCTTCGCATATCCATTCCTCGACGGATTCCAGATCTTCTGTAGCTTTATTGAAGTCGACTTTTGCGTACTTGATATGTTTTAGTCTGCTCTCATTGGGAATGTTATTAAAATAGCGCTCCAGGAAAGTTGATTTACCTGAGCCTACTCCTCCCAGAAGTAGAATAAGAGGATCTGGATAATCATTTTTATTGTAGACAGCATCATTTATTGCTGAATCAAATGTTTCTGACTTTCCTTCTTTGGTCACGATTCTTTGAACGCTAGGTTGATTAGGCATTCTGTCGGAAAGAAGGATGTCAAGTACAGAGTTATATTTTTGGATTTCGTCTGATGAACAATAAGCGTTATCCAAAATATCTTTGTTATTTATAGAGTTCTCAGGATCGAAATAACGTCTCATCAAGGGGATAAGATCTGTAGAGAAGGTGTTAGATCCAACGGATTCGTTTTGACGACTTGGCCCGCCAACAAATGATAGTGGACTGCGAAATTTGTTTGGCCGGATTTTGTTGGCTATTTCCTGGTAGCTCTGGAACAGTTTTTCTCTGCTCGCCGATGCTCTCAGTGTGTCTAACGCTCTGCAGCCTTCTCTGAGTTCGGATAGATCAAACTCTTGATAGTCTGACTGAGTGCTGGCTGAAGAGTAAGCCACCTTCAAGCCATTTGAGGCAAAAACAAACTTAACAGGATTTACATCTTTTGGGAATCGGCTGTTGAGTTCTGATGCATAAAGCCTGGCTTCTCTATAGCCTTCCTTCACATCAACGGACGTGTCTTTAGCTTCTACTATAATCAAGGGTATTGCGCCGATGTAGACTGCGAAGTCTGGGTAGTACCCTATTTTTTTTCCAGCCCCTTTGTCTAAGGTTGTAGGTGCTAAATAGTCTTTTGGGACTACTTCTTCCTCGTTAAATCCCAGTATGTTCTGCAATAAAGGAATTACAACCTTGTGCTCTACGTCAGCTTCAGACTTTAAACTTTCCGGCTTGCAGCTAATCATCTTGATCCTTTCTTATTTAAAGGTCTTTTCCGACCCAAACCACTTTACCAATGACCTCCAACTGCTCAAGGTTAGATCGCGACACTTCCTGCGGAGGATATTCCTTGTTGTCACTTAGAAGTTGTACGCCGTCATTCCAAAGAGTTTGGATTCGTTTAACCAGTAGGTGGTCCCCGTTTCTGATAACGTATATGTGGCCATCTCGCAGTCTCTTCTCGCTGGTATCCACCATTACCGTCTCATTGTCAGAAATCGTAGGCTCCATTGAGTCACCCTTGGCAAATACCAGCGCTAAGTCCTGCTCATGAAATCCCCGGTACCTGAGCCACTTTCTCCGAAACGCCAGTTCCCTGGTTGGAGATTCGTCCCCTGCGAGGGAGCCGTGACCGGCTGCAACCTGAACGTTGTAGCCAGGTATCAGGGCAAACTCTTCCTCAAATTGGGAATCTGATTTCGTTGGTTGCTTGCCTGTCGCTAGCCACTCCACAGAAACATCTGCCGCTTCAGCAATGCGCAATAAATTGTCCAGTCTTGGCATTGCGCCATTTAGGATCGCTCTTAAGGTGCTATCTCCCATTCCAGCCTTTTGCGCAAAGCTGCGCGCTGATTGAGTCCCTATCAGCGACTTAAGCCTTTCAGAGAAACCTGTCTCATCAACGTTTTCTTGTGAACTCATCATCAGCTCGCAGCAAATTCCATGAGAATGGCAAAAAAATGCCTTTAGTGAGCAAATAAACGTTGACCGCTGGTTTGGCGCAAGCTATATTTTGCTCAGTATGCAATTAAGTGCTCACCTGTGAGCGTATAAATGTGTAAATCAGTGTAGCAGAGTGCAAAACAGTGGACGAGCAAAAACAGATCATTCTGATAGCCACGCCGGTGATGAGCCAGGAGCGCTACGCCCAGCTCACCGGGCTCACGGAATGGCAGGTAAGGGGCCAGATCGAAAAGGGCCACCTGCCGTCACTCAAGATTGGCCGCGTCCGGATGGTGAACATCGCCGCCCTGTCGCAGCGCGCACTGGACCAGGAGGACTGGCAATGACTCCGGACGTTCGCAACCAGAAGAAGGCCAACATGCGCCTGCGCTTCCAGCAAGCCTGCGGAGCCTGGAGCGCCGGAGATTATGAGCTGGCCGCCTATCGCGCCAGCCAGGTCTCCGACATGGCCGCCTCTTATATGGGTATCGACTCCGACCTCTACTGGTACGGCATCCGCCTGAGCATCGCCTGGGGCGAGTTCATGCTCCAGGACGACACCCGCGACTTTAATACCTGGGCAGTAGGGCAGGCCTGCACCGCGCTGAGGGCTGCCGCATGATCCAGGTAACCTACGGCCAGCCAGGGCAGGGCATGACCCACAAGCCCATCCAGCCCATCAGCGAGTTCCGGCAAACCAAGCAGGCCATCAACCTGCTCGGCTACATTGACCGCTTCATCACCTATTTCGAGCGCGCCAAGGGCCACAAACCCCGCTCGGTACTGCTGCGCCCCGAACAACTCGCCTCCCTGGGCGTAAAACCCGGCACCCGCCGTAACGGCGTGGCGTTGGAGGTGCACTCATGAAAGCCCTGGCTGTCTTTCTGTTCGACTATTCCGGCGCTATGGCCAGGCCGTGGGCGGATGCCGGTTACGACTGCCTGATCGTCGATATCCAGCACCACGGATTCCGGGTACTGGAGCAGCGAGCGGGCACCATCTACGCCCATGAAGCTGACCTGACCCAGCCATACCAGCTCCCGGAAGCACTCGCAGACCGAGAGGTGATCTTCGTCGCCGCCTTACGCATCCGTAAAAGCTTCGACTCCAAAGCCGAAGCCAAACGCTTTGAAGCCTTTGTGATGGGCAAGCGCTCCGAGCAACAAGCCTGGAATCCCTCGAAAGCGGACAACCGGTCCCTGAAACAACTCATTAAACTCTGGTACAACGCTAAGGGCGTCCACCTGAAAGACGGAGAACGCAGAAAGCGGTGTCTGGAAGCTATCGCAGACTATATGGGCAATCCTGCTGCCAGAACCGTCACGCCCACACTCTGTCTGGCATACCGCGCCCACAAGCTCCAAGAGGGCGCTAGCAAGAAAACCCTGAACAACCACCTCGGTTATCTGAATGCGGTCTATAACCAACTGCACCGGCTGAACGACATCGACTTCGACAACCCGATTAGAAACGTCGAGATGATCCGCCTGGATGAACGGGAGCTATCGTGGCTCACTATCGAGCAGATCCGGCACTTGCTGAAAACCATCGAGGAGTTCAGCCAGAATCCACACGTTCATCTGCTGACCAGAATCTGCCTGGCGACCGGTGCCAGATGGGGTGAAACTGAAAACCTGCAGCTACGTCACGTCCAGGAAGGAAAACTGACGTTCGTGAATACCAAAAGCGGAAAATCCAGATCAGTACCAGTTGCACCGGAGCTATTCAAAGAGATTCGGAAGCACCTGGAGAAACACGGAGAGTTTTCCTTCTCGCTCTCAGCCTTCCGTCGAGCCCTGGACAAGTCAGGTATCAAGCTACCTGCAGGGCAGGCTGCACACGTGCTCAGGCATACTTTCGCGAGTCACTTCGTGATGAATGGAGGTGATATTCTTAGCTTGCAGAAGATCCTGGGGCATTCAACGATCACAATGACCATGCGTTATTCACACCTTTCCCCTGACTACTTAAAGCATGCAGTCTCCAAAAGCCCACTACATGAATTGACGTGTTAACTTGAAAATTCGTTCGATGTCCTCTTTAATTACCAGCCACCGGGCCCCCACCCGGTGACTGAGTAATTACTTACGTAGTTGCCTTAGTTCGGGGTAGAACGGTAATGCTCCCGGATCTTGATCCTTTTACCGTTCTTACCTTTCTTCTCGTGCGCTGGCACGTGCACTTTCTTTTTTCCTTTGACAGTTTTAGCCATCATCGTCCTCCTAAGCGCATGCTTTTTCTGATATGTGCTGGTGTATCCACGCCCAAGCAGCTTTTGGCAACCAACCTTGGTAATCATCAATCACTCGAATGATCAAAAATTGATCGTTGTAATCGGTGTGTTTTAGCATCCTTTCGCTCATTTGAGTGGCTGATAGGCTGGTGCTTACTAACCACATCGAATCCAGGTAATGCCAATACCCTCCGAAGTTTTTTATCTCCTGATATAGGCCATCGTAATTCTGGCCTGGTTTGTTGAGGTCGTAAGAAATTGCGTATACGCTCATCTTCATTTCCTTGTTACAAAAGGTTACGCATCCATACCAAAAACTCCTTGATTCCCACATTTAGTGTTAATCCTTTGTCATTATGACAGGATGTAGTGTTCTGTGAAGCGGTCAGCAACTATTGGTTGTCGCGTTCTAGCAGATAAAATCAATGAAAAACTGCTTGAATTCCCCTAATCCCGCGCCATCGAAGTCGTTCGCAGCGATCACTAGATACTGTGGTTGCGCTTGGTTGGCGTTACTTGTGCGGAAAAGTGGGGGTGGACACTTTGAGGATAGTTGAACTGAAAATGCGAGCGCATTAACGAAAAAAGCCCCTGAAATCAGGGGCTTTTCTCTGGAAGGTGGTGGAGACGGCGGGAATTGAACCCCATGCCTCGGCCTTTCAAGGCACCACACAGAACCACAAACCGCCACAAAACAGAAACTTGCAAAAACGGGCAAACACAACGAACCACAGAAAGCCGCTTATTGGTTGACACTTTGTTGACACCTTGGGCATTCTACAAGCTTGCTAATCAAAGGAGTGATTCGTGTCCTGGTTCAAGATTTTCTCTGCCGTTGTTGTCGCAAACGTTGTTTCCTGGTTAATCGTTTCGGCTATAGCCTGGTTATTCTGGATATTCTTTTTTGCTGCACTTGCCCAGGAATTCAAAACCGCTACGTCATCCCTTTCTAAACCTGTTACTACCATAACCGCTCCAGCCTCTCGACCAGCTCCAAAGATTCAAGCTCCCAAGCCTCAGGTTCGACAACGGGGTTTCTCAAATTCGGCCATTGCTGAGAATAAAAAGATGTGTGAGTTCTGGACAGAGCAGTTTAGGAAAGATGGTTTGGGAGAGAGTGAGGCATATAGGGATCTTGCCTGCCTTCGTTATCAGAAAAGCCTCACTACGTATAAAGATTAATCCAAATGCCGGTACCGCCACCTCACCGGCAATCATGTTTCTTGTTCTTCTAGTCGGTTTTCATACCATGCCTGGCTGATCCGCTTCGCCAGGCTGAAACCTATCCTGTTTTCAGGTTGTTCTCTGTTCGGGCTTTTTCCATCTTCGGGCTTATCTGCCCAGCTTCTGGAATCGTTTGCCCTGTCGTTAGCCAATAGGCAAATTGTGGATATGCCTGGTTAAACGCTTCAATGTCATCTTCGTTGACACGTCTCCGTTTTGCCCTGACAGCATTCCACTTGTCTCGGTCTATCCCTGTCTGTTTTTCCATTTCCTTAGACGTAACACCAGTCACATTAAAGAAATCTATCAATCTGTCTCTTATCATTGCGCCAATTCGTTTGTATATAGTGCAATTATCTACTAAATTGTAGATATTGCAATGAAGCATGTTCATTCTAATGTGTATAACAGTGTAACAGAGTGCAAAACAGTGGACGAACAAAAGCACGTAATCCTGATAGCAACCCCGGTCATGACGCAGGAGCGCTTTTCCCAGTTGTCTGGTTTAACAGAAGGCCAGGTACGCGGGCAGATAGAGAAAGGGCACCTACCGTCTTTGAAAATTGGCCGTGTTCGCCTGGTTAACGTTGCTGCTCTGTCCCAGGACGCTCTTGATAAGGAAGACTTTCAATGATCAGTTCCGAACTCCGTAACCGTAAAGCCCGGCTCATTTCGAACATTGGCTATGAGTCCGCCTGTGCTTATCAGAATTCCTGCCTTGAAGCGGCGCATGTTCTCGACCGTCAACTTTCCGCGTTCCGTCTCGCTTATCAGGAAGTTGATAGTGATCTGTTCTGGTTCTCTATTTACGTGTCACGCATGGTCGGTGAATTCATCGTTTCCGATGCCCGCAATTTCACTGCCTTCGCCATGCTCAAAGCCTGCCAGGCTTTCCAAGGTCTCCAGCTGGATGAATCCGACGAACAACCGGAAGAACAGCCTGTTCACTATCTCACGCCGGAAGCTGCTGCTGAAAATATTGAGATTGCTGAACAGTGGCGCGAAGAAACCGAATACAGGTACCAGGGCGGTTTAGTCATTGTGTTCGGCGGTGAGGCTACCGGCTGGATCAATCAATTACGTGACCCAAATCATTGGGAACCTGGCGTAATCGCGGTCGATGAACACGGTAATCAATATCAGGCCATTGGCGGTGATTCATATAACGGCGCCACCTCCTGGCAACCCGTCTGGAATATTCAACCTCTTAAAGGAGCTGCCGCATGAAACTTAACTCAGAAACCGGCATCCCGCCGCGTAAGAACCAGGTGAAAGACGAACCCAAGCGTTTCTACATCAGCGCCAAACGCTCGGTAAAACTCGCCCTGGAACAGGAAGCCTTCAGCCGTGGTACTGATGCCTGGACCCTTGCCGGTCTTGTTGTGGAGTCCTGGATCTCTGCCGGTTGCCCGGACTACGGTTTTTCGACTCAACCCCCCGTGTCAGAAAACCCGCCCTCGTCGCCGTCACCATCGCCGCTCGCGGACGATCAGGGAGGCAAGGCATGACCGGCGCAAGGCTGCGCAGCACGCGCAGCGCTTGGCCTTGCGCTGGTCGTGGCTTGCCTCACAGTCCGCAAATAGGAGCGGCTTTGGTGACGGTGCCGAGGGCGGGTGACCCCCGCCCTTTGAGCCAGAGCCGGAGTTGTGAGCATAGGCGGCAAGCGGAGCGCGCAGGGCAACGCCCGGAGGTGACAGGGATCGTTACCCGGCAGGGCCGTAACGGAGTTACGGGGAGCGAAGCGAGTAGAGCCCGCCCCGAAGGGGTCACACAACCCAAGATTACCCTGGAACTGACCAAGCAAGAAGCCAGGCAGCTCCAGAAAAGTCTGGAACGACAGCTGAAGGCCATACAGTCCAGCCTGTCGTTTTGGAAGCACGAAACCGCCAACTACGGAACACAGCCGCCATTTTATATGGCTGGAAAGCTGTACGAAGCGGACTTAATCAAGCGCCTTTATCTCGAACTGTTCGACGCAAACAAGGCAATGAAACTCAACGAAACGGCCTATAAAGCGGCCAAAGACTCGGAGCAATAAGCCATGCAATTCGAAATGACATCTACCGTATTCAGCGCCACCAAAGTCACCGTAGAGGGCCGCACTTATTGCAGCGTCTTTACCGGACAACCGCCAGTAGGCGACAACGCAGAGAATACCCTGGGCGTTGAAGTCACCAAAATCAGCGCAGAACCGCAAGTTTTCGACCAGCTGAAAGCCGAAGGATTTAAACCAGGCCAGCAGCCACAAGTTTACAAACTCGTCGCCATGCTTAAAAAGGCGGCTAACGGCAAATCACAGCCGCAAATTGTTGGCATCGTCCCAGGACAAAAAGCCCCGGCAGAACCTCAGAAAAAGGCCTCGTAAGGGCAGGGGGTTAACGTCATGGGGCTACAGGCAAACGTGATGGAAACCGAACTCGGCCTGGAACGTCGCTGCACCAAGTGCGGCGACTACTGGCCGGAAGATCGAGAGTTCTGGTTTATCGGCAACCGCAAAGATCAAAAGAAACCCTGCATACAGCAACCGTGCAAGGCCTGTTACTACGAACTGCCCTCCGTTATGGCAAAAAGGGCAAAACGACAAAGGAGTTACACAATATGAAATTCCTTCTGATTGTGACAGGCGCTTTCCTGGTTGGTTATCTGCTGGGTGATTTCAACGGCTATACCGAAGGCCTCCAGATCGCGGAGGTCATTCAGTGGGCAAACTAATCTCGTGTGACGGTGATTGGACAGTAACGGCCAGTGGCTGGGACTGCACCGGAGCCGTTACACAGATCGTGTATTCCGCACCTGTGGAATACACGTGGGACATGGCAGCAACAGCACTATTCCAGGGCTTTAGCGTTGTGTTCCCTTTAATGGTGGTCGCTTGGGGCGGTCGCCAAATCCTAAAAATGTTGAGGTAAATAGCTATGCGTAACCTGAAAACTAAAGCCGCTGCGGCGGTAGCACTGGCTGGTGGTTCTGCTTCTGCCTTCGCTGAAGACTGGACTGCCGTAACTGGCGCCGTTGACCTGTCTGGCGAAATCACTGCCGTTATGGCCGTGGTGGGTGTCCTGGCTGGTTTCTTTGTTGTGCGCAAGGGCGGTCGCCTGCTCCTGAGCATGCTCAAGTAACAGCGCTTTGCCTGGATCGCGTGGCGCAATGTGTCGCCGGTCCAGGCTCCTTTTTTTTACTAGTAGCAGCGTGAGCGAAATGGCGGAACTTTGGGATTGGACATTCTTTATGATGGGGGCCGCGTTATGCGTCTATTTATTCAAGGATGTTTGATCCTGCTGCTCTGTTTTTTTTCTCTGCCTGGCAGCCTTCGGGCTCCTTTTTTTTGGTTCATCGCGCTTTACCGGGAAATGCTGCTTTTATCTTCAGAAAGAAGTAGTCGTTATCCCGGTAGCCGTAGGCCACCCGCTTGATCACCTTGATCTTGTTGTTCATTCCCTCCAACACACTGGTG
>Ga0208813_1001828_pt1 | contig 10343 bp, 11 predicted proteins | sample MalvireepMed_904_FD_184250 | JGI IMG/M metagenome (GOLD analysis project Ga0208813, IMG submission 184250) | Marine viral communities from the Global Malaspina Expedition - Malaspina viral metaG DeepMed_904 (SPAdes) (version 2) | ecosystem: Environmental > Aquatic > Marine > Oceanic | place... | reverse complement strand
AACACCGACAACCCCTACTACCCCAGCGGGAACCCAGGTTGCGTCCGCTGGTGGATTCGACCTTTCAAGTATTTTAACCAGTCTTCTCGGTGGTGCAGGTGCAGGTCTTGGGGCTGGCACGACAGCATCCGGTATCGGAGGAACGTCCGGTCTTGGTACGCCAGCTGCCACAACCGCTCCTGCTGCTGCGACAGGTCTAGCGAGTACAATCCAGTCCCTCCTGGGACAAGTTCTCCCGATAGGAGTACCTGCTGCAATGGCATGGATGCTTTACAACGCATCCCAGGGTAAAGGCACTGCACCCTTTCCTTATGATCCGAGAAAAGTTGCTTCAGGTTATGTGCCGAATGAATTTGAAAAGGCAAAGATGGCGCAATATCCTTCTGGTCCTCCAGACGTATACCCAGACGGTACGCCTCGACGATCAACTGAACAGCCTGGCATATGGTCTCAGTGGGACTTCTACAAACAATTGGAAGGAGTAGGCACCTTTAGCGAACAAGTAGAGAAGTTCAAAGAGATCTACGGTATCGGGGGTTACACCTATGGTGCAGGTAACGATCCAATAAAGTCGAGCAGGGAAAGTCCCGAACAGCAAGTAGTACATGCACCGGCACGGGAATCAGAACCGGACGAACCAGTCGAGGTTGTATCCGAAAAAACCAGTAGCATAAGAAATGTGAAAGCAGTTCATACTGCTAAACCACCGAAAGAAACTGGGAAATCAAAATCACGAGAGCAAGTAGATCGTGAAACGGTTGAAAACATGGTGACAAACAATCCCGGCCTTGACCGTGGTCTTGCAGCAGCAGCAGTAGCACAAAACCGAAAGAATGAGAATGCTATTGTGTTTGGAACTACACCGGCAAAACCGAAACCACGACCTGCTACAGCGTATGAACCAACGTATGGTGTTGGAACTTTCCGAGAATTGCCTGGTGGTGGTTTTACGGGTGGCTTTTGAAAGTTACTAGGGAGATGGTCTCAGGGCTGGCGCAAACAGTCCTCGCACAACGATATAACAATCCAAAACCAACGCCAGCGTTTCACGAAGAACTTTGGGAACTGTGTTGCTCTGATTATCCCAAGGTAGCCATCGCAGCCCCTCGGGGGCATGCGAAGACCACTGCGGTCACTGGTTCCTATCTGATTACAACCCTGGTAAACCGGGAAAGAAAGTACGCCATGGTTCTTTCCGATACGGAGGACCAGGCAGCGGAGTTCCTGAACGAACTTAAAACCGAGTTCAGGGAGAACGAGCTTCTTTGCGACATGTACGGTATCGATCGCATCACCAAGGATGCAGCTACCGACATGATCGTCAGCTTCAAAGACGGTTATGCCTGTCGTGTCATCGCCAGGGGCGCAGAGCAGAAGATAAGAGGTAAGAAGTGGAGGGGAACCCGTCCTGACATCATTGTTGTGGACGACCTGGAAAACGAAGAACTGGTCTCCTCCGACACAAGACGTTCCAAGCTGAAAAGGTGGTTCTACGGGTCTGTGTTACCCGCTGGCAGCGATGACTGTGTTTACCGTGTGGTAGGCACCATTCTCCATTTCGACTCCCTCCTGGAGAACCTGATGCCGAAGGACGAGGGGATCCGGACAGCACTCAAGGATTACTTCTATGGGAATTGGGTCGCTGTTCGCTTTCGCGCTCATCCGGATGAAGACGACTATTCGGAAATGTTGTGGCCCGAGAAATTCCCAGAGAAGAGACTAAAGTCGATTGCTTCTGATTACTTGAAACAGGGAATTCCCGAGGTTTATGGTCAGGAATACCTGAACCAGCCAATATCGAAGTCAACGGCCTACTTCCGGGAACAGGATCTAAGTCCTATTGATGGAGACGACTGGGACTCTCATCTCACCTGGTATGGATCCGGAGATCTCGCCATCTCGCAGAAAGACCGTGCTGCCTATACGGTTCTCTTCGCAGCGGGAATGGACGAGAAACGAACCCTGCAGGTCAGGGACAGGAGAAAAGGCCGATGGGATTCAAAGATCATCATCGATGAACTCTTTTCCCTGGTTAAGAGATATGACATCCAGGACTTCTTCCTGGAGTCTGAGAACATTGCAAGGGCTATCGGTCCGCAGATCTACGAGCGGATGAGGAAGGACAACGTCTACTTTACGCTGCACCCGATGACACCGTCCAAGGATAAAGAGTCCCGTGCCTCTCCTTTACAGGCAATGACCAGGGCTGGAGGCGTCAAGTTTCCGCTCGAAGCTGATTGGTTCCCGGACCTCAAAAGGAACATGCTGCAGTTCCCCAGAGGCCCGTACAAGGACGATGTGGACTCTCTTGGACTCATGGCATACGGAGTGCAGAAACTCGTTTCTCCCGCAACTGACGAAGAATTAGCGGAAGAGGAATATCGAAACGATGTCTGGAACATGGGATTCGGACGCAATCTCTATACAGGATACTAAATGCGGTTTAGCAAAATAATTGAACTGAAAGACGAAGGTGCAAACCTCGCTGACCACCTACCCGCTGGCACCCTGGACGAAGTCGGTACTATGTGCGCCAAAGGTTACCGGGATGATCTCAATTCGAGAAAAGAGTGGGAAGATAGAAACGCCGAAGCACTCAAACTGGCAATGCAGTACTTCGAGCGCAAGTCCTGGCCCTGGGAAGGTGCCTCGAACGTCAAGTATCCCCTGATTACGACGACAGCAATGCAGTACAACGCAAGGGCTTATCCCGCTCTTGTGCCTGGCAAGGAAGTCGTTCGTATTAAAACTTTCGATGGAGTCCGAGACGAAAAGTTAGAGTACATAGAAAAAGCACTCAACTGGTCCATCATGGAAGAGTCCTCCGAATGGGAAGAGGAACACGACAAGCTGCTAATGATCCAGCCCCTGGTTGGATTCGTGGTAAAGAAAGTCTTCTACGATCCTCAGTTGCAAAGGAACCGGTCCCAGGTGGTGCTGCCACAGAATTTTGTTGTGGACTATTACGCAAAGTCCATTGAATCAGCAGTTCGCAAGACGCATGTTCTTTCTTACACCGAAAACGAACTGGAAGAAATGTTCCGGATGGATTACTTCCGTAGGGTGGAAGTACAACCAACAGACAAGGAACAAAGAGATTACGCAAAAACGGTTGATGAGATACATGGATTCGAGAAACCACCGGCATCAGAGGAATTTGTCGTTCTCGAAGTCCATTGCTGGATCGACCTGGATGATGATGGATATGCGGAACCGTATGTCGTATGGGTTGTTGACGAAAAGGTTCTGAGAGTATTCCCAAGATTCGACACTATGTTTTTTGCCCGTCAAGGAGATGTTATCGAGGCAACGAATACGGATCTTCTTGAAATGGGCTACAAGATAGCCCGGATTAAACCAGAGGAATATTTCGTCAAGTACGGATTCATACCTTCACCGGATGGATCCATCTACGACATTGGTCTTGGAGTACTGTTGACTCCGAACAACGAGGCAGTCAACTCCATTCTTAACCAATTGATTGATGCCGGTACGCTCTCGAACGTCCAGGGAGGACTGTTGTCGAGAGGTATACGGATACGTTCTGGCAACCTGGACATTCAACCAGGACGCTGGCACCGGACAGATGCTGATGCCGAGGAACTGGCAAAGGGTGTCTTCCCGTGGCCTATTAAAGAACCATCTGGCACTCTGTTCAACCTTCTTGGTTTACTGATTGACGCCGGTCAGAGGATTGGGTCCGTATCAGAAGCAATGATGGGTCAGATGCCAGGACAGAACACCGCTGCGACCACAATGATGGCTTCCCTGGAACAGGGGATGCAGGTGTTCTCTGCTATCTACAAGAGAACATTCAGATCGATGACAAATGAGTTCCGTATGTGGTTCGAACTCTCACTGAAATACATTGATCCTGAGATGTTCGAAAATATGAAAGGCATGGTAGTGCCAGTCGCGGATCCCAACATCGTTTCTGCAACCCAGAGGATGATGAAGGCGCAAGCCTTGATCGAAAGAGCAACCGTTGCACCACATCTCTATGGCAACGAGGGCATGTTGGAAGCAGAAAAAAGATTCCTAGAAGCACTCCAGGTCGAAGGTTTAGAAACCCTGCTGCATCCTGGAGAGTTCCAGGATCCACAGGCACAGGCACAGCAAGCTGAGACCGAGGCTAATATGCAGGTTGCACAGGATGAGTCCCAGAGAGAATGGGTGAAGACTCAGGCGAATGCAGAAAAAGACCAGGCCACCATTAAATCGAAGGCGATCGATGATGAAGTCAAACAGCGTGATATATCACTCAAGGAGGTCAAGGTAGCAATGGAACACGAAATAGAGAAGCGTAAGGTTGGACAGGGACGAAGTTAGGGAGTGGCAAGCAAGTCCTGTTACTAAGGAAATACTTGCACTCATTCAGAAAAGACGGGGACGAATTCTGGAACGAATGGTCAGTGTAGACAATATGGTCGATCATTCTAAACTCGTAGGTGAGTACAGAGGTCTCGAGGACGTTCAACTGATCATAGAGGACATCAATGAGGATCAAACCAGTAGGAGAGAAGTTAGTAGTCCGCGCTCTGAAAGCGGAACGAGTTACTGAGGGAGGTATCGTAATCCCGGAGAGCGAAGCCGAGAGATACGACCTGGCAGCTATTAAAGCGGAGGTCATTGCGGTAGGTCCGCTGGCATTCGAAGCAGAGAGGAAGCATGAGAAAGAGTTTGGTGTTGATGTTTCTCATGCGATTCCTCATCCAGGTGATCTTGTCGCAATGGCTAAGTACGCCGGTTACGAAATCGAGGTCGGTTCTGAAAAACTGAGAGTCGTAACAGATTCCGACATCACAGCAATCCTGGAGGAAAAGGATGGATAAAGAGGAAACTACTGTAGAAGGTCTGGCCCGTGATATGGGCTGGGCAGATCAAGAAGAGTGGAAGGGTGATCCAGATCAATGGAGGCCAGCGGAAGATTTCATCCGTGCAGCACAGTCGATCTCTCAGGACAAGGGAAGTGAAATCCTTGATCTGAAATCGAAGATTGATGGCCTTACTGGTGAACTCCGAAGCATGGGTGTTAACCAGGCACAGCAGATCAAGGCAGCAACAGATGCTGCCAGGGACAGATTACAGCGGGAACGCAGTCAAGCAGTTGAAGAGGGTGATGCGGAGAAGTTCAATGTCGTTGATCAGCAGCTGCGGAGCATTCCGGAACAACCGGATCCAGAAGTGGCCCGTCGTCATCAAGATTTCCAATCAGGGTTGACTAAGTTTATGGAACGCAACTCCTGGTATCAATCAGATCTTGCGATGCAGACCTACGCAAACACGGTAGGTCAAAACCTGGCAAACGCCAACCCACAGATTGATCCAGACAACTATTACGATACGGTGGAGGAATTAGTGAGGACACAGTTCCCAACCAAGTTTGCAAATAACAAACCTCAACCAGCTGCAGTGTCTCCGGACCGTCCAGCTGCTGGCAAAGGAAACAGTGCCTGGTCACAACTAAAGGCACAGTATCCGGAAGCAGAGGCGACGTTTAACGACTTGGTAAAACGAGATATCTTTACTAACAAGGATCGAGAGAAGTACGCCAAAGACGTACTTGAAATCTAGGTTTTAATTCATTCACCGCAAGCCACCTTCGGGTGGCTTTTTTATTGGGAGCAGAGGAAATGCAAAGAGGTAGACCCAAGAAAGGCCCGACACGTCGAAGGGATAAAGAAAAAATCGACGGTACACGGTACAAGTTGTATGCACCACCAATTGATGGACATGTAACCAGGTGGGTTAATGACATGAACAACCGTGTTCACATGCTGACGAATTTCGATGATTGGGATTTTGTCAGTACTCAAGAAATTTCCGACCAGGATGGTCGCGCAATAGTGGGTGACCCCAACGTAACCCCGGAATTGGCATTAGGAGACCGTGTCGCCCGAATCGTTGGCCAGGTGGAAGGCAAACCACTCTACGCCTACTTGCTCAAGAAGAGGAAAGAATTTTATGAGCAAGACCAGGCAGAAAAAGAGAGCGACCTCTTAGAGGTCGAAAGTCAACTTAAACGAAGCAAAGAAGGTTCTGACTTTTCTCACGGCAACGTGGAGATAGGTCGTCGCTGATTTGCTAACCACAGGAGAAATGTCACATGGCAAATGTAGACAATCCTCGCGGAGCGCGTCCAGTCAAACGAATGGACGGTGGCCCCGTAAATGTGGCGAACAAGTGGTCTGTTGACTCCAGTAACGGCACTGCCATCTTTCTCGGAGATTTTATAAAACTCGAAGCTGATGGTTATGTTGCACCTGCTGCTGCAGGTGGAAGCATCCTTGGGGTGTGTGTCGGAGTTCTTGGAGACTACGGAGACTTGACTCGTCGCTATCTACCCGCTTCTACAGCGGGGGATATCTTGGTCTGTGATGATCCTTGGACTATTTTTGAAGTCCAGGAAGACTCAGATAGTTCTGCCTTGACCTTTGCGAATATCGGAAGTAACGCCGATATCATTGCAGGTTCTGGTTCTACTACTACAGGCATCTCTGCTCACGAAATTGATTCATCAGACATTAAAACAGCTGTCGCACAGCTTCGCATCATTGCAGCGGTACCAAGAGCGGACAATGCGATAGGTGATCAATGTGACTGGTGGGTGATGATCAACGAGCATGCGTTTAACGACGTAGCAACCGGCGCAGGCGTATAGGGGAGAGGAATAAATGGCTATTACAACCACACAGACTCACCCAAAACTATTATGGCCTGGGTTACTCAAGGTCTGGTCAGAATCGATGCACGGGGACTGGGATGAAGAATATTCCAAGATCTTCGATAGCATTAGTTCTGATAAGGCATTCGAAGAGATGCAGCAAGTTACCTACTACGGTCTCGCACCGGAGAAGGCACAAGGTGCTGCGCTCACTTACGATGCAGAACAGCAAGGATACAACAAGCGTTTTACGCACGTCGCGTATGCACTTGGTTTCCAGATCACTAGGGAAGCAAAAGACGACCTTCAGTATGTCGAAGTTGCAACCCAACGGATCAAGGCAGTATCCCGCTCTATGCAGCAAACCGTTGAGACGGTTGATGCAAACCATCTTAACCGCGCCACCAACGCTTCCTATACGGGAGCAGACGGTGTCGTGCTTTTAAGTACCGCGCATCCGCGCATTAACGGTGGCACCGACAGTAACAAGCTGTCTACCGCTGCCGACTTGTCTGAAACTTCCATCGAAGATCTGGTAGTCCAGATGTCGAAGGCAGTTGACGATCGTGGCCTGAAGATTCAGGTCAAACCGCAGTCGTTAGTTATTCATCCGAATGATTTCTTCAATGCTAACCGCATCGTTGGATCAAATCTGCAGAATGACACGGCAAACAACGCTATCAACGTGATCAGAGGCCAGGGTGTATTCCCAGGTGGTATCTTGGTAAATCATTATTTATCTGATACCGACCAATGGTTCATTCGCTCGAATGTACCTGGTTTGTTTCACTTGTGGCGAACCAAACCTGAGTTTGCGAACGATGATGACTTCGCCACCAAGAACGACCTGTACTCCGGGTACATGCGTTTCTCAAGTGGTTGGTCTGATTGGAGAGCAATCTGGGGTTCGGAAGGCGCATAAGCCAACCTTTGGAACGTGGCCTCTTAACGGGGGCCACGTCCTTTTTTAGGACGTTCTAAGGAGAACAAGACAATGGGAACTCCCACAAGATTTACCAGTGGCGTCGGCACTGCCACAAAAACATCCAATACTGGATACTATGGAATGCCGGATCCAACGAAGTGGATCACTTACTTCAACGACTTCACTGAATACGTTTCAGGTGACTGGACTATTACTACGACTGAAGCTGGTTCCGGTGCTGCTACGGAAGCCCTGGCATCTACTTCAGCTGGTGGTCTTTTGTTAGTTACCAATGACGATGCTGATAACGATGCTGACTTTTTCAACCTGAAGACTGAAGCCTTCAAGTTCGTTGCTGGCAAAAAGACTTTTTTCAAAGCTCGTTTTGCGGTATCTGACGCAACTCAAAGTGATTTCGTCATGGGTTTGCAGATTACTGATACAACACCACTTGCAGTCTCTGACGGTGTCTACTTTATGAAAGACGATGGCGATGCTTCGCTCGACTTTCATGTTGAAAAGGATGGCAGCGACACTACTGCTTCTGCTATCGCGACTGTTTCTGATGCCACGATGCTGGTTGCCGGTTTCTATTACGACGGAAAAAGTGCTATCGAGTACTACGTCGATGATGTCAAGCTAGGTACGTCAGTTACAACCAACCTGCCTGATGATGAAGAACTTGCTGTTTCGTTCGGCATCCAGAATGGTGCTGCAGCTGCAAAAACGATGACTGTCGATTACATCTTTGTATCACAGGAGAGATGATAAATTAGGGGTGGCCTTCGGGCCACCTTCTTCTTTGGATAAGAGATATGGCAAATACTATTACGAAAACAACTATGCATGATGGACAGAAAAATGCCGTCGTGCATCTCTACTTACTCAGTGATGGATCCGCTGGTGATATCACCGATAACGTACTTGTCGATGCTTCCGCTCTCAGTCCAGCACCCTCGACTGTTCGAATTATGAAACTTTGGTGGTCTTTCTCAGGGTTTACGGGTCGCCTCGAATTCGATGCGTCCACAGACACTGGAGGATGGGTTCTGGGTGATACAGATGGATTCATGGATTTTACCTCTATCGGAGGGATCCAGAGTACCGCTGGTAGCGGAGAGACAGGTGACATACTGCTGACGACTTTAGGATTTGCAGCAGCAACTGACATGGGAACTCTGATCATCCAAATTCAGAAAGACTGATGTCTAATTTTCAGTGTGACCGCTGCGGTGGTGTTTTCTCAGACAAACATAAAGCGGTCGAGTGGACCGGTGCGGTCGTATGCAAAGGACCAGGGACAAGAAATTGTTGGGAACCCCGTCATCCACAGGATTTTGTGCGTTCTCTGCATGAAGACATTACTGTCAGGGATGCCAGGGTAAGAAGCAACATTGCAATCTATGACAAGACTCCAGGGGATTATCCTGGCTGGGTCTTGGATCATACTGATTACTTCGATGAAAGCGATCTACTTAAAGATCGATACGTCACTCCATAGGAAACGATATGGCAACAATTGTTACAAGATCCGGTAAGGGTTCAGCACTGACACATACAGAAGCAGATGCCAACTTTACCAACCTCAATACTGACAAGCTGGAGGGAGTCTCCAGTTCTACGGACAATGCTATTGTCCGATGGGATGGTACGGGAGGCTCGACACTTCAGAATACTGCGACTACCACCATCAATGACAATGGAGATATTGTCGTCGGTGGAACAACGCCAACTATAACTCTTGGTGATGGTGGGACAGAGGATGCTGCATTAGTCTACGACGGAAATGCTAAAGATTTTTATATAGCATTAGACGATACCGCAGATAAATTGCTTATTGGGGAAGGGTCTACAGTTGGTACTAACCCAATACTAACCCTCACCGACGATACGGTCACGATTGGGGATGGGTCTACGGTAGATACTGCTATAGTCTTTGACGGTAATGCTAAAGACTTTCACATAGCACTGGATGATACTGCCGATAAATTAGTTATTGGGGAAGGCTCAACGGTTGGAACCAATGAAATATTAAGCATCACTGATGATACGGTCACGATTGGAGATGGGAGTACAGAAGATACTTACCTGAATTTCGATGGAAATGCCGTAGATTTTCGCATTGGAATAGACGATGGCACTGACAAATTAGAGGTTGGTGCTGGGACAGCGCACGGATCTACAACAGCATTCACGATTGATTCTTCGGCCAATCTTGCGGTCGGAGTTAAGTTGATGATGCCAGACGTTACCGCTGGCAAGATCCTCGTGGGTGATGGCACCTCGTATGAAGAAGTTGCGGTCAGTGGAGATATCGGTTTAGCCTCGACTGGGGCTGCAACGATTCAAAGTACTTCTGTCGAATCTGGTATGGTCAACACCAATGTCATTACCGGGCAGACAGAAGAAACCTCCATTGCTGATGACGACCTTGTTTTAATTTATGACACGAGTGCAACTGCATTTCGAAAGATACAGAAATCGAACTTGGTAAACCTGACAACTGCTGCCAGTGTAAATATAACGACAGTGGGAGATGAATTCAGTAACTACGATACGATCAGTAGCACCGTGACGACTACTGTGCCTTCTAACAGCAATGGATTTCTTATGGGACCGATAACCGTGGGATCTGGTTATTCCTGGACCATTGCCAGTGGATCTACATTAAACATTCTCTGATTGGGGGAAAATATGAGTACAATCAAAGTCAATACTATAGACACCCAGTCTGGGACTACGGTTACGATTCCG
>Ga0208813_1001823_pt1 | contig 10352 bp, 12 predicted proteins | sample MalvireepMed_904_FD_184250 | JGI IMG/M metagenome (GOLD analysis project Ga0208813, IMG submission 184250) | Marine viral communities from the Global Malaspina Expedition - Malaspina viral metaG DeepMed_904 (SPAdes) (version 2) | ecosystem: Environmental > Aquatic > Marine > Oceanic | place... | reverse complement strand
CAAAAAGCCAAAGGGATTAGCTTCTGAACCAATCGACCTCTTGAGGCTCTACCCCGTCACTGCGGACACTACGAAAAGATAGGCAGATTTATCGAACCGAGGTGCGCGAACGTTCGCTTTTGTTTACAAATGCGCCCCTGCTACCAAGGCCTGTTGCTCGCCTCCAGTCTTTCGGTTTCAGCGAGACTATTTCGAACTCCGAGGTGGACGACGAATTTAGCACTTTGTGTGGTCGTCCACGGGCTATGGAGACCTGCTAGTTTCCGCGTTGAGTTGATCGTTCAAGCTCTTATTGCGGGTGTTGATTCACCACTACCGAAGCAGTGTAAACTGCCCGCCAACATTCTGATCGTTACTTGGATTGACGCTATCCCCTATCGCTGATAAATTTCAAACTCAACTTAATCACGGCCTTTAGGGTCTGATAGTGGCATTCACGAACGATATCCGGTTCGGGGTTCTTCGAGGCTGGCAGCTTTTGCCACTAGATGTCAGCGATAGCTGCATGGTGATTGTAAATTGGGGATCAACCTTAAGGGTGGTCCGGTTCGTATTCGGGGAGCCATAGCCCGAGATACGGCATCAATTTATAGGTGCCACCATGCCCATAAAAAACGCACAGCGTACTGCCCCCGCCTATCAACACTACAAGCAAATTTCTTACGAAAATCTGGCCGCTAGCTGGTTTACGGCTGATGGATGGGAAGTATTCATGCCAGTTACAGACCATGACCGGAAAACCGATCTTGTTGTGGCAGACGACAACCACTATTACCGCATACAAGTGAAGTCATTGGAAAGTGGCGATGATAACGTGTTCGTTGAGAATAAGTGGCGAGAGGCCAACATCGACTATGTTATCTACTTCTCGCGCACTTCTAACTGGGGTTATATCACTCCCGCCTTTTCAGAAGCTAGGCGCAGACTCAATTCTGCGGGCCACGTGCGCTTCCATCAACATCAGAAGCCCTTTGCGAGGGCGTTCGATAAAGCATGAGCTTTACCCGTTTGCTTTGAACACCTAACAGTCCAGTGACGGGCGCTTTAACTATCGTGAGATCGCAAAAGGTGGTTTTTCTAACTTTTTTATCAGTGGCAGTGATAGGCGCCGGTCTTGTGATTTGTATGACAACCTGCGGAATCTGTTCCGCCTGAATGTGCGATAGCACCAGCTGAGAAAAGTGTGATTGCGGCAACTAGTAATAGCTTTTTCATCGTGCATTTTCCTTTCGTCGGTTTTAAAACCATCCTCCTAGATGGTTTCTAGACGTTAGACCTGGCTTTAAGCAGTGTCAATCTGCATCAGGTCCTAGGGTTAATATTTGATATGTAATACAGGCTCCCGTGACAAGCTGACCTGCTCCCCCTTAGCGAAACCGCTTTCTGCTTGGGTAGGGTCAAAGACAGCGCCTTCCTGCTTAGACGAAAAATGCCAGACCAATTACTCCTGAGCCTACCACCATGCGAAAACGCTCAGTTTTATTGCCAGTTTGGGCGTTTATCTTGGACCTCACAACAAATACGATCGTCAGCATTAGTGCAGCTTGGACAATAGAGAAGCCCGCCAAATAAGCGAAAATAGGCGTGCTCTCAGCACCGACTATCGCGCCACCGTATGCATATCCATGAATAGCCCCGCCAATCGGTGCTATGAACCAAAGATGCGGCAGTCGATCAAGTTTATGGGCCAATAATAAAGTCCCAACTAGAGCAATGCTGGCAAAGACGGCGGCCTCGAGGAACCCAAGCTCTGGTTGAACAAATCGTGCTACGGTCCCGGCAGCAGCAGTGGTTAGAAAAAGGGTCAGATGAGCAATGGTGTGACGGCTACCAACAGCAACCAGAGCGGCGAATCCAATAACAAAAAGGAAATGATCTAATTCAATAATCGGATGCCCTATCCCAGATAAGAACCCCTGAATGAAATTCTGCGGAGTCTCACCACCCATTGGATGATGAGCAAATGCATTCAATGGGAGTATTGCCAACAATGACGCTTTAAATAAGTTGCGCTTCATCTCCGTACCTCCGATATGTTTGACCTATCGATCTGTCCAGAGAATCGAGGAACTGCCGTTAAGAATTGAGCCGAATTGGAAATGGTCGAAAGGTAACCACCTTCAATTTTCAATATCTGGATAGCCATCGCATGGGTCTGAGGATCCGGTTCAGCGCAACAGTCTTCCAAAACCAAGACGTTGTAACCCCGATCCGCCGCCTCTCGGACTGTCGAGTTCACGCATACAGCGGTCGTCACGCCGGTAATAATCAAATTTTCGATTTTTTTATTGTTAAGGATGTCGTGAAGGTCAGTTCCATGAAAAGAACCTGTTCCCGCCTTATCGATGACGATTTCAGCTTCTCGTGGCTTCAATTCATCAATAAAATCCCAACCGCGCTCTCCCCTTATCAAAAGACGTCCGAGTGGACCTTGACTACCGATTTCGGCGCCCGCTAGCGCTGTTTTCATGCGTTTGGGCCGCGGCAGATCTGACAGATTTGCTCGGTGGCCCTCTCGGGTATAGATGACCTCAATACCTGCTTTCCAGCAAGCATCACGAACATCAGAGATTCTCGGAACAATAGAGCGTGCTAGACTCACGTCGCCCCCCCGCGTATGCATGTAGCCAGACGGGTCGCAGAAATCCCGTTGCATATCGATAATCATCAATGCTGTCTTTTCAGGAACTAAAGACCCCTCTATTGGGAAATCATAAGGATCGCCTGGGATTGTCATTTTACGATCTCCGGTTGGACTTGGTGCTTGGTCTGACGCTGAAGTTCCTGTCGGTGCTCACCAGCTTTCACTACTTCGGTTTCACGCTTAGCCAGTTGATTGGCTTGCCAAAGGTTTTTTCCCTCTAGCAGGCCCTGTAAGGCCTCAAGCCAACAGGTGTAGTACTCTTCTTCGGTACTGATACATCCAATTTTTTCCACTTTATCAATACGTTCAATCAACGCAGCCTGAAATTGTTGAAGTGTAAATAGTTCTTTTTTGCTGGCCGCAAGGGTCATACCAAAAAGGCGCGCTGACCAGGGGGTGTCAAAGGTCAGGTTTTCGAAGCCGGATTGACGCAGGGCAGATAAAAGAGTTTCTGATCTCATGGTTGTGGTCCTAACTGGTCAACTTAATTTCGCGGGCAACCCCGATCATATGGTCGCGACTGATAAGGGCCGCTAGCTCCGTCTCGCTCAAGTGCTCTGTGCCTTGGGGACGCTCTGGCATTACCAGATAACGAATTTCAGAAACGCTATCCCACACACGCACCTCTACATCATCGTCCAACTCGACGCCGAGTTCAGATAAGACCTTACGAGGTTCTCTCACCAGGCGTGAGCGGTAGGCGCTGGACTTGTACCAGACTGGGGGTAGCCCGAGAATCGGCCAGGGATAGCAGGAGCAAAGAGTGCACACCACAACATTTTGTACTTTTGGCGTGTTTTCTACGACATGGAGCAACTCTGTCTCGGGCCCACCTATCCCTAGCTCTGCACAGGCGCTCAAACCATCGGCCAACAGACGTTTCTTGAAGTCAGGATCGACCCAAGCCCGGGCAATGACTGAGGCACCGGTTTTGGGTCCGACATTTTCCTCATAGTGCTTTACTACGCGATCGACATCGTCGGAGGACAGCACCCCTATTTCGTTAAGTAGACTCTCAATTGCCTCAGTACGAGTGGCCTGCCATGCTTTTTTCGGGTGAGTGTGGTTGTGCGCCATGTTTATTTCCCCTGCACCGATTCGAGGTGGTTCTCACTAAGGTCAATGTAAACGTACAAGTTTGGCTCTGAATGAGCCTCCCCCCAGAGGGTCTGTGCGTCAAAACGCACAGTGTAAACGGCTTGAAGGTTCTCTCCCCGGTAATGAGCCCGCGTATCCGGGAAAACCCATGCCTGATTGTTAACCCGGTAAATTTCGCCAATTTTTCCGCGGGTATAACTGGTTACACGTGTGTGTCCGGGCGGATGGATATTTCGCACTCGGACCTTCTGTCCTTCCACGAATTCCGGGTGAACGGTTTCCTCTTTGCGCCAGGCTCCCCAACGAACCTTATCTGCCTCTGCAAGCGGCCAGTTCCGATCCAAGTTCTGAGGCGGAGTGAGGTGACGCTTGCCAGCTGATATTTCCTCAGAGCGCGTGTCTACCTCCTCCCTCTTTAGGATATTTCTCCGATCGAGTATTCGCTCCATAGCGAACAGCCAGCGCCCATAATACGAATGAGCTACATAGTCTTCAGGCGCCATAAGCTCTATCTCATGCCGATGTTCATCAAGGTTCCAAATACCGAGACCGTCGATCACTTGAGTCATACAAAAAATTCGACTTCCCCATTCGGTCGTGAAAACCGGTTCTTCCGGATCAACCTCAACTGGACCAAAGCCATGCAGTCCACCCATGTCATGAATGCCGTTCATCGCTTTCTCCTTCTAGTAAATGACACCCTCTACCTTCTTTTGCAGATCAAGGTACGCAGACGAGTATCGGTCGCGCATTGCCGGATCCGTAGTATCTTCATCAACCAATAATCTGGCGGGATTGCCCCCAAGAACCAATACTCGATCGCCAACTGTGATCGCCTCTTCTACATCGTGGGTGACCATTACCATCGACGTCCCGGTATGCTCCTGAAGATCACGTATCAGGCGGTGCATGTGGCGTTTCAGACTTATATCCAGGGCGCTAAAAGGTTCGTCCAGTAACAGGACTCGGGGGCGTGTGATCAATGCGCGGGCAATAGCCGTCCGCTGTTTCATTCCCCCTGAAAGTTCATGCGGGTATTGCTTAGCGGCATCAGCCAACCCAACGCTATTGAGAATCTCGTCAACCGCCGCTTTCTGATCGCGTTTGTCGTCCGGTCGAAAACGGAGGCCGAATTTGACGTTTCCTTCCACGGTCAACCAGGGATAAAGGTTATTTTCTTGAAAAATCATAACAATTTCCGGCGTAGGGCCATCTAAGAAACGTTGCTTATACACCACACCACCAGTGTCTTCAGCTTGGATAAAGCCTCCTAGAGCCCGCAACAGTGTGCTTTTACCGCAACCAGATCGACCAAGAATAGTGGTGATGCGCTCTGCCTCAATCTTCAGATTCAGATTCTGGAGTGGGCTTGGAATTGCAGCCTTACGCGACGGAAAATTCACAGTTAAATGGTCTAACTCGAAAACAGGCCTCATAGGCTTTTGCACCGTGAAGTCTTCAGCTTTTAAATAAGTTGCTTGGCTATTCATTAGACTCTCCACCAAAGGATTCTTTGCCCGATGAATGCCAGGATGCGATCAACAACAAAACCGGAAACGCCGATGATCAGCATGCCGAACATGATAAGTTCGTTGTTGAACAGATTGCGTCCCATCATAATGATCGCCCCCAAACCGTCCCGCATGCCCACCATCTCTGCAACTAATACAGCCATCCAAGCTGCTATAAAATTGGTTCTCAGTAGCGTAAAGACACCGGGAAGAATGCTTGGCAGTATTACCCACACCCACCGTTGCCACTTGCTTGCTCCAAGATTGCCCGAAACTGTCAGGTACTCTTCTGGCACCCTGCGTATCTCTGCCAGCGTGCCAATCGTCAGAATGAAATAAACACCCATGAAGACAATAAACACCGCTGTGGCGTTATTGATGCCAAAAACCACAATAGCCAGCGGGATCCATGCGATAGGAGCAATCGGAGCAAGGACATAGAGGACGGGCGATATGCACCAGGTTGCGTAGCGGGATAAGCCGATCAAAGTACCGGTAATCAGGGCAGCAACAAACGCCAAGCCCATGCCTGCGAATACCCGACCAAACGTAGCCAGCACCGCCTCGTCTAATGAAGCTGCCTGCGAGCCCAAGCCAACCCGAAAATCACTCTCTATGACCATCGCCAAGAACTCGCTTGGCGGCGGCATGACTGTGGTGACGGCCGAGTCATTGTGACCGGCCGCTTCCCACAGAATGATGATCAGGGCAAAAAATGAGACGCCGACGACCCAGGGGGCCGACCGCTTCCAGCCAAAGGTCTTCGTGTTCATTTTTCCAGGGTCTCAATCATGTCTGTGCGGAAGATGTCTTCGGCTGAAGTGTCATCACTGATGTAGCCCAGCATGGACAACTCATCGACGACGTACTGAACGGACTCGATGTCGGGGGTAAACGAAATTGGACTCGGGGCACTCGCGAATGCCTGTTTGAGTACCGAATCCGACACTCGGAAATAGTTACCGCCTTGCAAAAGGCTTAGCGCCTTGTCCACGTCGGTGTTGATGATTTCCGCGGCACAGAGCATGCCCTTGAGGTAAGACTCGACTAACTCTGGCTTTTCATCCAATGTCGACTGAAGTGTACTGACCACGGTATTTGGCGCTTTATCTGCCCAGGCCTGAGCATTATTGGTGATCATAGTCGCGCCGCCCTGCTCTACCATCTCAGATGTATAGGGTTTGATATGGCTCAGAATATCGACGCCGCCGCTTCGGAAAGCTTCGACCATCGCCAAAAGGTCATCAAAATAGATAAATTCGACATCGTCAGTGGACAGCCCGACTCGCTCGAGTTCCGTCACCATGATCAACTCCAGTGTATCGCCCTGAAGCACCGCCACCGTTAATTTGTCGCCACCGGACGCTACGTGCTCCTTGAGATCCTCCATTGAGCTGAGCTCATATTCTCCTTGAGCAATGACCTCCATCACGCCCCAACCGCCGGCCGCTGAGACAACGCGGATTGGAACGCCGCTATTGGCGGCAAAGAAAGGCAGCGTGAACGGGTTAATGTTGAAGTCCAGCGAACCTCCGGCGAGCGCTGCATTGTTATCGCCTGGGTTTGCGAAAAATCGGGTGTCGACTGCAAGCCCCTGCTCCTCAAAACAGCCACTCTCTACGCCAACGAAAAGTGGCGCCATGTCGAGGGCCACTAAATGGCCGACGGTGACCTGAGTTAAATCCGATTCGGCCTGAACTGTGAAGGCAGTGGTCAAGGAAACGGCAGTGGCAAGAGCAGTAACGGTGCTTTTAATAGCCATAGAACTTCTCCGGGTTTGGATGTTGGGTCGGATTTGGGTTACGACTCAGGCTAGCGCTCCGGCGTTGGCTGAAAAATAGTCGTCAATCAACGTTTACTTTGATGAGCTTGGCTGTATCGCTGAAAGAATAAAATTTATGCCCCAACAGAAAGCTCCTGCGTATTTCGGCGCTCTTTTTTGGTGCGTTCCAAGAGGGAGCGGGCAGCGGATTTCGCGGCTAGTCCCATTTTGTGATGCACTAGAAACACCTGCGAATAGCGCATAAACCGCTCAGGCATTAAAGCGACTAACTGTCCGTCTTCTAACCAAGGACGAGCAAAATGCCTCGGAAGAAAACCAATAAAGGGTCCATGCAGAATCATCAGTAAGGCTTCTTCCACGTTGCAAACAGTTGCTATGACGCTTTCGTGATCTTGCGCGATAAAGGGAAATTCACGTTTTTCCATAAAATGGCGCACCACTTTCTTCTCGTGCGCGAGAGCGTTGGCAAGCAGCTTAGGATCTTCCATTTGTGCCAATCGGTGATCTGGGCGGCAAACCAACACATCTTTCTCTCGATACAGCGGTTCGTAGATCAAATCACTATGATGGTGATCGAAGATTCCAAGCCCGATATCCAAACTCTTGTTCAGTAGTCGTTTCTCAATCATCTCAGGAGAAAGGACTTCGATCGTAAGACTTGACGGCTGAGAGCCCTGATAAGGCCCGTAGAACCAAGACAAGGCCGAATGTAGCGGGCAGTTATCGTCGGTTGCGAGGTTATCAAGCATGCCCAAGTGGACTTCGTCATGCTGAAGATTTCGAAGATCTTCCGTTTTCGCCTGGAAGCTTTTCATAGCGGAAAAGAACTCCATCAAGGTCTGATGGAAACTTTTGCCTTTCTGAGTGAGCCGAAAGCCACCACGCCCGCGCTCACAGAGCCGAAATCCGACACGGACCTCTAGCTGATTCATATGGCTGCTTATCGTCGAGGTGCTTATGTTCAGCTGTTCTTGTGCACTATGGAAACCCTCAGCCTCAACAACAGCCTGAAAGACCCTCAGTAGTCGTATATCAATGTCTGAAAGATTCATTATTTTCGCCCGATGACCTCTGTAGTTTTCGGGCTGCAATATTTTTGCCACATGGAATGATTGCGATTAGGACAGGACGGCCAATTTTGACGGGGACGACGAATTTAGTACTTCGTGTGGAGAGCTAGTCCGACTGGCTATTCTAGAATCTACTTTAAGTTTGTTTAGCACTTCTTGTTGAAATCGAACTGTAACCTATTGATTCGTCGTAGTTGAGATTTAGCACTTTCTGTGGTCGTCCATTGGTTGGCCGAACACAACAAGTGCTAAAACTTTCCACAGCTCGCCCAAATTCCTTGGCTCTCCAGTATGCCAAGCACTCCGTTCAAGCTTGTGTAGTGATACAGCATAAAGACACTCGTAGAGTTAACGCTTGCAGCATGCGCGCCCTTGAAATTGAGCCAAAAGCGCAATGTAAAGGGCGCCGCCGTACCTGAATTGGTTATACGGTGTCACTGTCGCCGAGCCCTTAAAAACTCCGTCGTTTTGATGTAGCCACCTAGACTAACTTCCCTCGTCTCGGCTCCGTCGAACGGCCAGTGGTAGCCTCTGATGATCAACGTATTTCCTTTACGTAATTGGTCATCGAGAGAGCTACTAAGGTGCAGGCAGCCATTTTTATTGGTTTCGATTGGATCGTTCTTATCAACGCGAATCATTGCAGTCTTGCCGGGAAAGTCATGGCCAGCAACACACAGAACTTCTCGATGTGCATTTGAAAGGTTGATCCAAAGGTAGACATTACTATCCAGCTTAATTTCGCCGAACTGATCAGTCATTTTATAAGGATACCTTCGGACTGATATTTTCTGCTCGTCGGTCATTTCATCGTTTTTTATCCGAAACGACCACGTGTCTTTAAATACCGTATCGTTGTCGCTGTGCTTTCGGTCGTACTCGCAAGAAAAGGACTTGCACCCCTTGGTCGCAGAGAGATCGAATCTTTTTCCTATAGAACCTGAACCATCAGAATAAAGCCGCGCAACATAATTTCCTAAATCATAAATCTGCGCCTCTTGAGCCCATACGGGAACGGAGGCGCCCAGGAGAGTTAGAGTACAAAAAGCCCATTTCAAAAGATTCATGACGATCCTACGTATAACGCCGACAGCACGCGCGGCTTCGGAATGAAGGCGAAGCCGCAATATAGTAGACCTCGCCGTGACTGTTCTTGTTAGGCAATTTCTTCCTTAACTCCAAATATCTTCTTTAAGAAAAAAGTATCGAGCTTCTCATTCGATGGATCATCAATCGCGGACTGAAACTCCTCATCATTTAGATACTTTATAACTAATTCTCTTGCAACTTTATCGCAGTGCCTGGCTATTTCCTGTAGATCGGGAATGTCTTTTTTGGATAAAAAAGCGCCGTGAACGACTTTAGAACGCACCGCATACGATCGCTTGCATTTCTTGTAGTATTCCAACCTTTCTAGCGGATCATCACGTAGATAGAAGGCTGCTCTCTCCGCCATTTGATGGGTCAACTCAACACTTGTTGTGCTTAGTAAAACTTCAAAAAGAGAACAATAGTTCGCGATCTTCAACCCAAGGTCAGGTGTAGAACGTGCTTGTTGTAAGAAATTAAGTCCCAAACCAATTCTACCGACTTCCTTCCGTTGCATTGTATAAGTTGGCTCATCGGAGACTGATATTCCTTTAAATTGCTCCCCAAATTCATCGTAAATTCTCTTTAAACGTTCAGGCTCCGCTGTAAATTCTTGCTTTTCCCCTTCACATGTCCAGTAATGATATGTAAGAGAGTTGCTATGTACATGACCATCTTTTGATGATATTGCAAAGCCTAGCTCAAAATTGACGCTATTATCCTCAACCACCCATAGGGAACACAAAAAAGCCAGACAATCGCGCATAAATTTAACGATATCTTCGTGTGACTCGTCGATACCTTTCGTAGCTTTCCTAGAATAGATTACTGGGTTGCCATTGAATAAATAGTTTGTTTCCAGCGTGCCTATCGCTAGAGCTTGCTCTGGCCGAATCCCCTTAACGAAATGAGAAGAGTTATTCGTTAGATAAAGATCACCACCTATTCGGATCGGGTCTTTGATTTTTTCCGGAATAGCCATCCCAAGTAGAGCTGTGACGTATAAGTAACTCATAGATTAATCTTTGCCTAACGAGGCTGTAGAAAAACCCGATTTCGAGTCGTTCCCAGCGCCTGGTTCTTAAAATTGTTTGCCGCGACTATCAACTGATTGATGATCCCACTTTCGATGTTCAGCGAGTCGTTTCGGGTCTTTG
>Ga0208813_1001814_pt1 | contig 10403 bp, 13 predicted proteins | sample MalvireepMed_904_FD_184250 | JGI IMG/M metagenome (GOLD analysis project Ga0208813, IMG submission 184250) | Marine viral communities from the Global Malaspina Expedition - Malaspina viral metaG DeepMed_904 (SPAdes) (version 2) | ecosystem: Environmental > Aquatic > Marine > Oceanic | place... | reverse complement strand
GATACACGCACGGAGTAGTCGTGCTCTATCTCCTTGGGCGTTATGTCGTGGCCCTTGACATACAAGTCCAAGTCCATCACGTCGATAAGCTGCAATATGTGGCTACCAGCCACACTAGCCAGGTGCTCCAGCTGTTTCGCCGGTGCTACGAAGCGCCTGGACGCGCTGGTGGAGAGTATGGCCTGCTGTCCCACGGTGCTGACACCCTGTTCGCGTATCCCGGCCAGTGAACGGGAGTAGGTGCCCAGCTCCAGGTCTTTATCCAGCCATTCTTCTGAAGCGAACATCCAGCGGGGCAGCTGCTGCATCTCCATCCGGCCCACATCACCCCTGGTATTGACCTCGATGATGTCGCCCCGTGCTAATTGCTCTTGCAGCTCGGCTGCTTCGCCGGTAGTGATGATTGGGTTGAAGGTAGCCTCTATCAAAGCGTTGTGTCGGCCTGCCACCGCCTGGGCCTGGGCCTTTAATGTGTCCAGGGCGTGGTCGATGAGGCCAACCGCCATATAAGAGGGGTCAATCTCGCTGCTGCTGGTGGGTTCTTGCCCGTAACCGGAGAAAGCGTGGGCGTATGGTACGAATCCCCACGTGTTCTTCTCCACAAAGAGCATCTCACCGGCGTCTGTAGCCAGTGCGTGCCAGCAATCCGTCCACCACTCGCTGCAAAGCACCATCTCAAAGGGGTTTTCCTTCAGTTCGTAGACGTTTACCTCCACCGGGCGGCCTTTTCCCTTCTGTTCTTGCCTTCCAACGGTCAAATCGTGCAAATCTTGGGCCAAACGGTGGGTATGCTTGATGGCAATCTGCGGTTCCTTGCGGAGAGGGTCTAAAAGCACCCTGGCCGGGTGCGGGGCGCGGTTTCGGAAGGGCATCATGGTCTTTTTCTTGTGTTCCCAGAGCCTGCGCCGCTGCTGGAACTCTTCTTCGTCCTCACCACGGGCCTTTTTCGGCTTATCGCGGCGGTTCTTCAGCACTTCCGTCTCAAGACCCGTCTCAATCACCGCATATCCGTAGAGCAGCAGGTGTTTTCCCACCTGTTTCCACGTGAGGTTGGGTTCCAAGAGGGCCGCTTCGTCCATTATGGCCTTCAGCCCCGGCTCCAGTGTGTCGGCGTTACGCTTATGTTCCTCTCCGATGCCCGCCGGGGAGCGGCTGACCACCGGTTCGTGGGCCAGCTGGTGGTCTACGGCGTGGTCTACCAGCGAACGGGCGCGCATAGGCTTGAACCACTCGGGTCTGTCCATCCCTTGGGGCCACAGCTGGAACGTCCGGTTGTAGTATGTGTCGATTTTCTCCCACTTGGAGTGGGTATTACTCCACAAATCGCCCAGGTACTTACGGTACTGGCCTATAAGTTCAACCGTGGGCTTGTCAGCCATCGTCCCGTTGGTCGCCATCACCACCTGCCTTTACGCAAAGGGTTGAGTATCTTGTCCCAAGACGACATATTGGTGTCTCTTAGCTTCCCCACCGGCTGGGCTTGCCTTCTCAGCTGCCACGCCACACCCACAGCCAGCGGGTAGTCGTCGTGCGCGCCGGTCTGTCCCTCTATCCGCCCGTTCTTCTGCGGGTTCCTTATTATAGAGTAGAACTGGGCCAGCCCCTGGTCGCTGGCTATGGTCACCAGCCGTGCGTTGACCGCCTCTATCAGCTCACCCCACAGCACATAGCGGCTGCGTTCGTCCGTGTGCCAGCCCGCCTTGTCCGAATCCCGGTAGTACAACCTGGGATAGCGCATAGCCTGTGCTGAAGCTATCGTCAGTATGCCCCAGTCGTTATCTTCTATAGCCCATATGGGGTTCATGTAGCGCTGCAGCAGCTTGGAGCTAGCCACAGCCAGCTGGTCTGGTGGCAGCAGGTTGGTCTGCAGGTCTGCTACCACATATCCCGTGACAGTATCCAGCACCACGGTCACCGCGTAGTCGTAGCCCGAGCCGTGGGATGTGTCCGTGCCAGCGGTGTAGCGTTTTCCAGGGTGAAAGTCCTGGTATATATTAGCAGTTATGCCGCCGCAGTCCAGCGTAGTAGCTGGTGGGCGCACATCATCTTGCATAGCGCGAAGTATATCGTGGTCGAAGGCAGCTATAGTCCGTGGCGGGGAGAGCGCTTCGTCTTCTGACGCCGGGTATTCCTTCTCAAACAGTGAAGCGTCGGTATATTCGTTACGCCGGGCGTCGAACCAGGCGTTATCTCTGCCCGGTCTGACGTTCCAGCCATAGAACAACTTGGTAAAGCCGTTCCTGGGGGACTCTTTATAGAGCCTCTTGAAGAGAGAGTCTGCGTTATTGCCGTTGGATGTGGAAACCAACACTAGCTGGCCCCCACCATCATCAATCGTAGGCTTGACCGCCGCGTAATTCTGTTCCAGGTGGTCGTGGTAGTCAGCCTCGTCCATCACAACGAGCGAAGCCGTAGCCGAACGCCCCGCCTTCTCGGTTGAAGGGAGCGCCATTATACTGGAATGAATCTTGGGGAACTCCAACTCTTGCCGGGAGTCCACCCCCAGTGAGGCTTTCATGGTTTCCGGCAGGTGCTCGTATATAAAACGGCACTTAGCCAGCAACCGCTTGGCCTCTTCTTCACCCTGAGACAGCAGCAGCACTACCGCGCCCTCAAAATAGAGCGCCCGCCACAACGCGTAGCCCGCCAGCAGCCAACTAGCCCCGGTCTGCCGACTCTTCAGCCACACCAGCAGCCTGCTTTCTTCCAGCGTAGTGCAGACTTCCATCAAGTGGGGCCACCGTTCGAACCGTATCAACCCCCTCTGGGGCGGCGGCTCCATAACGTACACAAAATCCAGGAAGTCCGTGAACACCCTGCGGGCCAACTCCTGCTTGATGGTGTCCCCGGCTCCCAGTATCGCCTGCTTCTGCTCGTCCGTAATCGTAGCCACACAAATCACCCGCTACGAGACTACAATACTCGTACTCTCCACCACCTTCTGCTCCTCACCCTTCACCTCTTGCTGCAACGACAACAAATCCCGCAGCTCCTGCACTGAGAAAGCGTCCAAGTGGTGCGTTATGTTCACATCTACGTCCATATCCACCTGCTGGATGGCTTTACCCCACCCACGGTTCAGCAATATGTCCGCAGCAGCCAGCCTATCACTGACCTTAGCCTCTGGAAGGTGCCCACCAGCTATATCCGTCAGCAATCGTATCAGCGAACCACCATCTCTGGTGGCCTTCCGTACCTTCTCCGCTAACGCAGTACCTAACTTGGGCCGCCCAGTCGGGTTCCCAGACTTGCCCGGAACCCACTGGTGTGATTCTAATTGCTCTGGCACACAATCCTCCAATGTTGTGATACTACCACACCACCAGCTTCTGCTGCAAAAATCTCAAAAAATTCTGTGTGATTCTGGCACAGATTCTTTGGGATTCTGCTGCAGATATAAGAGATTCTGTTACAGATATTAAGAGATTCTGTCGCTACGGGTTAGCCGTGCTCCTAGTTCCCCCACCCGCAGCCGAACCCGACCCCCCTGTCGCTTTTCCGGGGAAAGGGAGTGCCTGCCTGCCAGGTTGACACGGGCGCTAGACCCATTATAGAATAGAGCTACATATTAAAGGGTATGAGGCACCCGAACACGGCTCCTTAAAAACCGAATAGACCCCGTTCCCGTGTGGCTAGCTGCGTGCGTGCCAGTCATGGAGAAGAAACACAATGGCACAAAGCAAAGCTCAACTAGTAGCAGAAATGCAGGCGCTACAGGCTAAGATTGAGGCTGCAGGCGCTAAGGAGTCTGAAGTACGTCAAGAGGCCACAGAGGCCACAAAGCAAGCCTCAGACGCTAAAGAGGCCAAAGGCTACGCTCAGAACATAGAGACCCTACGGCAAATGGACGGCATTCTAAGAGACCCAGACCCCATAGCCAGATTCGAGGCCGCCATCAAAGCCGGGAAAATCAAGCCTCTGAACAAGTCTAGCCTTGATGTTAGAGTGGACGGCAAAGGCGGAGTAGACGCAGTAGCTAAGAAATACAGCGCCCGCTCAGTTTCCGCCACCACGTCTACCAGTGGCACCAGCACCAGCAGCTTCAAAGTCTCCACGGCTCCCGTAGGCATTAGCTTTACCAATGGGACGCTAGAGACTGGTGAAGCTAACGTAATACGAGCCGTCGCTAAGATTTACAGTATCGACGTTGCGGCTCGCTCATGGAGTGAGAAGCTCACTATCAAGAAATGGACGGCGCTAGTCACGGAGTACTGCAGCAAGCAAGGCGTCGAAAAGACCCACGCAGCCATGGGCTCTACCATCGGAGCCATGATAGCATTTGCAGACCCCAGCAGACCCCAGATACTGCTAACAGAGTGGCTCAAGGTCCAGCTAGACGTATTCAACGCAACCCAAATCTAAATTAGACGGCACGCACGCAGCTAAGCACACGGGAGCAAGAGCACCAGGCACCAACCTGGTGCTTTGGTGCGTCTGGTGCCAGCGGCCTCATGGTGCTAGCACCAGGGCCACCAGCAGCGTGGCCTGCATCAGCGCCAGCAGGTAGCAGCTAGTAAGCCGGAACCGGCCATGCCCATGCTCATACCTGTTTATCAGTGCCTGATTGCTAGACGCAATCGTCCCATACCATGCCCAGGATTTTGCGATTAACTAGCATCAATCATGCTTATGTATGCTAGCCCCAGCAGCTCCGCTTCCCTGTGCTACGCATATCGTACACACACGGGACGCCACCCCATTACAGCGGCCTAATACTGCCGGACGCGCCCTGCTATGTTCGTTCATGTGGCAGGGCCAGGTGTAATGCACACACCTGCACCGGGTGGGCTGAGGGTCAGCCCGCTACAGTGTAGCACACACAAACCCATGTATTCTAGGGCTTGACAGTACCATGTGCATATGATACAATAACGGGGTAAACCTATGCGACAGGAGGAAAGATGCAACACCCAGCAGCCAGCCCGCTGTAGCAGCAGCGAATCAGAATGACAGGAGCACACAAAATGTTAGACCTAGAAACCATACTCAATCTCAAGCACGGTGACGTGCTGCACATAGACCACCCAGTACGTTCAACATGCCAGCGCTGGCGGGTGACGGGCAAGGTGCAACGCTGGAAGCGTGACCTCGAACGGTTCCGAGTACCACTGAAGCACGGGCTGTATGACTACGGCGCGCTGCTGCCCGGTGACGAGCGCCGCTGCCACCTGGAATCAGAGTGCACAGCTATAGGCGGTGCATAGCATGTTTATAGAATTTCACGACGACGAGCACATGGTGACCAGAAGCTGCACGTGGTGCAGCGAGGATATGCCAATGGATGCGGACACATCCGCACGCATAGACGATGACGAGGTGTTCTGCAATGACTGCGTAGACTGTGCCGACCCGTTCTCCCATAGTGGCATAGCTATAGCGTGGCCTGGCTGCAGCGAGTACGTCTACCAGGTGAAGCAGCGAGCCAAGCAAGCACACGAAACCATCGAATACCTGACGGTGTCCCACGGGGTAGACTACGAAACCTGCTTGGTTATAGCAGCGATGGACACTGTTAGTGCGTACGCTTACGGGCACACTGTGAATCAGCACCTGAATAGCTTGGTGTCCAGCGCAGCGTGCAAGTGGGAGTTCGACATGACGGAGCGCATAGCACTGAGCACCAACTAGCGCAGCGTTTGTACCCTCCGCACTGCCCCGGCAAGCATCGTTGCTGGGGCAAGCGCAGTGCACAAACCAAATACAAGCTGCTAAGGATGTGATAGCACATGAACAACGGCAACCCTACCAGAATATAGCAAGGAGAATAACAGAATGTCAGAAACACTATGTACCACGTGCTGGACTTTCGATTGCGGAGGCCACGCACAAAGCGAAGAGAAGCTCAGGTCTTTCCTGGAGCTAGACTACGAGAGCACAGGCGCTAACCTTACTGGCTCGCTGGACGTATGCTTCAGCGACTACGGGCAGCAGATACTGGAAGAGATGATGCTGCTGCGGGGCCACCCGCTGCTGCTGCTAGGTGATAGCGGATGGGGCAAGAGCGTGATAGCACGTGAAGTGGGGCGGCGGTGTGGCTACGCTGGCGACACTACACCAGTGGAAACCAACGCATACCCTAACATGGACATATCGCTGTGGATGGGGCAATGGCTGCCCAGCAGCGAGAACGGCGCTGTCTCTGTCAATTGGCACGACGGCGAGATGACACGGGCTATCCGCAGCGGTGCGCTGTTCCTGCTGGAAGAGATAACGCGCGCACCACAAGACGGGCTGGCCCGTTTCTTTGGCCCTACTGATAACGGCTACCGCTACCACACGCTGCCGGAAAGCGGCGAAGGCCGCATCCCTGTAGCTGATAGCTTCTGGCTGATAGCTACGGGCAACCCGGCTGGTGGTGGCTACGCTACGTCCAAGCTGGACAAGGCGCTGCACTCACGCTTCAAGGCCACGTGGATAATCAACGAGCCACTGGCTGACGAGCGCAAGCTGGTGACCAACGCACTACCCGAGAACGAACACGGTGACATAGGCCAGCGCTTGCTAACGTACGTGCTGGAAGCCCGCCGTGGCGCAGACTCACAGGTTAACACCCGTGACCTGATGCACTGCGTAGACCTGATAGCCCTGGGCTTCAAGCCTGAGCGTGCTATCGAGTTGTCCATCGTGCCCAAGTACGAGAACCAGCAGGGATTGCGGGACAACGCACGCTTGCACTTCAGCGCAGCGACGGTGCTGTGATGACAGTCGTACTACCACAAGGCTTTGAGTTTAACGAAGAGCAGTATCAAGGGCTGTTTGAGATGCTGACGGGTGGCAACATCCACCAGCGCCAAACGCCCACCGATGCTAGCATCAACAGTGACCACCGGGGCACGCTGGTACAGCTGCCCCACGGTGCCAGCCTGGATGTGGTAGCACACGCTACCACCCAGGCGCTGTACCCCATCAACATAGAGCACCTGCGAGAGACACTCGATGCTATGCGGGGTGAGCACGCAGTCCTGCCACTGATGGACACGCTCCAATCAGCCAGGACTGCCGTGATGGGCAGCGTGCACTATCCGCACCGTGACGTGCTGGACGCTGTGGTAGAACACGGCATGGACTGGCGACAAGACGACAGGGGTACTCACATCGTGCACCAGCTATGTCGTGCGGTGTGGGCAACAGCACTGGGTGAGGATACCAGCACAGTATCACAAGCACCGATGGTGCTGGATATAGCAGGGCGCTACGAAGAACGCATACAGTCAGCCATCCTAGACCCGAACCCCGGCGCTATGCTAGCGCTGGCGCTAGACTTGGCAGCTGAGCTGCACGCTGGCCCCGACGACGAGCCACCAGACGAACCGGACGACAGCAACAGCGACGGCGGCGACGACGACGGCGACAGTAACGGTGCTGGTGGTGGCAGTGGTGAGAGTGACAGCGGCAGCGGTGGCAGCGGCACACCACCACCCACACCACCCACCAGGGAGGGTAGGGTAGAAGCGGAGCGCAAGCGCATCGGCACCCAGCTGAAACGTGCTGACACCAGGGTAAACAAACAGAATGAGGAGCAAGCAGCTGGTGGGCAGGGCGGTGGCAAGGGTATCGTACGCACCGCCACCGGGCGCATCGGTGAGCACCGTGTAGACCTGCGGATAGTGCCCACCCAGCCCACCGTATTGTGTGAGGCCGGGCGATTGCTAGCCAAGGACTACAACACCGGCGCTAGCGTCGGCCCGCTGTCCCGCACCGGTGTGCCCACCTCCAAGGTGTGGCAGATGGCGCTGGGCAACACACGGGTATTCCGTGGGCCACCGCCCCAGCGTGGCAAGGTAGCCACACTCCTCGATATGTCCGGCAGCATGGCTTGCTGGTGCTCACGGTGCACCAGCCGTCGCTCGTGGGACACAAGTGAGGGCTACCTGATGATGCAGATAGCAGCCATCATAGCCCAGTGCAACGACACAGCGCTGAGCGCTGGGTTCTGCCACGACCACACCATCGTGCCCCTCGACCCAGGCACCGAGCCAGAGTGTAAGCAGAAGGCGGGGCTAGGCCACAGCACGCCCACCTGCGTGGCCCTGGACTGGATGCGTCACTCACTGGGAGCAGACGCAGACGGGGCGCTGGCTGTGCTGATAACCGATGGCTCACCCTCAGCCTGTAGCGGTGGGCGCAGCCCGGATGTGCACACCAAAGAGATAGCCTACGAGCTGTACCAAAGCGGCATGCGGTTCGCTGTGGTACTGGTAGGCCAGGACGTATACGACGAGGCAGCTGAGCTGTACCCCGCCGCCATCACCGCAAGAGTGACCAGCATGACAGACCTGCGCAACGTGCAGGTAATCTTAGACACACTGTAGGAGCATTATGAGAAGAGCACGATTGATACTGGCGCACGCACTCGAATTCATAGATGACAAAATCATCGACCATCGGCTGGGCATGGGGTTCTGCAAACTCTGCTACCATGTGTGGCCCGACAACAGCGGCCATAGCTGCTGGATGTGCGACAAGATGGAGTGGTCTGCATGACAGTGATAGACAATCCTAACAACGGCAGCAAGCGTGGGCATGCAAAGAAGCTAGACCTGCACCGCTTCATGACTGACGATGCGTACATGATAGAGATGATAGGCGGGCAGGCTGTGTTCGATGCTTTTGCGAAGGAAGTGGAAGCAGTCATCGGCACAGCACTGGACACAGAAGAAACAGAATAGTTGCGGGTTGCCGTCAGCAGGCTAGTGTGAATAGCCTGCTTGGGCAGCGCACAACCAAACTATACGCTGCGGAGGCACAGTGAAAATCTTATGGATTTCCAGGCACGCACCCACGGTGGTGCAGGCGGACACACTCAGCGAGCTGCTGGATGTGCCCGTCGAACTGACGCAGTACCGGGCTACAATCCTAGGCTGCCACGCACTCGACAGCATACTCGATGAGTACCAGCCTGAGCGTGTGGTAGCCAGCATACCTGTGGGCCTGCAGCAGCAGATGGTAGAGATACTGGCTGACCGTGGCATGCCCCCGCTAATCAAGCCCGTGTACCACCATACCCGCATAGATGACAGCGCACCCACGGTGTGGACGCTTGTGCATTTTGAAGAGATTCTGAACATGGAAATTGAACGGCGCATACTCAAACATAAGGAGCAACAAGATGGCTGACAAGGGATTTAGATACGACGCATACCAATCCGAAAGGGAAACGCACCAGCACATAGCCTACCAGCTGAAGCGTATAGCTGACGCACTGGAGCAGAGCAACACCCAGGTTAAGTGCAGCTTCTGTTCCTGCGCTGACCCCGACGCCATACAGATGCAAGCAGTGGGCATGCCAGGCAACATGCAACCAGTGTGCGAATACTGCTACGACAAATTCCAAGAGGCTGGCGAGGCAGCTATGGAATCTTTGGTAGCTGCTGGCATAGTGGAGCGCTCAGAGGGGGACAGCACCGATGATGACGCGTAAGGACTACATAGCCATAGCCAAGGTGATAAGCCACACACCAAGCTATATTGTTGCCGATGATGAGATGCGTGCAGCTATAGCGCATGGGCTGGCAGACTACATGGAGCAGGACAACTCCAACTTCAATCGTGGCAAGTTTATCGAGGCATGCTCTGAGGTAGAAGTACCAGCTGTGCCCAGTGACATAGCGAACCTGATACACGAACTACACGGAGGTGATACCAATGGCAACTGAAACCACGGCGACCTACACCCAGCTACGGGTGAAGTGCATGGATTGTGGGTTGCGCTTCGTGATATGCACGGACTACCCGGACTGGTGGCAGAAGAAGGTTACCGGACGCCAGCGCCAGACCCCGATGTACTGCCCCGAATGTGGGCAGCACCTGGGCAAGTTCCTACTCTGGAAGGCTGAGGTAGAGGGCTTCATATTCCAGGCTGTGCCCGGCGACGCTGAGATAGACAGCATCGGTTAGTAGCCAGTTGCAGCGCACGAGTGTGACGTGTGCTGCTGCGGCCTACCAACCATACTATGGCCGGAAGGAGTAATGCACATGATACGGAAACTAAGACGCCAAGCAAGGGAAGTAAGACTCAAACTAGCTGGGCACGGCCCAAGCACAACAGCACGAGGAGAAGATAAGATGGCACCACTGGAGACTATCCAAGAATTACAAGAGAATTGGCGAACACTACGCCCTAGTGCCAAAGTCATAAAGCGGCAAGGATTCCGCTACGGCATGATTACTAATCTGAGCGACAGCCAGCAAATAGCAAAGGGGTACAAGTGGCTATGCCTAGCGTGCCGTGACGAGTTCGTGGAGCACATGGACGCCATGACCCACCACTGCCTGCAAGAAGCAGCCTTTCGTGAGTACACGGGGCGGACTGCTACCGGCACCTATACACCGGGGCATATGGGGCGAAAGAAAATAACAGTCTGGAACCACAAGGCGCTGCGAAAATCCTGGGCCATGCTGCA
>Ga0208813_1001813_pt1 | contig 10405 bp, 8 predicted proteins | sample MalvireepMed_904_FD_184250 | JGI IMG/M metagenome (GOLD analysis project Ga0208813, IMG submission 184250) | Marine viral communities from the Global Malaspina Expedition - Malaspina viral metaG DeepMed_904 (SPAdes) (version 2) | ecosystem: Environmental > Aquatic > Marine > Oceanic | place... | reverse complement strand
CAAAACACGCTCCTTGCGGCACGTCCCTGTGACGCTTGGCTGTCGCCATCCATGGCGACAGACAGTTTTGGAAAGCCCTCCCGCATCAGCCTCCTAGCATCAGAGTCTTTTCCCCTGAGGCCATTAGACTTCAATTACTGGTTATTGATTGTGGTTCGAAACCTTTCGCAGGATAACGCTGAACCAGCAGCAGATAACAGGCCATCGCGAGTGCTGCGCAGGCGGCAATGATCAAGGCCATGACCAGAGAGGTGCCATCGTGCAGGTGGCCGACGAGCATGCCGGCAACAGCGGCGACGGCCATCTGGGTGAAGCCGAACAGGGCCGAGGCGGAGCCGGCCATGGTGGGGAAGTTCGCCAGGGCGCCGGCCATGGTCTGGGGCAGGACCATCCCGGTGCCGATCATGAACAGGGCCTGAGGCAAAATGACGGCCCAGACGTTGAACACTTCACTCAGTGCCAGCACGGCCATCAGGCTGCCGCCAGCCACGGCAATGATCAGGCCGCGCACCAGGATCTGGTCCGGCACCAGGCGACGGCCGAGACGGACGGCGGTCAGGTTGCCAACAATGTAGCCGGCCACCATGCAGGCAAAGTACAGACCGAACTGCTCGGTCGGTACGCCCAGGAAATCGATCAGGACGAACGAAGAACCGGACAGGAACGCAAACAGTCCGGAAAAGATCAGCGCGTTGGTCAGGGTGTAGCCCACGAAGCTGATGTCCTTCGCGATGGTCCGATAGTTCCGCAGCAGGCTGCAGATTTTAAGGGATTGGCGATGTTCCGGGCGCATCGGCTCGGGAATACCGAAGGCCACAACCACCGCCATCACCAGGGCGTAGCCACCCAATGCAAGGAACACCGATGACCAGCCGAGGCTGGCGGTCAGCAGACCGCCAATGGTCGGTGCAACGGCAGGCGCCAGTGCCATGATGCTGGCAAGGATCGCCAAGATCTTGGCAGCTTCGCGGGGCGTGTAAATATCCCGAATCGCCGCCCGACCCAGGACCGGGCCGGCAGAACCACCAAGCGCTTGCAGGAAACGGCACAGAATCAGCGTTTCGATGTTCGACGCCAGGGCACAGCCAATGCTGGCAATGGCGAAAAGCACGAAACCACCAATCATGATCGGCTTGCGACCAAAGCGATCTGCCAACGGACCGCAAATCAGCTGAGCAATGGCAAAGCCGACCATATACAGACTCAGCGTCAGCTGAACCTGATCGGTACCGGTGCCAAAGTCTGAACCAATCTGAGGCAGTGCCGGCAGATACATGTCCGTTGCCAGCGGCCCAAGGGCCACAGCGGCGGCAAGAAGTATCGTTGTCCAGACACTGGTCAAAGTCAGCATGTGTTTCCTAATGCGTTTTCAGAGAGTTACCGAAAGAGTAACGACAGGTCAGGTTGGGAAAGGCTTTCCAAAACTGTAGAGGGCCAAGGATGGCCCGAAACAAGCGCACATGGATGTGCTCGTAGCGTGTTTTGGAAAGCCTTTCCCAACCTGGCCGACCGCCGAGTAATGGCAGTCTAGGTGAGAGGAGGTAAGAAGATAACGCCAGCAAAGCTCATACAACCTATGAGCAAAACTAATTGATTAACTTTTAAGACCGTTGAGGGTAGCGGCAACGGCATTCACCTGGTTGCGCAGCCACTTGTGGGCGGGATCGTTCTGATTGCGGCGGTGCCACAGCATTAGCAGGGTAAAGGGTTTGAAATCAAAAGGTAGCGGAACCCAGGCGAAGTCCCGGAGTAAGTGTTTGCTCATGCCCTTCGGGGCCGTAGCAAGCATATCTGTTCCGCGGAGGAACTCCGGCAGGCCGGAGAAGTTGGAGACCGTCACCACATTGCGACGAACCAGACCACGGGTGTCCATGGCGGTTTCCACAGTCGGTTTTTCGCCGGTGGCGAACAACAGGGCAATGTGGTCTGCCTTAAGGTATTCCGGCAGATCCGCTGGCGGTTTCCGGTGTTCAGGATCATAGAACACCACCATGCGATCGGCCATCAGGCCCCGCTGCATAATGTCCGTCGCCTCCGGCGCGTGGGGAGAAATCACCAGATCACAGACATCCTTCCGCAAAAGGTCTGCCCGAGGAATGCCAGATGGAATCACCTGAAGGCTGATGCCCGGAGCTTCCTGCCGCAACGTTCGCACCAGGCCCGGCAAAAGCAGGTCCCGCTGGTAGTCATTGGCAGCAATCGTGAAGGTGAACTCTGCCGTGGCGGGACTGAACGGCGGGCCCGAGGACAGCGACTGCAGGTCATCCAAAATCTGGCGGATATGGGGCCCGGCCTGAAGTGCGTAGCGGGTTGGCACAATGCCGCGCCCGGACTTCACGAACAGGGGGTCGCCCAGGGCCTGGCGCAGACGTTCCAGCGTGTGACTCACCGCAGACTGGGTAACGCCCAGCCTGACTGCCGCGCGGGACACGCTGCCTTCATCAAGCACCGCGAGAAAGGTGCTGAGGGCCCGGAAATCCAGGTTGAATGTATCAATCGGGTTCATGAATGGCAGTGTAACCCGATGCCTGCGGTGGCGCTACGGCGCCTCGCCTGATTCGTTTGCCTGAATGAATGTTCCAACAGCCTCTGCCAGATCGTCGAACCAGGGGTTGTAAGTCAGCCGGCTGGTATACACCGGACGCTCCGTGTCGTGCCAGGCACTGAACCAGAGATCTTCCTCCGGCAACTGCCGGCAACCCTCCAGAGAGATGTTATTCGGTTCCAGGCATCGCTGCAGTGGCGCGCCCAGGCCATAGAGTTCGTTGTTCGGAGCAATCAGCAGCGACTGGTGCGAGAACTCCAGGATATTGGCGTCAGGCAAATAGCTGTTGAGAAACCTGATGCGCTCATCAGCCTGCGCGTTGGGCCAGGGTGTGCGGGTATCCCGAAAGATCACCATGGCGTTCCCTGGATTGGTAAACCGTTCCCGGAACTGCGTGATGAGATAGTCGAGGTTTATCACCGAGTCGGCCTCCGTGGCAGCCAGGAACAAAGGCATATCGATGCTTTCTTGCTGCACTATCCGGCCCTGGGCCGCCGATATAACGTCGCCGATCTGACTGCCGGCGTTGAAGGAAAACGACTCGTACTTCACCGGATTAAGTTCGGGCTCCTTCTCTACAAAATCAGCAAACACGTCGGCGATGGGCGCCAGCCAGAGGTAGTCCCGCAAACCGTTAAGCTGCCAGGCCGGTGCAACCGCAATCAGACCCGCCGGTCGAGGACCGGTCTCTGAAAGCGCGTAATCTGTGGCCAGTGCCCCGCCCAGAGAAAAACCGCCAATAAACGCCCGATCCACCTCCTGCGACAGGGCAATAAAGTGATTGCGTACCTGTTCGCGCCAGACCTCGGCGCTGGCCGTCACCATATCGCCGGGCCGGGTGCCATGTCCCTGCAGCAACAGCGTCCGGACTTCAACGCACTGATCCGCCAGGTAACGGGCCAGATCCCGGAACACAAAGGGTGAATCGCTCAGGCCGTGAACCAATAGGATCCCGGCACGATCCCCGGAGCTGCAACCTGCCGCCGGTGCCAGCCGGTACGGCAGGTTCCACTGCACCTGCTGCTCCCGCTCAAACCCGTAAACCGGCACCAGATTGGTATCGACATAGGCTTTGACAGATTCCACGTAGCGGTCGAAGTCGGTAACCGGCTCGGCGCCCAGGGTTGAGGGCCCGGGGCTGTAGAGTTGAGTGCTGGTGGCGCAGGCGGCAGTGGCGGCCAGCACCAGTAAAACAAGTAAAGTCCTGAGGATAGTCATAGCCGGCGTGTGGGTTTCGCCCCTTTGGTATTTACCGTCGTCATTGCTGACTGTGTTGAGTGATCGTTCAAATCCCGATACTGTGACTCCAGTATATGACCCCGAACCCCCTTCCGGATGAGGAGCCCCACCGATGACCATGACCCTCGCTTTCGACGTCTACGGAACCCTGGTTGACCCCATGGGCATGTCCCGCCTGCTGGCGGAAGACGCGGGCGACAGGGCAGAAGCCGTGGCCGCGCTGTGGCGGGAGAAGCAATTGGAGTTCTCGTTTCGCAAGGGCCTGATGAAAGTCTACGAAGACTTCGGTATCTGCACCCGACAAGCCCTGCGCTACGCCATGGCCACCCATAAACTGACCCTGTCCGAAGAGCGCGAAAACGCCCTGATGGCAGCCTACCTGTCTTTGCCCGCGTTCGAGGACGCGTTGCCGGCGTTAAAGAGTCTCAGAGGCGAGTACCCGCTGTTCGCATTCTCCAATGGTGGTTATCCAGCACTGGAGAAAGTGCTCGGGCACAACGACTTGCTCGACCAATTTGAAGGCCTGGTATCGGTAGACGATATCAAGAGTTTCAAACCTGATCCTGCCGTTTACACCTATGCCCGGCGCGCAACCGGTTCCTGGGAAAAACCCCTGTGTCTTGTGTCCAGTAACGCCTGGGATGTGATTGGTGCACGAGCTGCAGGATTACTCGCAATCTGGGTACAGAGGGATCCGAACAAGGTATTTGAAGACTGGGGGATTCAACCCTCAGCAGTGATCAACAGCCTTTCAGAACTGCAGGAAACACTGAAAAACCTCTGAAGTAAGAGGAGGCAGGTGTCGGGGAGGGCTTTCCAAAACTGTCTGTCGCCATGGATGGCGACAGTCAAGCGTCACATGGACGTGCCGCAAGGAGCGTGTTTTGGAAAGCCCTCCCCGACACCTGCCGGCAAACTCCAAACTCAAAAACTCAGTCCGACCGAAAAGCGAGCCAATCCGCCAACTCCAGCCAACTCTGACGAGGCGCCTTACTCCCCGCAAGAATGCCCATATGACCACCCGGCACAACCCGGAACGTCTTGTCCGTAGAGCTCACATGATCCATCACCCGCTTGGCCGCACCCGGCGTCACCAGCGTATCGTCGCCCCCGGCGATGGCCAGTAAGTTGGCACTCACATTATCCAGCCTGGCAACATCTTCACCGATCTGGATCTCACCTTTTGACAGCTGATTGTCGATCCAGACCCTCACCACCGTGTCCTGAATGATCCCGCCGGGGTAGGCCACCATACGGTCCAGAAACGCCGACGTGGTGGCGTGGTTGGTGACAAACTCCCGGTCACCCAGACGGATGATCAGTTCCCAGTAACTCATCACGCTGGCAATCGGATTGGTCAGCTTGAACCCGATGGTATTGGCCCAGCCGGGGGTATGAAACCAGTGAGGTTTCACATCGTGAAGCCGGAACCCGGTGCGTTTCCGCACAAACCCGGCCACATCCGCCATGCGCTGATTCACAAGCCCCAGGATCCCGGATGCATGGCTGTCGATCGGCGAGCCCAGCACAATGGCATTGCGCACATGTTGATCGTTGCTGAGCGCGGAATAGAACAGCGTGAACATGCCACCCATACTCCAGCCATGCAGCGACAACTCCTGTTCACCGCTATGCTCCCGAACCCGGTTCAGGTAGGCCGGCAGCAACTCGGCCACATAGGTATGCAGGTTGTAGTGACTGTGTTCCCGCGTGGGCATGCCCCAGTCGATCAGATACACCTCAAATCCCTTGGCACGCAGAAACCGAACCAGACTGCGCTGGGGAAACAGATCGTAGATCAGCATATTCACCGCCAGGGGCGGCACGATCACAATCGGTGTCTTATGGGCCGTGCGCTCAACCGCAATGGTCTCGCCTTCCAGCTCGATGAAATCCTCGGCCAGTGGTGGGTAGTAACGCAGGCTGACCAGACCATCGGTATACAGGGTTTCAAACGGCGTCTGCCCGGCCTGCACCAGACTGGCGGCCCGGAACACCCGGTCGAAAGCGTTGCCGGCATAAAGGGCCGTTTGCCGGGTAACGCCTGCCGCCCGGTCAGCGGCGGATTTGAAGAGATTGGGCATGGGAATGTCCATGGAGAATTTGACGCTCACTATACGGATTACCGAACTTCTACTGTCCCGTCTCGCAGGCCAGACATCGAGATTATCCATGGTGAGGCGCAAATCACCATGGCAGAAGTGTCCAAACCGGTGGGCAAACCGGTCACTTCAGGCCACTGCCCAATGCGGTCTGTGGTTGCTATCATTAGCCCCTATTTGGAAACAATAACCAGAAACAGGACCGCCATGCTCAGCTTTCTCCCTGCCCCCGTCATCGGTGTACTCAATTCTATCCTGTTGGGAATCAACACCCTGTTCTGGTGCATCCTGCTCTACATCCCGGCCATTCTCAAACTCATCATCCCCATCCAGGGCTTCCGGGTCCTGTGTACTCGGGTCATCATCTGGATCGCGGAAGCCTGGGTTGCCTGCAACACCGGCTGGATGAAGCTGACCCATGGCACGAAATGGGATGTGAAAGGTGCCGAAAACCTCCAGCGGGAAAGCTGGTACCTGGTGCTGGCCAATCACCAGAGCTGGGTGGATATCTTCGCCATGCAGCGGGTGTTCAACCATCGGGCGCCGTTCCTCAAGTTCTTCCTAAAGCAGCAGCTGATCTGGGTGCCGGTGATCGGCCTCGCGTGGTGGGGCCTGGATTTCCCGTTTATGAAGCGCTACACCCGGGAATACCTGATCAAACATCCGGAGAAGCGGGGCGAGGATCTTCGGTCAACCCGCAGGGCCTGTGAGAAGTTCCGGTACACCCCGGTGAGTGTGATGAACTTTGTCGAAGGCACCCGGTTTACCCAGGCCAAACACGACAAACAGAAGTCGGCCTACAAGCACCTGCTGACGCCCAAGGCTGGCGGTGCCGCCTTCGTGCTCGACGCCATGGGCGATTCGATCCAGACCCTGGTGGACGTGACCATCGCCTATCCGGACGGAGCACCCACCTTCTGGGAATTTATCTCTGGCCGGGTCAAGGAAGTCAAAATGGAAATCCACACCGTTGATATCCCGGAGCATCTGAAAGGCCGGGACTACTCAACGGATGCAGAGCACCGCCGGAACGTGAAAAACTGGCTGGGGGATCAGTGGCAGGCGAAGGATGAACGGCTGGAGCGGATGCTGGCCCGGTAATTACCGGGCATCAGCTGTCGGAGTCGTCTTCCACTTCATCCGGGTGTTCCTGCTTGTAGCGCTCCCACTCTTCCCAGTCGTGGGGCGTCCCCGCATGGGGCCGGCGCAGGTGCTTGGCGTGCTCCATGGCGTTGTGGCGCAGGCTGTGGTCCCGCTCTTCCTCTTCCTTGTCAAAACCGTACTTTTTCAGAAATTCGTCAGGGCTGATGGGCATGGCGCACCTCCATCAAAGGAATATGTCCTTGTAAGTACGATGCGCCTGCCCGTGTGGTTTTTCAACCGTCGTCGGAGCCGGTCCCGGTCGGGATCTCCTGTGCTTCCACCAGCTTGAAGTTGATCTGCCTGCGTTCTTCGTCCACGCCTGCAAAGCTTACCGTTACCGGCTGCTCCAGCTGGAAGATTCGGCCGTTCTTGTTGTGGATCAGGCGAAGAGTGACCGGGTCAAAGCTGTATTTGCCATCCAGATCCTTGCAGCTGACGAACCCTTCCAATCCGTTGGCATCCAGCCGTACAAAGAAACCGGCGGGCACCGTGCGGCTGATCACACCGCTCATGGGTTCTTCGCCGAGTGTTTTGGCAAAGTCACTCTTGAGCCAGGCTTCCAGACTGTTTGCCGCCTGGCGGGCACGGATCTGGGCTGCTTGCAGAGCCTCCAGCTGATCCTCGCTCAAGGCCTTCATGGGGGTATCCCACAGTGCCGATTTGATCAGCCGGTGGACATAGAAGTCCGAGAACTTGCGCAGTGGCGAAGTAAACGTGGTGTAGGCGTCCAGGCCCATACCCTGGTGAGGCGCGGGCTTGAAGCTCAGCTCGGCCCGGGCCAGCTGGCGGGACAGTATGGCTTTTACCGGTACTTCGGCTTCCAGGGCGTCGGTTTCCTTCATCAGCTTGCGGAAACCTTCGGCCTGATGGGCATCAACCCCCGACAGATGCGGTGCGTGGCTGTCGATCAGTGCCCGGATGTTGTCGGCGCGATCATCCCGTAGCCCGGGGTGCTGGATAAACAACCCGGCAGATTGATTGGTAAGGAAGTCTGCGGCGCAGCGGTTGGCGGCGACCATGCACTCTTCCACCAGCCGATGGGCTTCATTCTGGACGGACGGTTCAATCAGCCGGATGCGTTTGTTTTCATCGAGCCGGAGGCGGAATTCCGGCCGGTCGCCGCTCAGCAGCGCATGTTCACTGCGCCATTTCCTGAGTGCTGTCGCTGCCTGGTGCAACTGGTCCAGGCTGTTGGCAACGTCGTCCGGAAGTGCCTTGATCTCATCGTCCTCCCGACCTTCGATCAGGTTTGAGACGAGCTCGTAGCTGAGCTTGCCCTTGGACTGGATAACCGCCTGGTGAAAGCTGTAGTCGCCCAGGCTGCCATCGTTGTTAACCTGAAGATCACATACCAGAGCCAGCCGCTTCACGTCTGGCATCAGAGAGCACAGGCGGGTGCTGATGCTGTCAGGCAGCATGGGCAGGGGTTCGCCCGGGAAGTAAATGGCGGTGGCGCGATTGAACGCCTCCTGCTCCGCGGGGCTGTCGGTTTCGATCACAGCGGTCGGGTCGGCAATGGCGATCGACAGCGTCCAGCCGGTGGCGTTGGGTTCGGCCAGCAGGGCATCGTCCATGTCCTGGGTGCCCGGGCTGTCGATGGTCACATACGGGCGATCCGTGCGGTCTTCCCGCCCGGCTTCCCGGGATTCGATATCACTCTCACTGAGGCTGTCGGCCTGTGTACGCACCGCGTCCGGCCAGGTGTCGGCCAGATCAAAGGTAGCCAGGGTGAAAGAGCGTTCAATACCGGGTTCTCCCGCCTTGCCGATTACCCGCAGTACCTTGGCCTGGCCCTTGCCATCCTTGATCGGATGCTTGTGAATCTGACAGTAGAGGTAATCGTCCTGCTGGGCGTTCATTCGCTCTTTGGGGGGAATGAAGATCCAGCGGTTGATGCCCGGGGTTTCGGGCACCACGAAATGGCCTTTGCCTTTCACCAGGTAACGGCCCACAAAGGTGTTCAGGCGGGTTTCCAGCAGTTCGTCCACAACACCCTGGGTTTTGCCTTTCTCAACCTCCTGCTCGGTGACATTCACCCGGTCCCCGGGCAGCACCTTCTGCATTTCCTCGGGTGGCAGGAAGACATCCCGGCCTTCGTCGAGCGCAACAAATCCGAAGCGGCCATTGGTGGCTTTGACTGTTCCGGGAAAAACCACCTTGTTGTCCTTGATATCCGATTTCAGCTGGCGCAACTGGCTGAGGGCGTCGGCATTGAGCATGAAGTAACCTGGCTGGTAAAAAAATGAATGATGGGGCGGAGTATAACGGTTATGGCGGTATGAGTCAGACCCGTTACGCGGGGTTAATCTCCGGGTCTTCCGAGGTGGTAATACAGACCCGGTTGCGCCCCTCATCCTTGGCCTGATAAAGCGCCCGATCCGCTTGACGAAGAATGGTATCGGTGCTGTCACCCGGCAGAGCAAAGTAGCCACCAACACTGACGGTGACCTGGGTGCCGGTTTTGCGGCTCTCCTGTTCCACGGATTCCCGGATGCGGAGGGCGATACGGTGTAGTGTCTCTGGATCGCAGGGCGACAACAGGACCACGAACTCGTCCCCACCCCAGCGTCCCGGATGGTCGTAGGGGCGCACGCCGGCTTTCAGCCACAGGGCAACCCGGCACAGGATCTGATCGCCGGCCTGATGGCCCAGGTTGTCATTGATGCTCTTGAAATGGTCAATGTCCAGCCAGATCACGCCAAAGCCGGTCTCCTGGCGGCGGGCCCGCTGGATTTCCTCATCCAGCACTTCGTCCAGGCCGCGACGGTTTTTCAGGCCGGTCAGGGGATCGACGCGGGCCAGTCGGTTCAACTCATCCGTTCTTTGAGCGACTTTTTCTTCGAGTTCCCGGGTAGAGTGGCCGAGGCTCTGGGTCATTTTCTCGAAATGATCCGCCAGCCAGCCGATCTCATTATCCGGTTTATCCAGCCGCGGCAGATCGAAGCTGCCCTCCCGGACTTTTTCCACGGCGTGTTCCAGGCTCATGATGGGCTTGAGAATCCGGGACTGGATAATCAGGTGGAACAGCACCAGTGTGACCAGCAGTGTGCCCAGGAATACCGCCACCAGCGGCCACAGATAGCTGGTTGGCAAGAGTGTATTGAGGTCAAGCAGGGTGATCTCAAACCAGCCAATCGCCGGCAGGAAGGCAACCCCGGCCAGATGCTTGCGGCCATCCACCGTCACGAAGCCGCTTTCCACCTGGCCGGCCTGGTCGCCCGGCTTCTTGAGAAGCTGCAACATACCGAGAATCTGCTGCTTGTCCTGGGGATCATCGAACAGCAGGTCGATGGTGTTCTTCTGGCCTTCGGGTTTGATGATGCTGGCGAAGTCGATGTAGTTGCGGTCGCGGTAGAGCTGGATGGCGCCGTTGTAA
>Ga0208813_1001806_pt1 | contig 10439 bp, 13 predicted proteins | sample MalvireepMed_904_FD_184250 | JGI IMG/M metagenome (GOLD analysis project Ga0208813, IMG submission 184250) | Marine viral communities from the Global Malaspina Expedition - Malaspina viral metaG DeepMed_904 (SPAdes) (version 2) | ecosystem: Environmental > Aquatic > Marine > Oceanic | place... | reverse complement strand
GATTTCCGGAAAGATGATCTGCTCACGAACACCCATGCTGTAGTTACCACGACCGTCAAACGATTTAGGGTTGAGGCCACGGAAGTCACGGATACGTGGGATTGCAATCGAGATTAAACGTTGCAAGAAGTCCCACATGCGCTCGCCGCGCAGAGTTACTTTACAGCCAATCGGGAAGCCTTCACGGATTTTGAAACCGGCGACAGACTTGCGTGCAACAGTACGGATTACCTTTTGACCAGAAATGGCCTCGAGGTCCGCAACTGCGTTATCAAGTACTTTTTTGTCAGCCAGAGCTTCACCAACACCCATATTCAGGGTGATTTTCTCAATCCGAGGGACTTGCATGACGCTGTTGTAGCTGAACTCTTTAACTAGTTCAGGAACTACCGATTCTTTGTAAAAATCATGCAGTTTCGCCATCGTAAAACTCCAAAATTGAATTAAATGATTGCGTTGTTCGACTTGAAGAAACGGACTTTTTTGCCGTCTTCAGTACGAAATCCAACACGATCTGCTTTACCTGTCTCTGGGTTAAGGATCGCTACGTTCGATACGTGGATAGGCGCTTCTGTTTCAACGATGCCGCCAGATTCACCAAGTGCCGGATTTGGCTTTTGGTGCTTCTTGACAACGTTGACGCCTTCTACGATCACGCGATCTTTATCGGTAAGAACTTTAAGAACTTTGCCTTGCTTGCCCTTGTCCTTACCTGCCAGGACGACTACTTCGTCATCACGTCTAATTTTTGCCGCCATAATGGACTCCTTATAGAACTTCTGGTGCCAGCGAGATAATTTTCATAAACTGCTCTGAACGCAGCTCACGAGTTACCGGCCCGAAGATACGAGTACCAATGGGCTGTTGGTTGTTGTTTAACAACACAGCCGCGTTGCGGTCAAAACGGATGACCGACCCGTCTTGACGACGGACGCCTTTTCTGGTGCGAACGACCACCGCATTAACAACATCACCTTTCTTCACCTTACCGCGCGGAATTGCTTCCTTGACAGTAACTTTGATGATATCGCCGATGTTTGCGTAACGGCGGTGCGAACCACCTAGAACCTTAATACATTGTACGCTGCGCGCGCCGGAGTTATCGGCAACGTCCAGGGTAGTTTGCATTTGGATCATTTCAGTGCCCCGCTTAGTTAAAAAAACAGACCCTCTCGGGTCGTGCTGCCTTTGGTTTTTCCCTTATAAAAAGGGCGGCGAATTGTAACAGATAAAAATACGATGTGGTAGGGCTATCTTACTTTTTTTCTCAACTGTCGGTGAAACGACATGTTTTTGCTGTCGGATTCAGTTGGCAGTAAACCGCTGGGATGGTAAATTCGTACTCAAGACAGTTAAATTTAAACAGATAAAGCGCCTAATAATCAATCACTGAGCTTTACCACTGGGAATGGCAACAGGAATTATAAGAGCCTATGAATTTACTCTTTATTATCATGGCGCCGCTTTTCGGAGCGTTGCTACCGTTATTGTTTAAACGTACTCCACGCGCAGTACAAACATTGATTACGTTGGCGGTGCCACTCAGCTGCATTGCCGTATTACTCAATTACGCTCCTGCCACTTTTGCCGGTGATGTGCCCAAACAGTTTGTCGAGTGGCTTCCTGCGCTGGGGCTTAACTTTGCCTTGCGTCTGGATGGACTGTCATTGTTGTTTGTGAGCCTCATCCTGGGGATTGGCGTGCTCATTATCGGTTATGCCCACTATTACTTGTCCAGTGACGATGACGAGGGGCGTTTCTACGCCTGTTTGTTGCTGTTTATGGCCTCTATGCTGGGTATCGTAATGGCAGACAACATTCTGCTAATGTGGGCCTTCTGGGAGCTAACCAGTATTTCGTCGTTCCTGTTAATTGGCTATTGGTTCCATAGCAGTGATGCACGCCGTGGTGCACGGATGGCATTAGCCACTACCGGTGCAGGCGGTTTGGCGCTACTGGCCGGGCTATTGCTGATTGGTAATATTGCCGGTAGCTATCAGTTTGATGCGGTTCTGGCCGCAGCCGATACCATCAAAAACCACGATTACTATGCTACGGCTTTAGTACTGGTATTACTGGGGGCGTTTACCAAATCCGCACAGTTCCCGTTCCAGTTTTGGTTACCTCATGCCATGGCAGCCCCAACACCAGTAAGTGCTTACTTGCACTCAGCTACGATGGTCAAAGCCGGTATTTTTCTGCTTGCCCGGTTCCATCCGGTTTTAGGTGGTACCGAGATGTGGCTAACTATCGTTACTGTGGTTGGCTTAATAACCATGTTAGTGGGTGCCTACTTTGCGCTACTAAAGCACGACCTAAAAGGGTTACTAGCTTTCTCGACTGTTAGTCATCTGGGCTTAATTTGTATGTTGCTTGGCATCGGTACAGAGGGAGCCATTGTTGCCGCGCTGTTCCACATTATTAACCATGCCTGTTTTAAAGCCGCGTTGTTTATGACCGCAGGTATCATTGACCACGAGAGCGGCACACGTGACATGCGCAAGCTACAGGGACTAATGGGATTAATGCCCTTGACCGCGACACTGGCTATGGTTGTCGCCGCCTCAATGGCTGGGATACCGCCATTTAACGGCTTTATGTCTAAAGAGTTGTTCCTGGTTCAGGCTGTGCAGCAACACTTGTTTGGTGGTTTGTCATGGTTTGTGCCTATTTTGGCTACCGTTGGCGCGGCACTATCGGTGGCGTATTCGATTCGCTTTATTCATGACGTGTTTTTTAATGGTGACTATAAAGAATTACCGAAGAAGCCCCACGACCCGCCACGCATGATGTCGGCACCCGTCGCTATTCTGGCTATTATGTGTATAGCCATTGGTCTTGCGCCCATGACCATGGTGTCCGGCATATTAGACGTCGCAGCCAGCTCGGTAACCAATGCCAGTACAACGGTTAAGTTGTCCTTGTGGCACGGTTTTAATTTACCGCTACTGATGAGTTTTGTCGCGGTCGTTGCCGGCATCTTAATTTATGCCGCGCGGGATCAATTATTTACCTTTAACCGACAGTTTGATGGCCAGGATGCAAAACATAATTTCGAACGTATCGTACAACGCATCAGCGACCGCGCAGCACAGTTGTTTGATCGGCTTGATACTGGCTCCCTGCAACGTTACGTCGCTTTTGTGCTGATCAGCGTTATCGTCATCATGTTGCCGTCATTAATTGACCTTAGTGCCATTACCGGCGGAAAACCACAGCAACCTATTGATGTCGTATCGATGGTTGGCGCCATCGTACTAATTGCTGCCGCATTTGCGACCGCAACCCTACACCGTAACCGGTTTGTGATGTTGATGATGCTGTCTGTCGTTGGCCTGATGGTATCGCTAGCGTTTGCTCATTTCTCAGCTCCTGATTTGGCCATGACACAGTTAGTGGTCGAGGTCGTCAGTATTATTTTGATGATTTTGGCACTCTTCTTTATGCCACAAAAAACTGCGCGGGCATCGAGCGGGCATCGGGTATTCCGGGATATTATTATTGCCAGCTTTATAGGTGGGATCGTGGCAACCCTCAACTTTGCCATTTTAACCTCACCCGCCGAGTCCATCTCTGACTTCTTTATTGCCAATGCCAAAACCGGCGGTGGTGGCACGAACGTGGTCAACATCATACTGGTCGACTTTCGTGGCTTTGACACGCTCGGCGAGATCACTGTGTTGGCGATTGCCGCTGCGGGTATTCATAAACTGCTGAATAAACTGAAGCCGTTTATGCCATCCAGCGATGTTGACGGGCGCCCATGGCACCGCATTAAACACCCGTTAATGCTAACTAACGTGGCTAATTTGGTATTACCGATGGCAATGATGGTTGCGGTTTATATTTTCTTACGCGGCCATAACTTACCAGGCGGGGGCTTTATCGCCGGGCTTATCGCCGCCTCCGCTATGATCTTGCAATACATCGCCAATGGCGTCGACTGGGTTAAAGGGCGCTTTAACGTTAACTACCAGTCGTTAATGTCCATTGGGGTGATGATTGCCGCGCTGACCGGCCTGGGTAGCTGGCTATTTAGCAAGCCATTTTTAACCAGTTGGTTCACTTACCTAAAATGGCCCGTGGTTGGGAAGTGGGAGTTCGCGACCGCGCTACTCTTTGATCTCGGTGTGTTCCTAACCGTTATCGGCGCGACCATGATGATTCTCAGTAACTTTGGCAAGATGACCACTCGCCACCGTCCAACGTACGAGGGCAATTAATGGAAACACTCTATTCAGTCACTGTCGGTATATTGACCGCGTGTAGCATCTTTTTAATTCTCCGTGGCCGTTCATTCCCGGTTGTGGTGGGTATTACTATGCTTTCTTATGCAGTTAATCTGTTTCTGTTTTCGACCGGACGCCTGACTATCGATGGCGCGCCCATACTCGGAACGCAAGACAGCTACGCCGACCCGCTGCCTCAGGCATTGGTGTTAACGGCTATAGTTATCGGTTTTGCGATGACGGCGTACTCGATTATTCTTGCCGTGCGCACCCGTGGCGAAGTCGGCACCGACGAAGTCAGTGATTCAGATAGTTCGTCGGAGGGTAAACGCTGATGTTGCAACAACACCTTGCTATATTACCCATTCTGATTCCGTTATTTGCTGCATTATTGCAGTTATTACCCTGGGGCAACCGACCGCAGCCTAAGCGCCGTGCCATCGGCCTATTGGCCAGTATTTTAACGCTAATTGCTGCGGTTGCACTGTTAGTCGAAGTACAGCAACAAGACATGCTGGTGTACTTATTGGGCAACTGGGATGCTCCCTTTGGCATCGTACTGATGGTAGACCGTCTCAGCGCGCTAATGATGCTGATAACCGCAGTGTTAGCTCTACCAGTATTGATTTATGGTTGTTACGCAGAAGATAACCTCGGGTCGCACTTTCAGGCGCTTTATCAATTCCAGATTATGGGCATCATGGGTGCCTTTGCCACTGGCGATATCTTCAACCTGTTCGTGTTCTTCGAGGTATTACTTATTTCGTCGTATGCCTTGATGATGCATGGTGGCGGTAAATTCCGCGTGCGCGCAACGCTGCATTATGTGCTACTTAATCTATTAGGTTCAGCACTATTTTTAATTAGCATCGGAGTACTCTACGGCGTAACCGGCACACTCAATATGGCAGATATGGCGGTGAAAATTCAGTCACTGACCGGCGACCAGGCAATGTTAGCTAAAGCGGGCTCGTTAATGCTGCTAATTGTCTTCGGCCTGAAAGCCGCAATACTGCCACTGCATTTTTGGTTACCACAGGCATACTCAACAACCACAGGCGTGGTCGCGGCATTATTCGCCATCATGACAAAGGTTGGCGTGTACTCAATTATCCGCGTTTACTCGCTAATATTTGGCCCTGACGCTAATGAATTAGCGTTGGTTGCTCATGACTGGCTATGGATTATGGGCTTGTTGACATTAGTTGCCGGTGCTATCGGTATACTTGCAGCGCGCGATCTACGACTGATGGTGGCTTATTTAGTCGTTATCTCGGTGGGCTCGCTGGTGGCGGCCTTCAGTCTGTCATCAGCAGCCACTACCGGCGCCACGCTATTTTATCTAATTCATTCCACTTTTATTACGGCAGCACTGTTTTTACTCGCCGACCTGATGGCCTTTGAACGGGGTAAGACAGCCTCCCGTATCGTCTCGGGTAAGAAAATGGCAAACCATTCGACCTATGCGACATTCTTTTTGATCGGCGCGATTGCCATTATTGGGCTACCACCACTCTCAGGGTTCGTATCTAAATTGATGATACTTGAATCCGCTGCTGCCAATGGCCATAACTTCTGGCTTTGGGGCGCGATTATCGGCGCTACTTTCGTCATGCTGGTAGCAGTCACGCGTGCGGGTAGCAAAATGATTTGGCATACCCTATCCGGCAAAGCATCTGAGCAGTCGGCGCCACTGGGTAAACGAATAGCACTGGCTTCGTTATTATCACTGACCTTATTAATCAGTATTTTTGCCAACCCTATCCGTCAATATACCGATGCGGTTGCTGATCAGTTAACTGACGTCGATAGTTATCCGGTTCATGTGTTAAAACGCGCGGGAGGTGAACATGAATAAGCTGATGCCCGCCCCACTACTCAGCGCATTCTTATTACTGATATGGTTGTTGTTATTTAACTCTCTCAGCGCCGGTGTAGTGCTATTGGGCGTAGTCTTCTCTTTGTTAATACCGATACTGTTACGTCCGGCCTGGCCTCATTTTGCAGAGGTTAAAAAACCGCATTTAGCCGTAATTTACTTCTTTATCCTGCTGTTTGATATCGTTGTCGCCAACTTTAAAGTCGCAGCCCTTATTTTAGGTAGTCGCAAAAGCATCAAGCCGGCCTTTTTTGTTTACCCGTTAGACATGAAAGAAGAACTGCCGGTTACCATCCTTGCCAGTACTATAACCCTCACACCAGGTACAGTATCTTGTGAAATAACACGAGGCAGGAAGGGCATTCTGATCCATGCGTTTTCGGAAGACGATCCAGAGCAAGTGATCAATACGATCCGTCACCGATACGAGCGCCGTCTAAAGGAGATATTTGAATGCTAGGTACTATTTTGCAAATTGCATTTTTGTTGTTCAGCCTATCGATATTAATGAACCTTTGGCGGCTGGTTAAGGGGCCCGATTTGCCCGACCGGATACTGGCATTGGATACTATTTATATCAATTCGCTGGCACTGCTTTTACTACTGGGCATGTTCCAAAATACACAAACTTACTTTGAGGCCGCATTGCTGATTGCAATGTTTGGTTTCGTTGGCACCATTGCTGCCGGTAAGTTCTTGTTACGTGGCGACCTCATCGAGTAAGGAAGTTAATTATGGAAACGCTTAATGCACTACCCGTGTGGAGCCAATGGCTTATTGGCTTTTTTATCCTGTTAGGATCTGTGTTTGCCTTTATCGGTTCGCTGGGCTTGGCGCTTTTACCTGATTTTTTTACCCGTTTACATGCGCCGACAAAAAACACCACGCTGGGTATCGGCGGTATCGTTATTGCTTCGATTATCGCAACATCGGTGCAAGGCTCCGTCACCCTGAGTGAACTTCTTATTGCCATATTTTTATTCCTTACTGCACCCATTAGTGCACACATCATGGCAAAGGCAGCGCTACATACCGAGTTAAAGATGTTCTCTCGCACCCGGGATTTTCGCCAGGAGGGTGATGCCTACGAACACGAAAAAGCCGACTAAATGTCGGCTTTTTATTGCATTGTGAATTTATTCTAGAAGTAATAACCGAAGTTAATATTAAATCGGTCATTGACCTCACCACCATCAGTAGCAATGTTACCACCGATAAACGGCTGGTTTTTCGCTCTTACGTAATCTACATAGGTATAAAACCCGCCACCTGCAGCTACGGCTACACCGAGAACATTCATCCAGGTGTCGTCCTGATAGCCGGCTTTGTCGGTAATGATACTGTGGTCATTGTAGAAGGTTAAACTGGTAATTGGACCGATATCGGTAGGTAGCGTGTAAGCAACGTTACCGGTGTATATTTTCGCCTCGGTCGGAATTGCGTCATAGTAAGCATAAGCCCCCATATACACGCCGCGGTTTTCTACTTCCAGGTCATACTCGTAATCAGCATACTGTAATTGAACGTTCCAAGGACCGTTGTTGTAGTTCGCATGTGCGCCCCACGCAAAACGGTTGCCTACGTTCTGATCATTGTATTGCGAGTATGCTTCAAATCCCTCTGCGGCAGTACCGGAGTAGAAGTTATTGCCCTGCGCTGACAGACCCACTTCCAGGTTGTGGTCATCGGTGAAGTGGAATACCCGTGCACCACGAACGGCATAGCTGTTGCTCTCACCGATAGCAAGACCAGGCGTGTCATAAGCGCCCTGACCCGGTAAACGGATGCCAACACTGTCGTAGTTATAACGCGCGGTGCGATCGCTGGTTGAACCGTCAACGCCACCCTGTTCGTCCGACTTATGGTAGGCAATGTCAAACTGCCAGTCATCGTCACGATATAAAAGGCGCACACCGTTGTCGTGTTCGTCCTCTAAACCAACATAAAAGGTCGAGTTAAAGAAGTAGCTGTGTGAGTTGTATGGCAAGTTACCAAAGGGTACTTTGACCACACCGACCTGGCCCTGCCAGTTGTCAGTGAAGTTATAGCCGAACCACGCGTGCTTAACCGTGTTCATGTAATGGAACCAACGATACTCAGCTGACAGGATTACGTCACCAATTTCGCCGTCGAAGTTAAGACGGAAGATATCGAAGTCCAGGTCACCCGTGCGGTTTTCGTTGCCTTGGTTGTAGTTATTGTACTCATACTGAAAACGTACAGCACCGTGTACCTTTATTGGCCAGTTCTCGTTTTCTTCAGCCTTATCTTCGAGCTTCGCCAAACGTGCCTGAACACCCGAGTCGGCACTGTTTTCACGCATCGACTGACGTTGTTTGCTATCTGTTTGTTTATATTCTTTGCGCGTCACCATTTGCTCATGACGCTCTTGCATTTTCTGTTTCTGCGTTTCTTGCTCTGCTAAGCGCTGCTCAAGCTCTGCTAACTTTTGTTTAAGCATCTCGATCTGGGTTTGCACGCTTTGATCATCCTGCGGCGCCGCAGACGCGAGAACCGGGGATGCAGCGAACACCGACGCTGCGAGTATCCATCCTTTTGCCATAAATAGCTCCTTAGTTTGGCGAGACATAGCGACCATTATAACAATCGCTTAATTCGAAATTTTAGTATAACTCGCTGACTAATACCGATATTTATACTATTTAGATCAAAAAAAAGGCCTCCGCAAGGAGGCCTTTTTGTTATTTAGTCGTTATCTGCGTTTAGACAACAGTAGCTTGCTCAACAACTTCAACCAGAGTCCAAGACTTATTCTTAGACAATGGACGTGATTCGCGAACAATCACGATATCGCCCATTTTGCACTGATTGTCTTCGTCGTGTGCGTGTACTTTAGTTGTACGCGAGATGTATTTACCGTAGACCGGGTGCTTAACACGGCGCTCTACAGCTACAGTGATGGTCTTATCCATCTTATCGCTGACAACTTTGCCTTGCAGTGTACGAATACGTTTATCTTGAGACATTACGCACCTGCCTTATCGTTCAAGATGGTTTTAATACGCGCGATATCGCGACGTACTTGCTTCATCATGTGAGTCTGATTCAGCTGACCAGTTGCCGCTTGCATGCGCAGATTAAACTGCTCACGACGCAAGTTCAGCAATTCTTCTTGCAGCTGCTCAACGGTTTTTTCTTTCAGTTCACTTGCTTTCATCACATTACCGTCCGAGTCACAAAAGTGGTTTTGAATGGCAACTTACGAGCCGCAAGGCGGAACGCTTCACGTGCCAGTTCTTCAGAAACACCGTCCATTTCGTACAGTACGCGACCTGGCTGAATCTGAGCAACCCAGTATTCGACGTTACCTTTACCTTTACCCATACGAACTTCTAAAGGCTTTTTGGTAATTGGTTTGTCTGGGAATACACGGATCCAGATTTTACCTTGACGCTTAACGTGACGAGTCATTGCACGACGGCCGGCTTCGATTTGACGCGCGGTCATACGACCACGGTCAGTCGCTTTTAAACCAAAGGTTCCGAAGCTGACTTTGTTACCAGACTGCGCCAGACCACGGTTACGGCCTGTGTGAACCTTACGGAATTTAGTACGCTTAGGTTGTAACATTATCGTCTCTCCTTACTTACGGTTTTTGCCGCGCTTAGGAGCTGGTTTTTCTTCTGTTGGCAAGCCACCAAGAACTTCGCCACGGAAAATCCAGACCTTAACACCGATGATACCGTAAGTGGTGTTCGCTTCTGACGTCGAGTAATCGATGTCTGCACGCAGTGTGTGCAAAGGTACACGACCTTCACGATACCACTCTGTACGTGCGATTTCAGCACCGCCCAAACGGCCGCTAACTTCTACCTTGATACCCTTGGCACCAAGACGAATTGCGTTTTGAACAGCACGTTTCATCGCACGACGGAACATCACACGACGCTCCAACTGACCCGAGATGTTGTCAGCAACAAGCTGAGAATCCAGCTCAGGCTTACGTACTTCAGAAATATTGATTTGCGACGGCGCGCCAGTCAATTTCTGAACCTGCTTGCGCAGTTTTTCTACGTCTTCGCCTTTTTTACCGATAACAACACCTGGACGTGCAGTGTGAATAGTCACACGAACACTTTTCGCAGGACGCTCGATAACGATACGAGACACTGATGCATTGCGCAGCTCTTTAGTCAGGAACTTACGTACCTGATGATCACTGTGCAGGTTATCAGCGAATTCGTTTGTATTCGCATACCAGGTTGCATTCCATGGTCTGGAGATACCTAGGCGAATACCATTAGGATGTACTTTCTGACCCATAATTTATCTCCTAGCTATCCGACACGACCACAGTAATGTGGCTGGTG
>Ga0208813_1001803_pt1 | contig 10445 bp, 7 predicted proteins | sample MalvireepMed_904_FD_184250 | JGI IMG/M metagenome (GOLD analysis project Ga0208813, IMG submission 184250) | Marine viral communities from the Global Malaspina Expedition - Malaspina viral metaG DeepMed_904 (SPAdes) (version 2) | ecosystem: Environmental > Aquatic > Marine > Oceanic | place... | reverse complement strand
TGTCGGGTCAGACAACAATGGGGTCAAATGAAATTTCCATCTGACCCCGGATTTATTCAGCGCTCGGCAATGGCACCCTTCCCAACACCCTCATAAGCCTTCACCCGGATGGTGTCTGTCGCGAACTCCACCTTGAGCTTGTCGGCCATGTGGGCGGCAATCAGCTCCACCGTGGTGTCGGTATCCAGCATGTACACGCGATCCTCTGGCAGGGTCAGTGCAAACTCGCCCTGGTTGGCCTCGTATTCGAAGGTCACATACCGAACGCCGTCTTCGCCAACATGGCGACGCACCACATCCTCCTCGGACCCCACGTAGATATCCCGCCAGAGCTTGGCCCAGCGGCGCTCCAGATCGTAATCGCGGTGGCCGTTCCGGTCGATACGAATCGGTGATCGATGGCCGTGGGCGATGCGCTGGCAGTTGCCCAGGTGTTTCTTAAGGCCGTGGACATAGTGGTAGTAAGCACCATCGATTTCCTCTTCCCGGAGATTGATCTCCACGGAAATCACGTTGGCCGGAAGCACGGCCTTTATTTCCTGTTCCAGCAAAGAGGCCACGGCCGAGGGCACAACCCGGTCGGCGGACAACCAGACAATGGCCTCGTCCGGTGAGCGGTGAATGATCTGGCTGCCGTCCGTGAGAGCCCAGGTAAAAGTGTCTGGCTGCTCCTCACTCCAGGACAGCCCCTGGTAGCCGCGGGGAATCACCAGACGATGGTCAACACGCTCATCGATCACCCGCTTGATGGTGCGTTTTACGTTACTGAAGTCGAACACCATGCCCTGTTCGTCCAGCTCCCCGCCAAGCACCACATCCGCAATCCAGCTTTCACCCACCAGCCCACGGGTCGGGTCCAGGTAGGCAAAATCGATAACGGTCAGGTTGTCTACAAACAGATGGTTCATCAAATTTCCAGGCGGGTGTGGTTGATTGATGGCCGAATTCTAGCAAAAATCACCGAATACAGCAGTCTGGCGGTTGGCCACTGCTTCATTTCTTTTTGCTATCGGACTCATCATTTTAAACCTCGACTCGCACATTGATCAGCAATTTCCGGTACTGATACTGGCGGCCGGTGCCTCGAGCCGCCTCGGTCGGCCGAAAGCCCTCCTGCCGCTGGCTTCTGGTGACGGGACAGACACGGACTGCCGTAACCGCACATTGTTGGACGCCGCCATTGGCCAGGGCCGAATCCTCAGCCCGGAAGTTCGAGTGGTGTGTGGGGCTTGGTACCCGCTCATACGCTTTCGTTGTCGGAGGCAACCTTCTTCCTGGTTGCGGGCGCCGGATTGGCAGGAGGGCATCTCGGCATCTCTGTCAGCGGGACTTCGCAGCCTGGGGCCAGCGGTAAAGGGCGTATTTGTTCTGGTGGCGGACCAGCCGTTACTGGATCTGAACGCCCTCGAGGCCTTTGGCAAGGCGGCCCGCTGTGTACCGGAACAGCCCATCGCTGCAGATTACGGTGGCCGGCCGGGTGTGCCCGCCTATTTACCCAGATGGCTCTGGCCGCTGGTGTTGGATCTGGAGGGGGATAGGGGCGCCGGGCGACTGCTCGCAGAGGTGCGTGCAACCCGGGTAGATATTCCGGGGATCCACGATGATGTGGACACCCCGGCAGACTGGCACAGGATCAGGACCCTGCTCAACCGAACAGGCCAGACAGCCAGGCAATCCCGACGCTGAAGATGCCGAGACTTATGGCAAGACCAATGGTGTAGACCCGGGACGATGCCGAGCGCTGCTGCGCAACAAAAAGGTCGATTGTGCGCTGGGCTATGTCTTCAGCGGTTTCCCTCGAGATCTCGTGGGCTTGCTGAATAGCCTCGGACTGAAGGGTTTGCCAGAACTCGGTATCAATCGTCTGCACACTCGTGATGTGATCTTTCAGCTCGGCCATATGCTCGCTCGTGAAGCCGGAATTCTTTTTCAGCTCCTTCTTGAGCACGGCAAGTTCGCTGCCAAGGTTCAGGTTGACCTCCGCGGCAACTTCGTCCCGCAGATTTTTGGTCCGTTCGTCGACCATTTCGGTGACGGCGTTCAGGCGTTCCTCAATCACCGCGTCCTGTTTGCTTCGGGATTCATCCAGAGCCCGCTTCAGGTGATCGAACTGCTCGTCAAAGAGGGAACTGAGCAGTTCGTGGAGGCGGTTGTTGATGTGAGTTTTGACTGCGGAACGGGCGATCTGCTCAATCAACTCGCTGGTCAAGGGCACCACATTGGCTTGCGGGTTGCTCCGGCTGGCTGAATCGCCCGTCTTGGGCGACAGTTCCACCGACGCATCTGCAGGTACGTTCAGCAGTTCGTCCTCTTCCGCGGCAGCCGGCTCAGATTGCAGCGGTGGCTCCGGCAAGTTTCCGCCTGTGACATCACTGGCCAGCTGGTCCAAAACTTCTTTGAGGCCCTCCGTTTGCGGCGGTTTAGTGAGGATGTTGTAAACACCGAAGTTCCTGGCCTCCTCCATGAATGATGACGATTTTTTGGATGTGCACATGATGATGGGGATGCCGGCGGTCTCCGGGTTGCCCTTGATGGCTTTGGTCGCCTCTACGCCATTCATCCCCGGCATTAGATGGTCCATGAAGATGACATCCGGACGCCCCTGGCTGTTCAGGAAATCGAGGGCCTCCTCGGCCGAGCCAGCCATATTGACTTCCATATCGCGACTTTCCAGCAGTTTGCTCAGGGCAAATCGGGCCACCTTGGAGTCATCTACCAGCAGAGCGTTCTTGATCGCCATGTCACTACCTCAATCGTTTACTGCAAACGCGTTTGTTATCGGGCCGTTATGATTACCAGCCTTCCAGTTTCGGGCACTCTGTGGCCCGGTAGCTCTTGTCCCGATAACAGACACCGGGTTCAGTGGTTCGGGCAGTGAAAATTTCCCCTGCCGCTGTGGTCAGGCGTACCTGTCCGTAGGGCTCGCCATGACGGAATGTCGCTTCGATCGAGCTGCCGTTGGGATTCTTCAGCAAGCCCTTACCGTGGAACTTTCCTTCAATGTATTCGCCCTCGTATTTCTTGCCGCTGGCGAAGACCTCTGCCCCGGTGCCATGGAAGGCGCCGTTGGAAAATTCGCCTTCGTAATGGCGACCGTCGGGGTAGGTGAGTGTGCCGGTGCCATGAAATTCGTCGTTCCGGAAGCCGCCGACGTAGAGCATGCCATCCGCGGTGGTCAGGGAACCGTGGCCATTAAGCTGTCCGTCCTTCCAGTGGCCGGTCAGTATGTCGCCGTTTGCCAGTGTAAGCGTGCCTTTGCCGTTAAACTGGTTGTCCCGGAATTCGCCGGAATAGCGCGAGCCGTCGGCACTGCGCCATTCACCGTCGCCCTCGCGGTTGCCTGCAGACCAGCCTCCCTCGTAACGGCCACCGTCGGGATACCACGCGGTGCCCTGGCCGTGGAATTCACCATCCACGAAATGCCCCTCGTAGCGCAGTCCATCGTTGTCCTGGTAGGTGCCATCACCGGTCTTCACGCCACCGATCCAGATCCCGTCACGGAAATTCACCGTGGTCAGAGCCTCCAGTTCGCCCACCAGAGTCACCTCATTGCCGGCTTTCAGGGCAATGGAGCGGTTCCAGGGTTTGAAACCTGGCTTGGTGATGGTGACCTCGTAGCGGCCCGGGTCCAGCTCAAGATCCAGGCGGGTCGCGCCATATTCCTTGCCGTTGATGGTGACCTGATCGCCGACAACGTTTGAGCGTAGTACCAGCAGCGCCTGCGTCGGTGGCTGGGGTTCCTGCTGTTTTTCCGGTTGTTGCGGATTTGCCGGGGCGGTGTCTGTTCTCGTTGCCAATACCGATGGCGGTTCAGCTACCGCCAGAACCTCCGGGTTCTCCGGCATGGATGGCACGGTAAACGGAGTGGCTTCCACCACGGGTGGGCGCGACTCCCGGGCAGCCTGTTTGGTTCTGGCGGATGCCTCCGGAACAGGCTCTGGGGCCGGCTCGGGCTCGGTAGTAATAGAGGCAACAGCTTGATCCGTCGAGGGTGGTTCGAAGGCTTCTGTTATCTGAAGGTCATCCCGAACCGAGGCAAACCCGGCGGTTACCAGCAGCATGAGCGCCAGGGCATTGACGAACAGAAGCGGTCTGAAATCGACCATGACGGAACCTCTTGATCCTGCATTCTTGGAATTCTGTCTACCGGTTCATCTTACCCAGTGAGTGCAACGCTATGTAACAGAAAGTGACGGGGAGTTACCGAGAATGCAGGCCAAATCACACTTTATCCGGAAGCTGATCATGGTTGAGCTGCTCCCATGATCTCATGTACACGTCGGCTTCGTATTGATAAGGCGATTTGAAAGGGGTTAGCACGAAATCGAAGACGAGAAAGAAAAACCCGATAGAAGCCCACGCGATGGCCAGGGTGCTAATGGTCGTTGCCTGTACCTCCGGGTTCGAGTCGACGAAATTCTGTAACACCGGAATCAGATCCGATGCCATCGCAACCGGGTTGAAGCTGGCCATCACCAGTGGCACCCAGAAGGCGATGAAGATCGGGAAGAATCCGAATGACCAGAGCAATCGGCGGAGCAGATAAAGGGCAACTTCCCGCCAGAAGCGCTGTCTGACTTCCGGTACTTTCCGGATCCGCTCGAGGTACCGCCGACGTTCTGCCCAGTAGGCGGCTACTTCCGGGGCCTCAACGGCCTTTGATTGAGGTGCAGGTGTTGTCATGTACGGCGCGGTACCCTATAGCTTCTGGAGTGATGCATGATAAGCGATACTACGTGTTACCCTACAATTCTCCAATTGTTTAAAGACAGGATAGTTTGAATGGCTGCAGTGATCGACAACGCAACTCATCCGGCCTTTGAGAAACTTCGCAGTCACCGGATCGATACACTCAATCTCGAGGTCGAGGAGTATCGTCACAAGAAGACTGGCGCCCGCCATCTGCATCTGGCAGCCGACAACGACGAAAACGTGTTTTTCGTTGCCCTGCGTACCTTCCCGATGGATTCCACCGGGGTGGCGCATATTCTGGAACACACGGCATTGTGTGGCAGCGAGCGTTTCCCGGTTCGTGATCCGTTCTTCATGATGATTCGGCGGTCACTGAACACGTTCATGAACGCTTTCACCAGCAGCGACTGGACGGCCTATCCCTTCGCCAGCATAAACCGAAAGGATTTCGACAACCTTCTGTCGGTTTACCTGGATTGTGTATTTTTCTCCAAGCTCGATCCGCTGGATTTTGCGCAGGAAGGTCATCGCCTTGAGTTCGATAAGCCGGAAGATCCGTCCACCGACCTGGTTTATCGGGGTGTTGTCTACAACGAGATGAAAGGCGCCATGAGTTCGCCCACGTCCCAGCTGTGGCAGAACCTCAGCAGCCACCTTTTCCCGACCACGACCTATCACTACAACAGCGGTGGCGAGCCCGACCACATCGTGGATCTGAGCTACGACGACCTGCTGCAGTTCTACCGCCACCACTATCACCCCAGCAACGCGATATTTGCCACCTACGGCGATATCCCGGCTCATGAGCATCATGAGAAGTTTGAAGAGCTGGCGCTGAAACGGTTCGACCGGCTGGACATCGATCTTCCGGTTCGCGACGAGAAGCGCATGTTCGCCCCGGTCAGGGTAGAGCAGGGCTATGCGGTCAACGAAGGCGAGGGGACCGACAACAAGACTCACATCGTTGTGGGCTGGTTGCTGGGCCACAGTTTTGATTTGCAGGAGAACCTGGAGGGTCAACTGCTCTCTGCGGTACTGCTGGAAAACAGTGCCTCACCACTGATGCGAGCCCTGGAAACCACGGATCTTGGTCATGCACCTTCGCCCATGTGTGGTCTGGAAGACTCCAACCGTGAAATGACCTTTGTTTGCGGCATCGAAGGCAGCGAGCCGGACAAGCACAAGGATCTGGAAGCCCTGCTCGAGTCCACGCTGCTCAAGGTCGTGGAGGAGGGCGTCAGCCAGGGACGTCTGGAAGCCATCCTGCATCAGCTCGAACTGCACCAGCGGGAAATTGCTGGTGACCAGTTCCCGTACGGCCTGCAGCTGATCATGAGTGCCATTGCACCCATGGTGCACGGCGGTGATCCGGTTGAATTGCTGGATCTGGAGCCGGTCCTGGCAACGCTCCGGGAGAAAATCCGGGACCCGCAATACGTGCCGGATCTGATCCGCCGCAAGCTTCTTGAGAACCCGCACCGGGTCACCCTGACCCTGCGGCCGGATGAAAAGCTCGAGTCCCGCCGGCAGGAAGCCATCCGTGAAGCGCTGGCCCGTCGCAAGGCCGAGCTTACCGATGACGAGGTCCGGATGATTGTCGACCGGGCCAGGGCGCTGGAAGAACGCCAGATGCAGAAGGACGATGACTCCATTCTGCCAAAGGTGGATCTGTCAGACGTGCCTCTGCAGATGCCAGAGCCGGAAGGGCGTTATGACGGCGACATTTCGGCAACCGTTTATGCCCGTGGTACCAACGGTCTGGTTTACGAGCAGATTGTTGTCCCGGTGCCGGCGCTGACCGAAGAGGAGCTGCTTCTGGTGCCTTACTACACCACGCTGATTTCCGAAGTGGGTTGTGGTGATCTGGACTACCTGCAAATGCAGGATCGTATCTCTGCGGAGTCTGGTGGTATCGGCGCAGCGTTCAGCGCCAAAGGCCGGATTGATGACGTTCAGGCGCTGTCCGGTTACATCATCTTCAACGGCAAGGCTCTGGCCCGTAATCGCAGTGAGTTGACCCGTCTTCTACGGGATGTCTACACCAGTGCCCGCTTCGATGAGAAAGAGCGAATCCGGGAGATCATTGCGCAGATCCGGGCCCGTCGCGAGCAGGCCGTAACCGGCAGTGGCCATGCACTGGCCATGGGCGCGGCTTCACAGGGTATGAGTCCGGGTGCCTGGCTTTCTTTCCGGCTGGGTGGTCTTGCCGGTATTCGCGGCACCAAGCAGCTCGATCAGGCCCTGAAGGATCCAGAGGAATTGACGGCGCTCTGTGACAAGCTTTCTGCATTGCACGAGAAAATCGGCAAGCAGGGTCGGGAGTTCCTGGTGATTGGTGAAGAGGATCAGCTCCCGGCGATGGTTGATGATCTGAAATCCTGCTGGCGTGATGCCTCTGGAGCGGGCATTGCAGGCTGGAAAATGGAACCGGTCAATTACACTACCCGTGAGGCGTGGCTGACTTCTACCCAGGTTAACTTCTGCTCCAAGGCCTACAGCACTGTCGCTGTGGATCATCCCGATGCGGCGGCACTGACCGTGCTGGGTGGTTTCTTGCGTAACGGTTATCTGCACCGAGCCATTCGGGAGAAGGGTGGCGCTTACGGTGGCGGCGCCGGGCAGGACAGCGTGAATGGCACGTTCCGGTTCTTCTCCTACCGTGATCCGCGCCTGGAGGAAACGCTGGACGATTTCGACGCGGCCCTTGCGTGGCTTCAGGACAATGACCACGACTATCAGGAGCTTGAAGAGTCGATTCTTGGTGTAATTGGTCAACTCGACAGGCCCAGATCGCCTGCGGGCGCTGCTCGCCATGCTTTTCACAACAAGCTGTTTGGGCGAAGTCCGGAGCAGCGTGCCAGGTTCCGGGAGCGGGTGCTGTCCGTCACCCTGGACGACCTGAAGCGTGTGGCCAGAACCTGGCTGGTGCCGGAGAAAGCCAGTACGGCCGTGGTAACCAGTCCGGAAAACCGGGCCAGGGCCGAGAAGCTTGGCCTGAACATTCAGGAACTGTAAAGCCAAAACAAAAGAGGCCAGATGAAGTGTTCATCTGGCCTCTTTTTGGTCTGGCCCCTTTCTTATTCTGCCCCGATGACGCCCTCCAGCCGTCTGTACCCCTAGCGTTGGCGCTTCAGACCGGTTGTCACCATGATTCGGGTGGAGATCTCCTCAACCGAATAGGCGGTGGTATTCAGGTACGGAATCCGCTCACGCCGATACATCAACTCGATTTCCTCGATCTCGTGCATGCACTGCTTGATGGATGAGTAGCGAGAGTTTGGCTTGCGTTCGTTGCGGATGGTTGCCAGCCGCTCCGGCTCGATAGTCAGCCCGAAAATTTTCTCTTTATAGGGTTTCAGGGCTTTCGGGATCTGCTGGTCTGCCAGGTCTTCTTCGGTAATCGGATAGTTTGCCGCTTTCACGCCATACTGCAGCGCCAGATAGAGACAGGTGGGGGTTTTCCCGCTTCGGGAGGCGCCAACGAGGATCAGGTCTGCTTCGTCGTAATGCCGGGTGCGTGCGCCATCGTCATTATCCAGCGCGAAATTGACGGCATTGATCCGGCGTTCATAGCTGCCTTCATTGTTGATGGCATGGGATTTACCGACGGTATAGGAAGAGGAAGACTGGAGTTCCTGTTCCAGGGGGCTGAGAAACGTACCGAAGATGTCCACCATGAAACCCTCGGCGGTGGCGATGATTTCCCGGATATCGCTGTTTACAATGGTGTCGAACACCAGCGGCCGTGCGCCGTCTGTCTCGGCCGCCTTGTTGATCCGTTTGACCATTTCCCGGGCTTTTTCTTCGTCCGCAATGTAGGGAACAGTAACCCGTTCAAACTCGATCTTTTCGAACTGGGCCAGAAGGCTGTGCCCGAGAGCCTCGGCTGTCAGGCCGGTGCCATCAGAAATGAAAAAAGCAGTGCGTTTCATGCTGTATTGTCCGGTTCCTTGGTTCTTGATTCCTGGCTCGGTGGCCTAGGTAATTTCCGCAGGTTACAGTATCATACACGCCAAGTTCGAGACTCCGCAGTGGATATTGTCTGCTTTTACCGCTTGATACCGCTGGCCCGATTTTGCTCTTAGCTTCACAGACTCAAGGGAGACATGCTTTGGAAGATTACATTATCTGGTTTGATCACCTGGGAATGTCCGATGTCGATCGGGTAGGCGGCAAGAACGCCTCACTCGGCGAAATGATCAGTAATCTCGCCAACGCAGGTGTTACCGTTCCAGGTGGCTTTGCCACAACAGCGCACGCCTATCGCGAATTCCTCGCTACTGACGGACTGAAAGAGCGTATCGACAACGCTCTCGATGCTCTGGACATCAACGACGTCAACGAACTGGCCCGGGTTGGTGCCCAGATCCGTCAATGGATCATTGAAACGCCATTTCCGGATGTCCTGGAGAACGCCTTGAAGGAATCGTTCGCCACCCTGCAGGATGACAACGAACACATGGCGGTTGCGGTACGTTCCTCTGCAACGGCGGAAGATCTCCCGGATGCCTCCTTTGCAGGCCAGCAGGAAACCTTCCTGAACGTGGTGGGGCTGCAACAGGTGCGCACCTCGGTCAAGGAAGTGTTTGCGTCGCTGTTCAATGACCGCGCTATTTCCTACCGCGTCCACCACGGCTTTGACCACAAGATGGTCGCGCTCTCAGCTGGTATCCAGAAAATGGTGCGCAGTGAGACGGCGGCCAGTGGCGTTATGTTCACCCTCGACACAGAATCCGGCTTCCGTGACGTGGTATTTGTAACTGCCTCTTACGGTCTGGGTGAGACCGTCGTTCAGGGTGCTGTAAACCCTGATGAATTCTACGTACACAAGCCTACTCTCGAAGCCAGTCGGCCGGCCGTCCTGCGTCGCAATCTGGGCAGCAAGGCCATCAAGATGGTCTACCACACCAAGCCCGGTGAAGGTGAATTCGTTGAAACAGTGAAGGTGGAGCAGGAAGACCGCAACCGCTTCTGCATCACTGACGCCGAGGTGGAAGACCTGGCACGTCAGGCGATGATTATCGAGAAGCACTACCAGCGACCGATGGACATCGAGTGGGCGAAGGACGGCGACGACGGCAAGATCTACATCGTTCAGGCGCGCCCTGAGACGGTGAAAAGCCGTGCGTCTGCCAATGTGATGGAGCGCTACCTGCTTAAAGAAACCGGCAAGGTGCTGGTGGAAGGCCGGAGCATCGGCCACAAGATCGGCAGTGGCCCGGTGAAGATCATCACCAGCATCAAGGAAATGGACCGGGTGCAGGCCGGCGATGTGTTGGTTACCGACATGACCGACCCGGATTGGGAGCCGGTGATGAAAAGGGCTTCCGCCATTGTTACCGACCGCGGTGGTCGTACCTGCCACGCGGCCATTATTGCCCGCGAGCTGGGCATTCCGGCCGTGGTCGGATGCGGCGATGCCACCGAGTTGCTGACCGACGCACAGGAAGTGACCGTCTCCTGCGCCGAGGGCGATACCGGCATGATCTACGAGGGCTCCCTGGATTTCGAGCTGCGGGAAAATACCGTGGACTCCATGCCGAACATCCCGTTCAAGATCATGATGAACGTCGGCAACCCAGACCGGGCTTTTGATTTCCAGGCGTTGCCGAATGAAGGTGTTGGTTTGGCACGGCTTGAGTTCATTATTAACCGGATGATCGGTGTTCATCCCAAGGCACTGCTGAACTTTGATGGACTGCCCCGGGATATCAAGCAGACCGTTGAGAAACGCATCTCCGGTTACAGCTCGC
>Ga0208813_1001781_pt1 | contig 10550 bp, 13 predicted proteins | sample MalvireepMed_904_FD_184250 | JGI IMG/M metagenome (GOLD analysis project Ga0208813, IMG submission 184250) | Marine viral communities from the Global Malaspina Expedition - Malaspina viral metaG DeepMed_904 (SPAdes) (version 2) | ecosystem: Environmental > Aquatic > Marine > Oceanic | place... | reverse complement strand
CCGCTACTTCGGTAACCTGGAATACACGCCAATCTCTTTTATGACCCTGAACGCCGGCGGCAACTGGGAGCACACCAGTACCACCGATGAAGGTTATTTCTCACCTCGCGTTGCCGCCAACTTCACGTTGAGCAACCGCCATGCGCTGCGACTGGTCTATTCCGAAGCCGTGCGTACACCGGATGAATTCGAACAGAACCCCAACTGGGGTTACACACTGTCGAATGTGCGGCCGGCGATCTATTCAGACCTCGAGGGTTTTCGGGTGGATACCTATGCAGCTGCGGAAGACCTGGATGTTTTAACTCTTGGCAAAGACTTGCAGGAAGAACGCATAACCTCCCGTGAAATAAGTTATTTTGGCCAGTTCCCGATGGAGTCCGCATTGTTTTCACTTGAGGTCCGCGGCTTCAAGGACGAGCTCAGGGATATGATCAGCGGCGTACTGCAACTCAAAGAATGTTTTGTACTCATAAAACTGTAACCACCACTTTATGTCTTGTCTGATGAATGTGGACTAACGTTCGTCTATTGCTTTCTGATCAGCTGAAAGGGCATTAGGTTTGTTGGCTAAGTGTGATTGGTTGAACCTTTATAAATGTTGTAACAGCCTCATTTATTCAATGGTGGTTTATTGGGCACGAGATCACTCGGCGCACATTGTAGTTGTTCAGCTAGTAAATAAATCTTTTCGATTGTGATGTTAACTTCCCCTCGCTCAACCTTTCCCAGATAGCTTCTATCGACCCCTGCTTCATGCGCCAATCGCTCTTGTGAAAACCCCTTCGATTTTCGAATAGCCCGCAGATTCTGGCCAAACGCCTCACAAATTGGTGAGCCCATATCTTGCCCTCACAAAAAGCAAGACTATGGTTTCTTGAGGCATAACAGGCCACGGCATATACTACCCATTTTTCAGGGTCGACCAAATCGACCCAAAGACCAAATGGGCCTTCGGATGGAAAAGTCACAGTCACTGCAAGTCGATAACACACTGATCGAACTATTACGAAAGCAAGCAGGCACCCCTTTCTCTACTACCGATATTCGGGATCTCTACGTCCTTCAAATTCCCGAAGGGCAGCGACCGGGTCGCAACCAACTACGCAAGCATGTTTATAGAGAGCTTCTGCGGCTTGAATTGGCCAAGATGATTGAGCGGCATGGCGGATCCACAGGCCGTGGGTGCAAGTTTATCTTCTGTCCAGAACATTCAAGTGTTGAGATCGAGGCCAGGCCCTCGCCGTTCGAAACCAGTGCCCCTCATGTTGAGTCACCAATGGATGTTAAGACACAGCGAGCACTGCAAGAAGAGCTCTCTCAAAGGCGAATCGAGCTTGTCGCCAGCATTGGTGAAGCGGAAGAATACCAACGACTTTATAACAAATACCCAGCGCTTCGAGGGGCCGTGAAGGAGCAATATCTGGAGTCCAGAGAGAAGAGCACGAAACTCCTGGGTCAACTGCGCGCTGTCGAGTCCGTGATCACGAAAGTTGGCTTTCCCTCATGATGCAGTTGCGCGCGTGGCAGAGTGAGTGTATTGCTCAGGCTCTGAAATCTTTTAAACGCCAGTCCCACTTTCTATGTCATGCGACACCCGCGGCCGGGAAAACTGTCATGGTTGCGTCTGTCGCTAAGGCCCTTTTTGAACGGGGCAACATCGATTTTGTTTTGTACCCCAAAATATGCCACCCCTTAGTTGCGCCCAAATAAAAACCAGATATACTGATTAAAAATACAGTATTCGAGGGTCAAGGGTGGAATTCCTTTTATCTACGTTAGAGTTTGGGGTCAGGGGCCATTCTTATCAAGGGTTCCCCATTCTTCTTAAAGGCAACCATGATGTGTTTGTCGAAGGGATGGAGTTTCTCGTTCATCACTGCTTAAAACGTGGAAGTGTCCAAAGCCGGGGCAGTTGGGAAACTTTCGGAAGAGACTTGTGTGACTACTTTGAATTCATCGAAGCCAATGGGTTTGATTGGAGGGAGCTGGATCACCGGAACCATGAAACCCTGTTAGCCCTGTATCGTGACGTTTCCCTTGATCGCTTTAACCTCAGTGCCTCGACGGTCAACAGACGACTGCACCTGGTCATCAAGTTCTATCAATTTGCTCTGAAGCAAGGTTGGGTACATACACTGCCTTATGACCTTGAGACGGTAAGAGTCAGACAGCCCAAGGGATTCCTGGCACACACGGACACATCGGGAGGGTATGCCGTTAAACCGGATGTGCTGCTGAAGACCTCACCAACCAAGATCAAAGTCCTCAACAAAGAACAAGTGGATGAACTGCTCAAACATATCAAGAACAAGACGCTTCGGTTGATCGTTCGACTGGCCTTGCTAACCGGTTTGCGAAAAGAAGAGTTGCTGACGTTTCCAGTTACTTGTGTGTCAGCACCCCAATCGATCTCGGCTCGAAGTCATGTGGTGGTTGAACTTGATCCCCAACAAATGAGCACCAAGGGAGACAAACCACGGACGATTCATGTGCCGATTTCCTTGATGGCCGACCTCTGGGATTACGTGATTCACGAACGTCATGAAACGACCCGAAAATACGGGACAGACCCCAAAATCCTCTTCGTGACGGCCAAGGGAAACCCCTGGAGCATTCGTACCTCGCTCAACAATTCACTGAACCGATTGGGACTGTCGTTTGCCTGCCATCCTCACATCCTGCGTCATACCTACGCGACGCACACCTTGAAATCGTTGATGTCCCGTAAGAGCACGACGTTCAATCCCTTGATCTATGTGCGGGATCGGCTGGGCCACAGCAGCATCACGACCACGGAAAAATACCTGCATTTCCTCGATGACATCGAAGACGATTTGCGCACCAGTTATCAGGAAGAAATTGAGGAAACGGCGAGGAAGGCGGCTTGCGGATGAAAAAGGATTTCACGATAGAGGAGCATGAGATTGGAGTTCAGGACGCTGGCGAGACGGCGACCGACGCGCCAACCACCACCGTTGATCAGGCGCCTGTTTCAAAACCGGCGAACACCGTCGTTGCCTTTCCGGAAAACACAACAGCCCATCGATCCGGAGACTTCGGGCCCTTTTACGGTCAGGGCTTTGACGACATCACCGCAGCCTGCCAGCGCACCATCGAAAAGTTGATTGCCGAGAGCGTAAAAACCAAGGGGAAGTCCCTCAGCCTGACCACGATTGTTGGTTACTGGGTCTCTGGCTTTCGTAACTTTGCGCCCTTCCTGTCGCTGCTTCACGCTGCCAGCGGCGAACGCCTGACCATGGCGGATCTGAACGCGGACAGCATCAAACAATTTCTCCAGTACCTGAGAAGCGAAACCGCCGAATACGGGACGCAGAAGAACTACTTCAACGCCACCAAATCGCTGCTCAGGGCCTGTCACCGGTGCGGGTTCTGGCCGGAGGCGGACATGACAACCGTCTGGCCTCGCAATCCATTCCCGAACGTCAATAAGCGAGCCAAGAGCCAAAAAGCCCTGAGCAAGAACGAGAAGCGCTTCCTGATCAAAGCGCTGGGCACCGAGATGGAGCGGATTGTGGCCCAGTCAGAGCCGCTAACTGGCTATGATTTGAGCGTGTGCGTCTTGTCCATTGCGCTATCCACGGGCATGAATCTCACGCCGATTTTGGAATTGACCACGGACTGCGTACAGCCCCACCCATTGAAGTCCAACCTGCGTCTGTTGGTCAGTTTTAAACGCCGTGGCACGTCCACGCACGTGATGGCCCTGCGCAAGTCGGAGGAAGTGGCCGAGATGGCCAGTATCCATCTCTATGCCGCCGATGCCATTGATCTGATCGTTGAGCGGAACGTCGTAAATCGAACTCAGATCCATGACCCACATCGGCTGCTGGTCTACGAGAGCAGTCGTGGAGCTACCGCGGGCAAACCTTCTCGACTTTCGGCGGCAGTTTTGCACAAATTTATCAAGCGACTTGTCGACCAACACCGGCTTCAAACGGACGATGGCAAGCCGCTCGCCTTGAACGTCAGCCGATTGCGTCAGACGCTCCTGAATCGCGTGTGGGAGCTTTCCGGACAAGATCCGTTAATCACTGCGAGAACAGGACGACACACGGTCCAGACGGGCAATGCCCACTACTGGGAAGCGCCACCGGAAGCGGAAACCAACATGCGACTCCTGGGCGAAGCCCGCGTGGAAGCAATGCTCAGCACATCGACGATCATTGCCAGTGATCGAACGCCTGTGTCGTCGTGTAAGGATGTCCGTCGAGGGCACCGTGCCCCGAAAAACGGCGAGCCCTGTCAGGACTATCTGGGCTGCTTCCGATGTAAGAGCTTTGTGGTGACTGGTGACGACCTGTATCGGCTGTTCAGCTTCTACTGGGCCGCCCTGCGTCACTACGACACCTTTGGTGGCAAGCGCTGGACGAAATACCTCAAGCAAGTCATCCGTCTGATCGATGAGGAGATCGCCCCTCGCTTTGAGGCGACCCATGTGGCCGAGCAACGGGAAAAGGCCAAACACCAGCCCCACCCATTCTGGCGCGACCTGAGCATGGCGAGGATGGCTGTATGAGCGAAGTTAATGGCGCAGAGGTATTGGTCGACCGCGAACGGCTGTTAAAAGCAGTGCCCGGTGGAGAGGGGCTGCAAGGCATCGTGACCACGGACCGGGCCGAGGGCGTACTCTACGTGCTATCACGGTACGAAGACCCGCAGTGGTGGCTGTCCAAATCCAAGGACACCGGCAACCGGCGCAACGGCCACCGTAAGCTGGACTTCACACGGATCAACGGCGAGCAACTGCGTGCGGAAGCCAAAGTCGTGACGGCACGCTCTATTTGGGCAGAAAATTCCTTGGCCAACAGTTCGGTCCGAAATCACTTCGAAAACCTGGTTCATTGGCTGAACTGGCTACACGGTCAGGGCATCCGCTCCCACGCGCAGGTGACCCCGTTGGTGGCACTCCGCTACGTCCAACACGTCCGCCGTTTGACCACGGCGAGAAAGCCGGGAAAGCCATTTAGTGAGACGACAAAATTTCACAGGTTGTATGCGGTTGAACTCTGCTGGCAGCATCTCCGGGACACGGCGAGCGGCTTTGATCAACCCTGGCCCGACAGCTCGGCCACGGCATTGGCCGGACTTAAAGGGAATCGCAAAGCCAAGACTGAGATCATTCCCGATGACGAACTGAAGACGCTGTTCCAAGCTGCGGAATCGCTACTCCGTCAAGCCGACGATCTGTTGACGCATCGGGATGCTGTGGCAGCTTATCAACCGCGATTGAGACAACAGCGTGCAGAGAAAAGCAGCTTCCTGAAAGCCCGAGGCTGGGATCTGGGAATGGCTGCCCTCAACAAAACGTTGCGTGACCTGCGCGATGGGTGCTTTGTGATCATTCTGGCCACTACCGGCATCCGCGCCCATGAACTGGGCCAGATTCATCGGGGCGACTGGTTCAGCCAGGTTCAGGACGGCGAGCGGTTTTACTTCCTTGTCTCCCGCTCTGATAAAACCCATGAGGGCACGACTTCCTGGCTCTGCCCCGAGATTGCCATCGAAGCCGTGAAAGTGCTGGAACGACTCTCATCGCCCTTGCAGCATGACCTGGAAGCAGCGCTAGAAGCAGCCAAGGAGGCGGAAGACCTCAAGGAAATAACCCGTTTACGGTCGATCTCCGGCGCGGTGGGACTGGCCAAAGTCCCGCGCCACGAAAACCGCCTTACGCGACTAAGTACTAATTCTCTGGACACGGCCTTAAAAAACTTTGCGAAGGCTCTCGGACTGGACTGGAAACTGTCGTCGCATCAGTTCCGGCGCACCTTCGCCAATTACGTAGTCCACCACAAGCTGGGCGATCTGCGGTATCTGCGGGATCACTTCAAGCACTGGAGCCTCGATATGACCATTCTGTACGTGATGAACGAAGCTCAGGATCTGGAGCTGTACGACCAAATTTATGCTGCGTTCGATCACAAACGTCAGGCGATCGTGGGCCATTGGCTGGAGCCCGATACGCCGCTTTCCGGTGGCATGGCCGGTCACATCCGTCAGATGCGCAGCCGTACAGAAAAAGTGCGTACCTACAAGGATCGACGGGCGATGGTCGAGGCCATCAGCGAGCTGGTGTACCTGCGCTCCACCGGCATCGCCTGGTGTACCAATGACACGGGTGTGGACTGTGCCGGCGGCCAGTGCGAGGGCTGTGAGCACGGCTGTATCGACGATACCCACAAACCGTTCTGGGAAGGGCTCTACCTGCAACAGATTGAACTACGTCAGATCGACGACCTGACCGACTCCGGCCTGAAGACCGTCAAGCGCACCATGGAACGCTGTGAGAAGGTGTTGACCGATCTCGGCGTGGACATCAACCGTCTCAAGGAGCAACTGGCTGATGTCAAAGCCGTCTGAATCAGACACCCACAAGCGTATCCGTCTGGCCATTGTCCGACTAGAAAATGGCCAGCCCAAGGTGGTGGAAAAGGGGCGAAAGATTTCCGTAGCGGCGGTGGCTGAGGAGGCCGGAGTCAGTCGCGCCCTAATCCACAAAGACTACCCTGACTTGATAGAACGCATCAGGGGCAACGCCAATAGGGCGATCCAGAAACAGCGTGATGAGAAGCACGAGAAACTTAAGGAAGAGCGAGCCAAGAATCGTCAGCTACGAGAAAAAATCGTTGAGCTGACTGAGCAGCGCAATAAACTCGCTTCCAAAAACGCGACCTTGGAGCTCGAAAATCGTCGTCTCTCTGCAATTTTGGAAAGTAAAAACGTGACAGTTTTTAGGGGTAAACCGAGTGAGTAGTCTTATACATATTTTTGCAGCCCCAGCCACGTTATTGTGACATGAGTAGCCAGTTCGGCCGGTACTCTTTCCCTTGCCCCAATTAAACAAAAGCGAAAATTCGAGTCAGCGCTTTCCTCCAGGGCCTCAAGGCCAATCACTGTCATTTCATCCAGTATGATTGGCGGGCCAACTTGCAGACGCTGAATGATTACATGGTAGAGTTAGCTATGTTCGGCTAAGCTCTTGTTTTATCGATTTATGTGCAGCGTGAGTGATAGTTCCAAGTCAGCAATAACGGCGCAGTCCAATTTTTGCATTGATAAAGCGCGCTGCCTGATTGCTGTTATGTGAGGAGAGATTAATGAATCATATGTATCTGTTTTCGGTTACCAAAGGCGTAGAAAAATATCCATTACACGATGAGGCGCAGCGGACGGGCAGCTTCGTCGTGTCTGATACACAGTTTGTAGTTAGGGAAGTGGGTTTAGATCCTGACCAGGTTATTACTAAAGTAAATGAACAGTATGGTGTTGAGGTAATAGTTGAGCCCCTCACTCAGGAATTAGTTGCCAGTTTCTCAGGCACTGGATTGCAAGAGCACATTGAGCAGTATTGGTCCTAATAGATTCGCATAAAAAATATTACGTGTGAGGAAAAGCCAGATGGGAACCCTAAATCTCGATGATCCGCTTGGCTTTTTTAGGGAATTAGTGGATCCGAATTTCAGTGACTTCTACTGGGATTTTCAGTCGGACGAAGACTGTGATCAAGTCAAGTTGATCCGCGTTTTCCGAAAAATGGTGAATCTCTGTCTTACACTGAATCACCTTGCAGATAAGAATGCGGTTGAGCTTGGGTATGGGGAGGCAAAATTGCTAGTTCCCGTCATATGCAAGCACTATCCCGCAGACGGTGCCGCAATTGATGCAGTTCGCCAGTTTTCCAACAACGTAAAACATAAATCTAAACTGGATCATAATTTTTCCACAAGAAAACGAACTTCATCTGACTCGTTTTTGGATGGGTCAGATTTGCCTGAATGGTCTTTTACGGATAAATCTGGAAAAAAAGTGGCGATTTGTAGCAGTGTTATCGATGCTTACCTGTTTTGGGGAAAGTGGTTTGCTGGTGAACGAGTTCTTCCATCGAAGAATACATAACCAAGCCATTGAGTCTGCTCTGTACTTACTCCACTTAAAAAGACTCGCATCGATAACTGCGAAAAGGGAGAAAGCCGATGGTCGCCGGGCGCCCCAAGCTAAGCTACATATATTACTGGAGGGCTGAGAAATGGTGTCTGTAATTCAGAAGCAATTTTTAGTTTCTGATTGGTTCGATCGAACCGAAATTGTTGAGGGAAGGTTTATAAGTGAGGCAGTATCGAAGTTCTTAGGTTCGCCGGTGGCTACTGCAGTAGATCGTAACTCAGCAATTGCCTTCGCTTGTGAGCTTACAGATGAAGTTAAAACGATCGTATTCTCGAAAGACCTAAGGCAAAAGGGCTCCGATGCTCTGGAAGCGTTGCCAGGAACAAGATATTACATTAAATTATCAAATTAAATCTATAAGGGGGTGGTCTTGAAAAACATCGCTGCGGAATCTGAATTGTTCAAGGAGATAACTTTAAAAATTATAATGGCTATTAGTGATATTTCAGATCAAACCACTAATGACAAAGTTGTTGATATTTTTAAAAGCTACTCGGGCGCCAAGGATAATTTAATTAGAGTTAGGGTCTCGTCTATCGTCTTTGAAGGAAGAAAAGGTCAGCAATCGACCTACACCTGTTACGTGACACTGTATCTGCATGGTTCTGAAGTAAATAGGCGTGCCGACATTTTAAGAAACTTTTTAAAGGTGGGAGCTGCGACCGAAATTTTTCAACGCAATCAAATGAAGCTTAGCGATATCACAAAACATAGGGACGCCTCCAGGAACCTTGGGCGAGGGAATGTTGAGGATCGTTCAAGCTTTTCCTTTTCGCTGGTAATGGAAAAGTCTCAATTATAAAGGCGCCGTCGTGGACTGGCATTATTGCACCATTTGAATATCCGCTTTGCGACCAGGGATCCTCTGAACTCAGCTAAATAAAAGCGGACATGCGAATCAGGGCTTTCTTCCGGATCTTCCAAGCTCATCACATCCATTTGATCCAGTATGATTGGCGGAGCAAATTGCAGATGCTGAATGATCACATAGCAGAGATGGCTTTGATCAGCTAAGCTATTGTTTTATCAATTTATGTTCAGCGCGATTGATGGTTTAAAGTCAGTAATAATGGCGCAGGCAGATTGCTGCAATCATAAAGCGCGGTACCTAATTGATAGAAGTGGCTCAATTCGTATCGCTGTAGGAGGCTCATGATGAGCTTGGCAAGGAAATCGCTAGTTTCATGTTTTTTATTGATCATACTTACTGGGTGTTCAAAGAGCCTTGAAGGTGAGGATCTTAAGAAAGCGACCGTTCTGTATGACACAAATGTGATGTGCTCGATTCTAGTAAAGTATCGGGTTGGACAGGTTTCTCTCTTGGCGCTGAATGGCGATAAGCACGACCAGTTGGCTGAGAAATTGAGGTCGATTGGTGCGGACCATAGGAATGATGATTTTAGGCAAAGGCTGGACGAAGCCTTTGAGGATGACCTAGAGCGAATTTTTGCACAATTTGAAAAACATGAGCACGAACGGATAGTAACTGGGATTTATGAAGATTCTCAGGATGGCTACTTTAAAAAACATGGCTATTCTTACCCAGACTGTGATATGGCCATTGCGATGAGCGAAGCACTGATTGAGCGTTATAGCTTTTGGTGAGATGAGCCTTCAAACAAGGGCTGTAGGCTATGGGTTCCAGGCTTTTAAACAAGCAAGTATTTTTGGTTTTCTTGGCTACTTTGACGGTTGCATGTCAGCCGGTTGAGCTTGGTGAATTTAGCGTAGCAGAGGTTTGCAAGGCTGGCATCGCTACTTTCATGGGGAAGGATCCTGGAATCATAGTTTCAGATGGAAGTTTTGGTGAGGTTGAGTACCTCTATTATTATCGGAAGTCAGACGGCACACGTTGGGACTTTCGGTGCAAACTCAAAAGTGACCGCATTGTTTGGGCAACCGAAACTGGTCCATGGAGAACTAGAAACGGGGATCCTAAAGTTGAGTTCGCTATTCAAGGTAATCGCATAGCTGTTGCTGAAATTTTCTCCGATGGTTCACATCGTTCGAAAGTCTTCAGTAGAAGTCAGTTATGAGAAAGTGAATCGGGGCACGAACTACCGCTGTTGAGCTGCAACGAAGCAGGTTTATTACCTGTTGATCCGTTGATGTTTCTGGGAGCGGGCCTTCTCGGTTGATCCCAAGGTAGCGTTCGTTATTGTTTGGACTTTCTATCGGGCCTAGCTCTCAGGGTTGATCATCCAGTCTGAATGTCCGCTTTGCGACCCGCACGGCCGATTTAAGCTGGCAATCTCTGGCCAGAACCGGCCACGATATCGTCACATGATTAAAGTGAAAACCGGAAAAAGTGTAACCTTGACTCTTTCTTATCTTTTCAGTCACTTACGAGTTGGTGGCATGTAACATGAGTACTAAAAGAATGGCGAATGTACGAACTCACAAGGGTACCACACCACAATTTGGCGAACGCACCTGGGTAGACGAGAGTGCGGTAGTGATCGGAGACGTCCAAATGGGCGAAGACTGCTCCGTCTGGCCCATGACCGTCATCCGCGGCGACATGCACAAAATCCGCATCGGCGACCGCTGCAGCATCCAGGACGGCTCCGTACTGCACATCACCC
>Ga0208813_1001778_pt1 | contig 10558 bp, 9 predicted proteins | sample MalvireepMed_904_FD_184250 | JGI IMG/M metagenome (GOLD analysis project Ga0208813, IMG submission 184250) | Marine viral communities from the Global Malaspina Expedition - Malaspina viral metaG DeepMed_904 (SPAdes) (version 2) | ecosystem: Environmental > Aquatic > Marine > Oceanic | place... | reverse complement strand
AATAAGATGGATGTGGAAACCTCCGTACACTGGCATGGATTGATCTTGCCCAATTTTTATGACGGGGTTCCCTATTTGACCACACCGCCCATAGAACCTGGCACAACTTTCCAATATCGGATTCCGATCAACCAATCAGGTACCTATTGGTACCATTCCCACACCATGCTGCAAGAGCAAAAGGGGGTGTATGGCTCGATATTGATCCATCCCAAGGAAAAGACGTTGGACTACGATAAGGATTTGGTCGTGGTGCTTTCCGATTGGACGAACGAAAAGGCCATGAACGTGCTCCGAAACCTTAAACGGGGAAACGAGTGGTACCAGGTCAAAAAAGGGACCGCGGTGCCCTTGAGCAGGGTCATCAAGGAAGGTGCACTAGGTGCACAGCTCAAATTTTGGCGAGATCGTATGGAGGGAGCGGATATTGCGGATATCTACTACCCCGCATTTTTGACCAATGGGAAAACATTGGCCGAATACCCTGATTTCAAACCAGGGGAAAAAGTGCGGCTCCGGTTCGTCAATGCCTCTGCCTCCACCTATTATTGGATGGATTTCGGTGGCGGTAACCCCATGGTGGTTTCCGGGGATGGTGTCGATGTGGAGCCTGTTTCCAAAAGTCGTTTTCTTTTTGGCATTGCCGAGACCTATGATGTCATCGTGACCGTTCCTGAAGGCACTTTGGAGGTAACGGCCACGGCACAGGACGGCTCCGGGCATACCTCGTTGCATTTAGGTCAGGGAACGCTTTTTCCCGCAACGATCATCGATAGGCCCGACAAAGTGGCGATGATGAAACAAATGGCCCAAATGGACATGAAAATGGGAGCTCCGGCAATGGCCGGCAACAAGAAGAAAAATACACCCGAATATTTGATGCAAAAGTATGGGATGCAGATGGACATGAAGGATGGCAGCATGGATATGGGTATGCACAATGGGATGTCGATGGATAAGACCGAAATGAGCGGTCAAAAGGATAAACCCATTGCGAAGATGGATGATAAAAGGCCTATGAATGCGAATGAAGATCATAGGCACATGGAGATGGATAAAAAGATGGGGGATATGGCAGGAATGGAAAAGGATTCAACGTCAATGAAATCCACCGGACATAAGGATAAGATGGAAGACCCTATGGTTCAGACTATGCCAATGATGCAGAAAGACACTTCAGCTTTTGATTACGATACCCGTAAAACGTATTTCAACTATGATTTCTTAAAAGCAAAGGAAAGTACTACCTATAATGCCGATCTGCCCGTCAATGACATTCTGTTGAACCTGACGGGAAATATGCAACGGTATATCTGGAGTATGAACGGTGTGCCACTTTCAGAAACCGATAAGATCAAGATCAAAGGTGGGGAAGTAACCCGGATCACCCTCAACAACCTGACCATGATGCACCATCCGATGCACCTCCATGGGCATTATTTCAGGGTCATCAATGAGAATGGTGAAAAGTCACCCTTGAAACATACGGTCAATGTGCCGCCCATGCAGAAAGTGGTCATCGAATTTTATAATGAAGAGTACGGGGATTGGTTTTTCCACTGTCATATCCTCTATCACATGATGGGGGGCATGGCCCGGGTTTTCAGTTATGATACCCCAAGGGATGTGAGGATGAAGGATTTTCCTGTTCAAAAGTTGGTAGATGAAACTGACCATTATTATGCTTGGGGTGCTGCCAGATTGGGTTCCAATTTTAATGAACTCTTCCTTGTTTCAAGTAATATCAGGAATGAATTTGGGGTACGGGCAGAATTTGACTACGACCAAAATGCCGAGGTGGAATTCAATTATAACAGGTATCTCAATGACTGGGTACGGGTCTATGCAGGGGTGAACACGGAAACCTCCATCCCTGATTCCTATGACCGCTTCAATACAGTGGGACTGATAGGGGTCAAGTATTTTACCCCATACCGCTTTAATATGGATGTGAGTATGGACCACCAGCTGCGTCCAAGAATAAGGTTGGATAGGGAACTATTGCTTTTTCCAAGGATTTTCCTCGAGGGGGAATATGAATATCGGGCCGATTTTGGATGGGTCAACGATTTGGGGAATTCATCCTATGAAAGTGAGACCCAATGGCTGGTAGGGGCCTCCTATATCCTTTCACGTAATTTTTCAATCCAGGCCAACTACAACAACCGATATGGTTGGGGCGGAGGCCTGCTAGCCCGTTTTTAAATGGTAGAATACAAAAAAAATAGCCTGAGTTTGACCAATACCGTTGCTTTGGGAACTGGTGTGATGATCGGTGCGGGAATTTTTGCGCTCTTGGGTCAGGTTGCCGAACTCTCCGGCCAATGGTTTCCCTTTGCTTTTTTAATCGGGGCAGTCATCTCAGGTTTCAGTTCCTATACCTATGTCAAAATGTCCAACACCTACCCCTCTGCCGGGGGCATTGGCATGTACCTCAAAAAGGTATACGGTAAAACGGCCTGGACCGCCACCGGTGCACTGCTGATGGCTCTTTCCATGGTCATCAATGAGAGTTTGGTGGCCCGGACGTTCGGTACCTACGTATTGGAGCTTTTTGATGTGGAGTCCAAAGCATTCTGGCCCCCGATCCTTGGGGTATTGTTGTTGATCACAGCCTTTATTGTCAATGTGATGGGAAACAAAGCGATCGGGAGGTCGTCCTTGGTCATGGCCATACTAAAAATCGGCGGGATAGCGGTTTTTGCCATTGGTGGCCTTTGGGCAGCTGGATTTACCTTTGATCAGGTCGTTCCTTCCCAGTCCTTGACCGAGCATTCCCTGGTGGATTATTTGGGGGCATTGGCACTGTCGATATTGGCCTATAAGGGTTTTACCACCATTACCAATAGCGGGGATGAGATCGTCGATCCCAAACGTAACGTGGGACGGGCCATTGTCATTTCTTTGGTGATATGTACCCTGGTCTATCTCATGGTGGCATTTGCGGTCTCTTCCAATCTTTCCATCCAGGAAATCATTGCGGCCAAGGACTATTCGCTGGCCGAGGCATCCAGACCCGCTTTTGGAAAATATGGGGTCTGGTTCACCGTTGGTCTGGCGATCATATCCACCGTTTCCGGGGTCGTTGCCAGCATTTTTGCCGTTTCCCGGATGACCACCATGCTCACTGAAAAGGAATTGATACCACATCGACATTTTGGGATGCCCGGGGACATACAGAAACATATGTTGGTGTATACCGTGGTGATTGCCATAGGGCTCACCGTGTTGTTCGATCTGAGCCGGATCGCTGCATTGGGGGCCATCTTTTATTTGATCATGGATATCGGGATCCATTGGGGGGTCCTAAACAATCTACGAAAGGAAATCGGTGCAAATCCCATTATCCTCATTACGGCCCTTGTGCTGGATGTACTGGTGTTGGGCGCCTTTATTTGGTCAAAGGCCGGTAGTGATCTTTTGGTGGTCATTGTTGCCCTGGTATTGATGGTGCTTATTTTTTTCGGGGAACGATTGTTTTTGGGGAAAAAGCGTACGGTCGAGGAAGAATAAGGGTAGAGTGCCTGCGTGGGAGAAATGGAAAATTAGATGAAAAAATTAAAATAGTAACAATAATGGGGGATAATACAAATATGCCGACCCCGGGCAATCAAAATGAGGAATTAATCTTAAAATCAATTACAATGAAAAGAACAACAGTTACATTAAGTACAATTGCCATTGCGCTATTGACCGTTACCGTGATTTCCTGTAAGGACGGTAAGAAGGAAACAAATGACAAGGAAGGAGCCCATATGGAGATGGGAACGGAAGAGGGCCATCACCATGAGAGCTCTGCGGGGGAAATGGACCACGGGACCATGGACCATGATATGGGTTCGTCCGATGCACAGGGCACATCTGTGATCGATAGCTACCTCCAACTGAAGGATGCCCTGGTGGCGGACAATAAGGATGAAGCGGCCAAATCGGGCCAAGCCTTGGCCAGTGCCTTGGGCAGCTTTGATATCAGCGGATACGATGAACAGCAACAGAAGGAGCTGTCCGATATCATTGAAGTGGCCAAGGAACATGGGGAGCATATCGCCAAAAGTGATATCGGTCACCAACGGGAACACTTTGAGGGACTGGGCAAGGATATGGTCGATTTTATTGCCATAACCGGGACTTCCAAAACCTTGTACCAACAATTCTGCCCCATGTACAACAACAACCAAGGAGGAACGTGGCTCAGCGCAAGCAGCGAAATCCAGAATCCATTTTTTGGAAGTAAGATGTTGACCTGTGGTAAGGTGCAAAAGGAAATCAATTAAATGAAAGTACTGAAAATCATAGTATTGGTAGTGCTGTTGGGATTTGTGGGCATCCAGTTTGTGCCCACAGATCCCAACTTGAGCGATGTGGTTCCCGATACGGACTTCATGTCGGTGAACCAGGTTGCCAAGGATATCGAACACGATTTGCGGGTATCTTGCTATGATTGCCACAGTAACAACACCCAATACCCGTGGTACAATAAGGTCCAACCCATCGCCTGGTTTTTGGAAGAACACATAAAAGAGGGAAAGGAAGAACTCAATTTCAATGAATGGGGCGACTATTCGGATCGAAGAAAAAGGAGCAAACTAAAGTCCATCGCAAGTCAGATCGAAGACGATAAGATGCCCCTATCTTCCTATACCCTGATCCATAAGGATGCAAAATTATCGGTGGAAGAGAAAGAACGGATATTGACCTTGGTAAATGATCTAATGGAAGAATTGGATAATTGAAAATGACATGGAAATTACCCTAAAACCGGGACAAACGATATTGCTATTGTTGTTGGTCATGTCCGGTTACTATGAATGGGGAAATAAAGTCCTGAAAGGGAGGGGAACACCCAAAGTTGATTGGTTGGTGAGTTAGTTAGTTAATCGTTCCCTTCCCTTGTCAGGCACTAATGGAAAAAAAGGATGAAAGATTGTTGTCGTGACAATGGACCTGTGCAGCCGAAAAAGGCCATTTTAAAAAAATGGTTGGCCCATATCCTGTATGGGATCGTCATTTCGATTGTCCTGGGAGCCTTTATCATACAATATATACTAACCTAAACAATGTTAAAACAAACCAATGAAACGTATTACTTTACAGATTTTTCTAATGGCCGTATTTCTCACAGGGACAAGCTTTGGCCAAACAAACCCTAACAAGGAAAACCTAGACCAGGACAGGGCCGCTGTGCTGAGGATATTGGAAAGCTATAAAGAAGCACTGCAAAACTTGACCACGGAAGGTACCTTGGAGCTTTTTGCGGAAGATTCCGAAGTTTTTGAATCCGGGGGCGTGGAAGGCACCTATCAACATTATCACGACCATCATATAGGTCCAGAACTTGGACATTTCAACAGTTTTAGGTTCTCGGATTATACCATTGAAGTGAAGGTGGAGCTACCCTTTGCCTTTACTACGGAAAGCTATGTCTATACCATTGGCCTAAAATCGGAAAATGGAGGTGAGGGCAAAACGATCAGCAGAAAAGGGGTTGCCACCACCATCCTTAAAAAAACGGATGGGGATTGGAAAATTGTAAAGATGCATAACTCCTCACGGAACAACGGGAAGAACTAATGGTCGGAAGAAAAACATCGATGAAGGTCAGAAAGATACATAGATATCTTGGCCTATTTATTGGGATCCAGTTCCTAATGTGGACCATCAGTGGACTATATTTTAGTTGGACGGACATTGACGAGATCCATGGAGATCAATTCATCAAGGAGCATCCGGACCAGTCAGAATTTGGGAATTTAATTGCTCCCAATGGACACGGGAACGTTAAAATCAAATCTTTGGAAATGAGAAATATAGGGGGAAGTCCCTATTATTGGATCAATGGTGAGGTTTTGATGGATGCACAAACGGGGGAGATCAAAAAGGGTATCGATGAACAACAGGCCTTGGCCGTTGCTTCACAGTATATGTTGCCCGAACTTAAGGTCAAAAGTGTTGAAAGACTCACCCAAACAGGTGGGCAGCACGAGTATCGTGGACGTCCATTACCGGCCTATGTGATCACCTATGAAACGGATGAAAACCTTAAAGCGTATGTCTCAGAGACCGATGGGTCGTTTCAACGTGTAAGGCATCGGTCCTGGAGATGGTTCGATTTTTTGTGGATGACCCATACCATGGACTATGAGGGACGGGACGATTTTAACACCATGGTTTTACGGATTTTTTCCCTGATGGGATTGATTACCGTTTTGAGTGGATTCTTGTTGTGGTATGTCAGCTCACCAACGATCAGAAAATTATGGAAAAGGCGATAGTTCAAACACATTGACATACTTATTTGGCAAAGGACTCCTGTTAGGAGCAAATAGTTGACTATTGTGCCAGTTGAACCATTTTGGGAAAAATGAGCGAACTTAGGAGGCAAAGACGAAAGAAAAAAAGGGGGCTGGCGAAAAGGAAACGGGACCCGGCCAAGAATAGAAAGGAAAAAAGAATGAAAATCCTTGGCATATTGGCCTTGATATTGATCGTTATATTGGCAGTGGTCGTCATTTTTTTGAAGGCCCTGTGGAAATTCACTGCATGATATGGAAGTTGGGTCCAGTAAATCGAAAGATGTGTTGTACATCAAAAACATGGTCTGTCCGAGATGCATCATGGCCGTCAAAGGTATTTTGGACGATGAGGGCATTCCCTATATGAATGTGTCGTTGGGTGAAATAACCCTCAATGGGAAAATCACGCCTGAAAAACGGGAAGGTCTCAACGAACGACTTGAGAAAATTGGATTTACGATCATCAACGATCGTAAAGGTCAGTTGATAGAACAGATCAAAAACCTAGTGATTGAGGCGATACACTACACCGGACCCATGGAAAAGGTCAAATGGCCCGAATACCTTTCCGATGGATTGCATCTTGACTATAAGTATCTTAGTTCGCTGTTTTCCGCGGTGGAAAGCATTACCTTGGAGCAATATATCATCAACCAAAAGATTGAAAAGATCAAAGAGTTTCTTGTTTATGACGAATTGGGCTTAAAAGAAATAGCGTTTCAATTGGACTATAGCAGCGTTGCCTATTTAAGCAACCAATTTAAAAAAGTAACTGGAATGACACCTACACAATTTAAGAAAAGTGCCATTCAAAATAGAATATCGCTTGATGATATTTAACCTCTACCATTAAGGGCGCAATACCTTTCCAAGGAACCAGCTTCCTAAACGCTATTTAAAAAACATCTTTCTTCGCAAATGGGTCAAGGTTTGTTTTTTTTCAAACAATGCCCTTATACAGAAAGTGTTACTTTTCCCATACGTGTTGGAACCAACATTGTTGATTCTATGTGTAAAATTGTTAAAATATAAAATCATCACAACATGAAAAGAAGATACCAAATAGAAGGAATGACTTGTGATGGCTGTAGGGGGCACGTTGAAGAAGCTCTTTTCAATGTGGCCGGTGTAGCCGATGTAGCGGTCAATCTAAAAAACGCAGAAGCTACAGTGGAGTCGCAATTTGAGGTCCCCCTTGAAAATCTACAAAAGGCATTGGAAAATAACGGAGGTCAATATAAAATACAAGCGATGAGCAAAGCCAATTGAACCAATATATGATAACTGGGACAGGTAAATTGTCAGGCCTACAATTGGAATGGAACAATACAATAATCGAAAGTCAAGGAATAATCACAATAACCAGATAAAATTTGCACAATGGAAGATAGTCAAAGGAAATCCAATAATTATTTAAAGTTTTTTGCGATGATTGGCACCTCAATGGTCGCCATGTTTTTTTTAATGTACACCCACTCATATCAAATCATTGATCATTTTTGGTATAGTGAGACTAGATTTTTCATGACTTTGATAATGGGGGGATCGATGATCATTATTATGCTGCTATATATGCTACAGATGTATAAAGACCGACGCAAGAACATGTCAATTTTAGCCTTGGGTGTTTTGTTGATTGCAGGTGGGATATGGCTGGTCAGGAGTCAGGTTACCGTTTCAGGAGTCGACTACATGGAAGGAATGATACCCCATCATTCCATTGCTATTTTGACCAGTAAACGTTCTCAAATAAAAGATGTCAGGGTACGTGAGCTTGCCAATGAAATTATCAAGGCGCAACGCAGGGAGATAATGGAAATGCAATGGTTGATAAACGACATCAAGGAAAATGGAATAGTGGAAACCGAAGCTGGGAAAGAAAAGCGGCCTATTCCTAAATTCGAGGGATCGCTTAGCGAAGAAACAAAGAATCTGGCCGAATGAGAGGCGATTACTTACTACCAATGCTTTCGTTTTGCCCCAAGTTCACTACAATGGTTTGTCCTATCGAATATATTCTAAACTGATCGGGGCAAATTCTCCAAAAAAGATTGACGTGGGCGAACCTGATCTCATAGATGTTGCCGAATTCTAAAAACCACTCACCAATTAAGGTTAAGTACTTGACGAAGAAAGGTAAAGGTTGATTTTTCGGAAAATTCTACAACTCTTTCAGTAAATAACGTAACAGTGCATTTTAGGTCTATTCTGAAATTTGTACCATACAAATCGGAGTAGAAAATGGATGCAATCGATATTATTGAGGACACCGAAAGGAAACCGAAGACGGTGTCAAAAAAATCTTTCCCGGTCACTGGAATGACCTGTGCTGCCTGTGCATCCAGCGTGGAATCCATGCTAGGCCATACGGAAGGGGTCTACAATGCCAGTGTCAACTTTGCCAATAGTACGGTCCTTGTGGAGTATGACAGTGCTATGGACCTAAGCGATCTTCAAAATGCGGTACGTCAAATCGGTTATGATATAATTGTGGATGCCGAGGATCCTACCGAAGTACAGGAAGAGCTTTCGAAAAAGCATTATGTATCCATAAAAAAGCGAACCCTTTGGTCCGCTATTTTGACACTTCCCATTTTCCTTCTGGGGATGTTTTTTATGGATTGGGTCCTGGGTAGGTGGATTTCGTTGGTACTTGCCGTTCCTATTCTGTTCTGGTTTGGCCGAAGTTTTTTCATAAATGCCCTCAAACAGGCCAGATTCGGTAAGGCCAATATGGATACCTTGGTCGCACTCAGTACGGGCATTGCCTTTTTGTTCAGTGCATTCAATACCTTTTTTCCTGAATTTTGGCTCAGTAAAGGCATGGAACCCCATGTATATTATGAGGCGGCCACAGTGATCATCACCTTTATTTCATTGGGGAAATTATTGGAAGAAAAGGCGAAATCAAATACATCCTCCGCCATAAAGAAATTGATGGGGTTGCAGCCCAAGACCTTAAAGGTGATAGAAGATGGGGAGGAAAGGGAAATCTCTATTTCTTCGGTCAAGGTAGGTCAAACGATATTGGTCAGACCGGGAGAGAAAATCCCTGTGGATGGAACAGTGTCCAAAGGAAGTTCCTATGTTGATGAAAGTATGATCACGGGCGAACCCGTCCCTGTAGAAAAGACAAAGGGTGAAAAAGTTTTTGCCGGTACCGTAAACCAAAAAGGAAGCTTTCAGTTTGTAGCTGACCGGGTGGGAGGGGAGACCCTTTTGTCCCAGATCATCAAGATGGTGCAGGAAGCACAGGGGAGCAAAGCGCCCGTACAAAAATTGGTGGACAGGATTGCCGGTATTTTTGTTCCTGTGGTAATGACGATTTCACTGGTGACATTTATCACCTGGATGTTCCTGGGAGGTGAGGACGCTTTTACCCATGCACTGTTGACCGCAGTTGCCGTATTGGTAATAGCTTGTCCCTGTGCGCTGGGTTTGGCAACCCCCACGGCCATCATGGTGGGAATCGGCAAGGGGGCCGAACACAATATTCTCATCAAAGATGCGGAAAGCCTGGAGTTGGGTTACAAAGTGAATGCCATTGTCCTGGATAAAACGGGTACCATAACTGAAGGAAAGCCTGTGGTGACCGATATGGTCTTTGCGGACCATGTGACCGATCACAGGGCCCTGGAGCAAATTTTATATGCCATGGAAGGACAGTCCGAACATCCCTTGGCTGAAGCCGTGGTCTCCTTTTTAAAAAATAGAAAGGTAAATCCGGTCGAAATTTTGAACTTCAATAGTATTACAGGAAAAGGTGTTCGCGCTGAGGCATTGGATGGAACCCAATACCTTGTGGGCAATCATAAGTTGATGGTCGAAAAAGGAATCGCCATGGATGACAACCTGGGGCACATGGTCGAAGGGTTAGAGCAGGAAGCCAAAACGGTCATATACTTTGGCGGTGGAGGCAAGGTGAAGGCGATTTTGGCCATTATGGATAGTATAAAGGAATCCTCAAAGGAAGCCATACGGGAAATGCAGGGGAATGGTATGGAAGTTTACATGATGACCGGTGATAACAAGATGACCGCCGAAGCCGTATCACAACAGGTGGGTATCAAAAGCTATGAAGCCGAAGTGCTCCCATCAGAGAAAGCTGATTTTGTGAAAAGGCTTCAAGAAAGTGGAAAGGTGGTCGCTATGGTGGGCGATGGTATCAATGATTCGCAGGCACTTGCCCAAGCAGATGTCAGCATCGCCATGGGCAAAGGGTCCGACATAGCCATGGATGTCGCGAAAATGACCCTGATCACCTC
>Ga0208813_1001777_pt1 | contig 10558 bp, 5 predicted proteins | sample MalvireepMed_904_FD_184250 | JGI IMG/M metagenome (GOLD analysis project Ga0208813, IMG submission 184250) | Marine viral communities from the Global Malaspina Expedition - Malaspina viral metaG DeepMed_904 (SPAdes) (version 2) | ecosystem: Environmental > Aquatic > Marine > Oceanic | place... | reverse complement strand
ATGCTTACTACCATTTGGCCGAATGCTATTTAAAGTTGGACAAAAAATCAGAAGCCCTGAATGCGTTCCGAAATGCTTCACAGATGGAGTTCAGTCCAGAGATTCAAAAAGATGCCTGGTTGAACTATGCCCGTTTGAGCTATGAAATAGGTAATGCCTACGAGCCAGTCCCTCAAGTGTTGACCACATATTTGGAGAAATATCCAAAGGATGAGCATCAAATGGAAATCCAAGAACTATTGGTAGACTCTTACATTACCTCTAGAAATTTTGAAGGGGCGATGGAACTTTTGGAAGCAAATCAAAACTACGCCAGCAAGGAAACCTACCAAAAAGTAGCATATTACCGTGGGGTGGAACTTTTTATCGATGGCGATTACGAAGGTGCTTGGGAACGATTCGATAAATCCCTGAAAAGTGCTGCGAATCCTACTTTTGAGGCCCGTGCACTGTATTGGAAAGCGGAATCGGCCTACCGGTTGAACCGTTTTGAAGAAGCCCTGGTCGATTTTGTGAGGTTCCAGAACGCTCCGGCGGCCAAGTCGCTTCCGGAATATGAACAACTGGATTATAATTTAGGGTACTCATACTTTAAACTGAAAGACTACAACAACGCCATATCCTATTTTCAGAATGTGGTAAGCTCCAATGCCATTGATGATCAAAGAAAGAACGATGGTTATTTAAGGTTGGGGGACAGTTACTTTGTAAACAGTAAATACCAGCTGGCAAAAAAAGCTTATGATACGGCATCCAGTATGAACGGTCCCGAGCGCGACTATGCGGCTTTCCAAAAAACACTTTGCGATGGATTTTTGGGCAACAATTCAGCAAAAATCGATGGTCTCAACGAATTCTTGAGGATGTTCCCAATATCATCATTACGGGACGATGCCCTTTTTGAACTTGGAAATTCCTATATCAACAACAACCAAGAAAGTTTGGGGCTGCAAACCTACGACCGAGTCGTAGCCGAGTATTCTGGCAGTAAATTTGCCCCGCGCGGATTGTTGCGTTCCGGTTTGGTCTATTACAATTCCAGCCGAAATGAGCAGGCGTTGAGCAAACTTAAGGAAGTGGTCCAAAAATATCCGAACACCCAAGAGGCCAAACAAGCAGTGGCCACGGCCAAATTGGTCTATGTGGACGAAGGTCGGGTGAGCGAATACGCCGCTTGGGCCAGAAATTTGGATTTTGTAGAGGTGACCGACTCCGAATTGGACAATGCCAGTTTTGAGTCCGCCGAAAGAAAACAAATCGAGGGCAAAACGCCAGCGGCCATACGCGGATACGAGGATTACCTAAAGCAATTCCCTAATGGATTGCACGCCCAAAATGCGAATTTCGCCCTGGCACAATTGTATTTTGCCAATGGGGAAAAAGATAAGGCCTTGTCAAAATACAAAGCGGTGGCCGATGGAGGCAACGGTGAATATACCGAACAGGCCTTGACCCGTGTTTGTGAGATATATGTTGATAAGCAAGACTACAATAGCGCTATTCCGTATTTGAAAAGATTGGAGAACACTGCGGATATTTCGGAGAACAAAACCTTCGCTCAGTCCAATTTGATGAAAGGGTATTACGGACAAAAGGAGTACGCACAGACCATTGCCTATGCCGAAAAAGTGTTGAACGCTCCCAAAATCGATGACCGTATCAAAAGTGATGCGCAGATCATGATTGCACGTTCCGCCATAGCTACGGACAATGATAGCCTGGCCAAAACGGCCTATCAAGATGTGAAACAAATCGCATCGGGCGAACTCGCCGCCGAAGCTTGGTACTACGATGCCTATTTTAAGAACAAGGAGCAGAATTATGAAGCTTCTAACGAGTCCGTTCAAAAATTAGCGAAGGATTATGCAGCATATAAACAGTGGGCTGGAAAAGGATTGGTGATCATGGCCAAAAACTTCTACAATCTGGGAGACGCCTTCCAAGCCACCTACATTTTGGAAAGTGTCATTTCCAATTTCGCCGAATTTGAGGAAATCGTTTCGGATGCCAAAAGTGAGCTGGCCACCATCAAGGCCAAGGAAGCTGAGAGCAATTCATCCGTAGACCCCAACGAAAACTAAACGAGACACAAAATGCAAAAGAGAACCTATATATTTTCATTACTTTTTTTGAGCCTTTGCGGAATGGTTATCGCCCAGGAAGAGGATAACATTGGTACGGAAACGGTAACGGTGGTTAAACCGTATTCCCCGACCGTTTCGGATGCCTTTAAAATAAAATCGTCTCCCAGTTTGAACGATTCCATTGTCCTTCAAAAAAAGAAAATCAATTACAGCATATTTTCGGTGCCCGTGGCATCCACCTTTACTCCCGCGAAGGGAAAAGCTTCGGGAGTTGAAAAAACACCACCGCCCACCTTGTACAATTCCTATGCATCAATCGGGTTGGGCAATTACAACAATGCTTTGGTGGATTTTTATACCAGTCGGGAATTCAACAGAGGAGAAGATTTGTTGGATTTTGGTCTTACCCACAACTCTTCCCGTGGAGATTTGGAATCCACACCCTTGGAAACAGATTTCTACGATACTAAGTTGAATGCTTCCTATGCCAAAAAGGACCGTTATATGGATTGGGGTGCTGCGATAGGATTACAGCACCAGCTTTACAATTGGTACGGCATCCAAAGTGAGTTGTTCAGTGAGGATGAGATCAATGCCATGGATGAAACGCAAAACTATTTCAACGCGGAGGCCAAGGCCCATTTTAATATGGAAGATTCCTATTTTAAGAGCGGAAACCTTTTGTTAAGACGCTTTTGGGACGCTACGGAATCTGCGGAGAACCGAGCATTGATCAATCCAACTTTTGAACTGCCCATTACCGAGGAATTGATTACCATTTCGGCCAAGGTGGATTATGTGGGCGGTAGTTTTCAAAATGGATCTATCACGGAAGGGGCCAATGAAGGAGAGAAAAAGTATAGCAATCTTCAGGCAGGGGTAACGCCGAGTTTATTGATCCTGCGTGATGACTTGACCATCAACTTAGGGGCCAATATTGTCTATGGTCTGGATATGGAAAACAGTGAGAACAACTTTTATATCTATCCAGCTGTAACGGCATCGTACCGTGTGATGGACGAAAATGTAATCGCTTATGGTGGAGTAGAAGGGGAGTTGAAGCAAAACAACTATTACGATTTTGTGAATGATAACCCTTTTGTCTCTCCGACTTTGGATATTATTCCGACCGACCAACAATACGAAGGGTATTTAGGTTTGAAAGGGCAGTTGACTTCGAATGTGGGGTACAACATCAAAGGTTCGTATATGGCGGAGAACAGGAAGCCATTGTTCTTTCATAACCCCATTAATACCTCCCGTGATGATGAAAAAAGTTACTATTACGGCAACTCTTTTCAGGTGTTTTATGATGATGTAAAGACCTTGGGCGTGTTCGGTGAAATCAATGTGGATGTAAACCGTAACTTTTCCTTGGGCATTAATGGTGAATTCTATGACTATGATACTGAAACCGACAATCCAGCATGGAACCTGCCGTCAATTAAAGGTTCCGTGTTTATGGATTACCAGATTACCGATCAATGGTATATGGGAGCCAACTTGTTCTATGTCGGCGAAAGGGACGATTTATTGTCTCAAATTGACCCACTTGATTCGGAATTGCAATTCCAACAAGTTACTTTAGATGGCTTTTTTGACGCCAATGCACACGTAGGATACCGGTTTAACGAACAACTTTCCATATTTGTGAAAGCATCAAATATTGCCGGCAATAATTACCAGCGTTGGGCCAACTTTAGGGTTCAAGGTTTCCAAGCCTTGGCAGGAGTGTCCTATAAATTTGATTTTTAATTTGACTGGTTGATAAGTATTTTTTAGAATAGAAAGAGATTAAAATTAAAAACCCGTGGGAAAGCCCACGGGTTTTTTTATTGCATATGCTTTAAATCTCAGAATGATTACCAGCCCGGGTTTTGCTGCTCCGCAAGTGTTGGGTTTGCGTTGACCTCTATCTGAGGAATAGGCCAGAGAAACTTGAAGTCTGCATAAGGAACCGCAGGTACACCGTAAGGGCCATCGTATGGAGTTCCCAAAGTATACAATTCGGCTGCAGGAGTTCCATTGGCTACCTTCTGTGGTATTCCGTTGATGGGTTGAAGATCATCTCCTTGAAGTCTGTGAATGTCGGACCATCTTCTGCCCTCCATCAAAAACTCGATTCTTCTCTCTTTTAGGATTGCACCAACAAGTTCTCCAGCATTGGCAAAATCACCGGCCACATAAGCTTGAGTGCCTGGGTCTGCAAGAGATCTGTTTCTTACTTGGTTCAATAGGGCCAATGAAGCGCCCAAGTCTGGAGTAGCTTTTCTAGCTTGTGCTTCGGCCATGTTCAACAATACTTCAGCATAGCGGATAACAGGTGAGGCATCGGTATAGTTCACCCCATCTTTATATTTTAGGGTGAATTTTGCTCCTCCAGCGGTAAATACCATTCCGGTACCTACTTCCGTTTCGGTAGAATTATCCTCACGGCGCAAATCGTCTGCCAACCAGCTAGGATCTCTCCAAATGATAGGGCTAATGGCAACCAACCTTCTCCTGTTGTATTGTGAAGCTAAAGCTGCGTTTACACCAGGGTTCATGGTTGCAGCCTGTGTCAATGAGAAAATAGACTCCGAGTTTCCATAGCTATCAAGGAAGGGTCCATTTGGGGAATCCTCCAATGCATATTCACCAATAAGTTTGTTGCCTTCGGCAATAACCCCGTCCCAATCTCTCATGTGAAGATATACCCTAGTTTTAAAGGCGATGGCTGCGTTTACAGATGCTTTTGTCAAAGAAGTATTGGTAATCAAGCTTTCGGCATCGTCCAAGTCTTGCAATACTTTTTCGTAAACTTCTGCTACTGTATTTCTACCGAGCACGATTTCTGAATCGATTTCAGCTTGAGTGTCGATACCTACCTCTCTGTAAGGAACTCCAGGATGTGAAGCTCCTGCAGAAAAATTATATGGTCTTGCAAAGAAGTTCAACAACTCGAAGTGAGTTATGGCACGTAAAAATTTAGCTTGTCCAATATAATCATCGGCAACGGCCTGGGTAATGATACCTGCTTCAGCAGCAGTGGTAACTCCTTCGATCACCAAGTTGGCCCTGTTGATCAAACGATAGCCATCAACCCAATAGTAAACGTTGTTCGCTGTAGTTGGGTCATAAGTGGCCGTATAGGTCAATTGATAGAATGTGGCTGTGTTGACCACATCTTCTCCTCGGTTGTCCCCTTGTTGTACGAAGGCGGCACCCCAGATATATCCACGACCACCGTTGGGGTTGGTTGAGTTGTACTGGCCAATCGCGGCAGCATTGTACATCCCGTTAACTGAACTTTCAATCAAAGATGGGGATGAAAAGGCATCGCTCAACGAAATGTTGTTTATTGGACTAAGGTCCAGGACAGTTTCGTCAGAACATGAGATCACACTAATTCCAAAAAAGGAAAGGGTGATGTATTTGAATATCTTTTTCATTTTTAAGAATTATAGATTAACATTTAGACCTATGGATAATACTTTTGACCTTGGTGTACCATTAATGTCAACACCACTGGATTCCATTTCTGGGTTCAAGCCCTTATAGTCTGTAATGGTCAATAGGTTTTGTCCTTGGATAAAGAACCTTACCATGTCCACATTCAACTTGTCGGTTACGATTGATGGGAGTTTATAACCCAAAGTGATGTTGTCCAAGCTGATAAAATCACCTTTTTCCAAGAATCTAGTAGTTGCATGTCCTGTTAAGTTGGTAAAAGTGTTGCTACTTGCGTAAAGTCTAGGTGTAATACCATCTCCGGGATTGGAAGCACTTTGCCATCTTCCCAAAATCTCGGTAGAGTTGTTATTGAAGTTCTGGGTCACCAAATCTCTACGAGTGGCATTGAATACTTCGTTTCCACCACTGTAACGGAACATAAAGCTAAAATCAAAGCCTTTGTATGTGAACCTGTTGATCACGGAACCGTAATAAGTAGGTAAGGAGTTTCCAAGAATAAACTTGTCGTCCGCAGCACTCAAAGAAGAAGCTTCTGATAGATCTCCGGGGTTGCTAGGGTTGAATACGAAATAAGTCTGTGTATCCAAGTTGCCCTGTACCAAAGAGCCATCGGCCTTATAGTAAACTGGGTTTCCGTTGGCAGGGTTAACACCCCAATACCTGTGTCCATAAATGGAGTTGATGGATTCACCTTCTCTAATGATTAAGTTTGGAGCTATGTTAGTGTTGGTAGAAGTACCTCCAATGATATCCTGACCATCAGGAATATTGGTTACCCTGTTCTTGTCCAAAGTCAAGTTGGCCGAAATATTCCAGCTGAAATCCGCTGTGTTGAAAGGAGTGTAATTTACAGCAAATTCAAGACCTTCGTTTACCATATTACCAATATTTTTCTTGATTCTATTGTCTGGTACACCCAAGGATTGAGGAACAGGTACATCAAGAATCAAACCATCAATATCATTTTTATAGTAGTCAAAACTGACGGTCAATTTGTCGGACATGAAGCCTAAGTCTACCCCATAATCGGTCTTTTTACTAGTTTCCCAGATTAATAGTCGTTTCCAAATTGAGTGAATGCTATACCATTCAAGGTACCATATTGCGAAGCTGAGGTCAATCCTAAGTATGGATAATCTCCAATATCGGTGTTTCCTACCTCGGAGTAGGAGCCTCTTAGTTTAAAGAGGGAAATAGCAGGGTTCAAACCACTGAAAAATTCCTCGTTGGCAATGTTCCAACCTGCAGAATATCCTGTAAAGTTATTCCAACGTGTCGCTTCGCTCAATTTTGAAATACCATCCCTTCGTATAGATCCTTGAAGAAAATAGCGCTGTTTAAAGTTATAGCTTAAACGGCCAACATAGGAGCTGATACCGTTTTCGGTAACACTACCTCCGGAAGTTTGTGTGCCATAAGCTCCGGTTACTAAGTTTTTGTTGTAGAACTCATCCAAAAGATCGGTACCTGTTCCAAAGAAACTTTTGAACTTATCTTTTTGAAATTCCATAACAGCGGTAACACCAATGTTGTGAGCATCGGCAATACTAGTGTTGTAGTTGATGATGTTCTGGGTATTCCAACGTAAATAATCCTGATTATTGTTTTGTAACCTTCCGTTGGATCCCCTGCCGTCACCATGTATGGGACTGTAGTACAAAAATCCATTGGTAATGGTATTGTTGGCACTTGCCTGGAACCTGTAGGTAAGACCTTCCAATAGTTTTACTTCGCCAAAAGCGCTGGCCAAAGTATTGTTTGAGATGGACTGGAATTTATTATTGACGAGTACGTAGCCAATATTGGAAATGTTGTCGCCAACAGGGTCTGTGTTGTCCCATTGCCCTACTACGCTTCCATCAGCAGATAGGTTAAAGCCGGTAGGATTGCTCGGATCATAGATTGGTATGTTGGGAAGCTGTCTGGTAGCATTGAAAATGTTTCCTGAAAGTGAGTTTCCTCCCGTATTCAATCCATTTAATTCAGTTCTAGTGATTGCAAGGTTACCACCAATGGTCAACCAATCAAAAACATCGTGTTCAAGGTTGGTCCTAATACTGTGACGCTTCATGTTGTTTGATACTGCAACACCGTCCTGATCGGTAAAACCAAGGGACATGAAATATTTGGTCCTATCGGTTCCACCATTTACGGATAGGTTGTGGTCCATTTGCAGTGCGTTTGAATTAAGTACTGCACCTTGCCAATCAGTATCATAGTCGTTTCCAACGGCCCAAGGAGCTTGTCCTCTGTTGGTCCGCTTCTCATTTGCAGTTTCCAAGAACTGTGCTGTGTTCAACAAATCAAAGGTTTTGATCGGTGATGCAAAACCTGTAACCACGTTGTAGCTTACTTGGGTAGAACCTTTTTTACCTTTTTTGGTGGTGATCAAGATTACACCATTGGCAGCTCTCGAACCGTAAATAGCGGTTGCAGCACCATCTTTTAAAATTTCAAAAGATTCGATATCGTTTGGATTGATGCTGTTAAGTGCGTTGGTCGATGCATATCCACCAATATCTCCAGTAATAATTGGAACACCGTCAACGACTACCAAAGGATAGGTTCCGGAACTAATGGAGCCTAGACCCCTGATCCTGATTCTTGGGGCTTCTCCAAGTATACCATTATTGGTGGTGATTTGCACACCAGCTGCCCTACCGGCCAATTGGCTTTCGAAACTGGGTGTTACAAGTCCTTGGATGTCTCCTCCGGACACACTTGCAATGGCTCCTGTGATTTCCTTTCTTTTTTGAACACCATAACCGACGACTACAACTTCTTCCAACGCTTGGGCGTCTTCTTCCATTTGTATGTTTATGACGCTCTGTGCACCAACGGTGGCCTGGGTCTCTTTTTGGCCCAAATAGGTAAACACAAGTGTTTGACCAACTTCTGCTTGTACATTATAGTTACCATCAAAATCGGTTTGGGTACCTTGAGTGGTTCCCTTGATAACAACGTTTACGCCAGGTAATGGCAATCCGTTCCCATCAGTTACTGTACCACTTATCATTTTTTCCTGTGCGGAAGACAGATGTACAACAAATGCCATCAAAAGTGTCAGTAATACTTTTGTTTTTGTTCTCATTTAATTTGAGTGTTAATTAATAGAATCATTTTTTGAATTAGTTTTTTGACTAAGAAAAGCCGGTCAATTTTTTGGGGACTAATCCAAATAAACAAATGGGCCAGTTAGACTACATAATGTTTTGAAAAATGACCGTGCTAATCTTAATCAATGGATAAAATAAATGAGAGGTGATGGGATGGTGATTACGACCGACCTAGGTTTATGGTCTACCGACGAATATATACCTTTACTTTGTATTAAGTATCTGTAAATAAGATACTTATATTTATGTTAAAAAACTTGGGCTAAGTAGCTTTCTCTTAAAAAAGTCAAAAAAAATTACTGGTTTAAAGCTTTGATATACTGGACTGGAGTCATACTTTTTCGCTTTTTGAAAGCGTTGTAGAAAGATACTTTGTTGTTAAATCCAGACGCATAAATTAGGTCGGAAATTGAGTCTATTTGATGCGGGTTTTCATCAATACGGGCCAAGCACTCATTAATGCGATAATCATTAATGAATTCATAAAAGTTCTTGTTGAATTCTTGATTGATGACTTGTGAGAGACTGTAGCGGTCTGTATTAAGCTTTTCGGCCAAGATCTCCAGTGATAGTGCAGAATCCAAAAATACCTTGTCCTCCATAGAGTTTAAAAGTTGTAGCCTTAATGCACTAGCCATGGCAGTGGTTAAGCCAGAGTTCTGGTATTTTTCTTTGATTTGATCTTTGTCCAATCTAATTTGTAAAGGTTCGGTGACAATAGCAGGAAATAGATATAACAGAAAAGAAATGATAATTATGAAAACTGAAAAAAAGTAGGCGATTATATATCTCGTAATATGTATAAGGGAAAATTCATTTTTGAATAGAGCACCTACTATTGATATAAGAAAGATTGTGAAAAAAAAGAGTACAAGAGTTCTTAACCAATTACGGTCCATGATATCGATTCGTTTTCGATACTTGAAATATTGTTTTAAGATCAAAATCCAAAACACAGCAAAATAGCAACCCTTTAAGTAGTAACTGTTCAGGAGTTTAATGCCCAGTCCCCGTAACCCAACATCAGTAATATTATCGCTTGTGTTGGTCAATATCAGCATCAATAGTAGACTGACCAGAAAAAAACTAAAGTATAGAAGTGTTTTGAATGTTGTTTTTTTATTGGGATATACCTTCCCTTCGATATACAAAAAAAGTGAGGGCCCCAAAAGAAACATAATACTTGTATAAAATGGAATTTTGGGTATATGCAGCACACCATCCCACCACAATAGGGTAAGCTCGAGAAGAATGGTGGACATGGCAATCATAAAAATTCCCATATACAAATTATGTTTCTTCAAAAAAATAAGGTAACTGCCAACTCCAGCACCCAAAAGGGATATTCCAATGAATATAAAATGGAGTAGATTGAGTTCGCTGGGGATGGCGGTCTCTACAATTTTTACAGGCAGTATAGCCTTTGTCCAAAAGGAAAAAGCTGATACGTAGTCCATAGGTAAATTAGCTATCAAAAATGTTTCGAAAAGTAGTAATAATAATGAATTGAAATTCTTAAAATTTAAACTTTAAGAAATCCCCAGATTACTTTATTCAGGTAATCACGATTTCCTTATTCCTGCTTTTTCTATTTTTGATGGAAATCGACAGAAATGAAAAAATTCTATTTAATTGTGATTGCTCTTCTTGCTTTTTCATGCGAGAATAAGGAGGAAGCTGATCTAATCGTTACCAATGCAAACATTTACACAGTAGATGCAGATTTTTCAAAGGCATCAAGTGTGGCCATAAAAGATGGAAAGTTTGTAGGTGTTGGCAATACCGAAGAAATTTTAAAAAAATACAAAGCCCAAGAGCAGATTGATGCCCAGGGCAAGACCATTGTTCCAGGACTGATAGACGCCCATTGTCATTTTTATGGATTGGGACAGAACCAGCAAGTGG
>Ga0208813_1001775_pt1 | contig 10579 bp, 11 predicted proteins | sample MalvireepMed_904_FD_184250 | JGI IMG/M metagenome (GOLD analysis project Ga0208813, IMG submission 184250) | Marine viral communities from the Global Malaspina Expedition - Malaspina viral metaG DeepMed_904 (SPAdes) (version 2) | ecosystem: Environmental > Aquatic > Marine > Oceanic | place... | reverse complement strand
GCGCAAGGGTGGGGCAAGCGCTCGTGCCAGCTCGATACACGTGAACGCCTGGTTCGGCGAGCATGACAAGGCCAGCATGGCCATGCGGGTGCTCGAGCAGGACTTCGGATTGTCAATCGCTGAGCAGCGTCGGCGAGTGCTGTTCATAGGCGATGCACCCAACGACGAGTCGTTATTTCGCAACTATCCCGCTTCGGTCGGTGTCGCGAACATCGCTGCACATCTTGGAGCCATGCAGGCGCGCCCGCGGTGGCTTTGCAGCGCCAGTCATGGCGAGGGTTTCGTGGAAATGGCCGAGCGGCTTTTGAGCTTGCCTCGCTAACGTCATCATGAGGCTTGTCAGGGTGCCCGACCCAGATGGATCGCTCGCAGACAGGCCTGGGTGCAGGTGAGTGGACGAATGGGCTTTGCAACAAGGGAGAGGTGATGGCCGCACTGGTTTTCTTTACATCGCTATTCCTGCTGGTGGCGTTGCTGTCGATAACGGCCGTGAGCGGGCTGTTCTCGGGCGCTCGCCGTACCGGGATCGGCAAGAAGGGGAGCGCCAAGATGGGCCCGGCGACGCGCAAGCCGCGTCAGAAGCGCCAACCCCGCCAGGCCGGCGGCGGCACGGCGAGATCGCGCCGCGCGGCGAGCAGCAATCCTCGCAAGACCGAACCGCGCAGACGATTTCGTCTGCCAGGCATACCGATACCCCCGGGATTGGTGTCGTGCCTGCCGCTGGGCCTGCTTCTTGCCTTGATGGTCGGCGCGGGGCAGTTAGCCTTGTATGGACTCCAGCAGTCCCGGCAGGGAGTTGCCGACGATTCACGCTTGGCCGCCTTCGACACAGCCTTGGGTTATCTCGGCGTGGCGGCCCTGGCGTTGCTGATGCTGGGACTGATAGGGGCCATCGCCGCCTATCGTCACAAGCCCTAGCGCAGGGGTAATGCCGCCAACCCCCTGAAGGAAGCTGGCATGATATAGTGCGTGCAATTTTTACGCGGCTCTTTCACGCGATTCGGAAGGTTCATGAACATTCTGATTACCGGCATGGCAGGCTTTATAGGCCATGCTGTCGCCAAACGATTGGCCGAGGATGGGCATGCCATCGTCGGCATCGACAATCTCAACGAGTACTACGACGTTGCCCTGAAGCGGGCGCGACTCGACGATCTGGCTGGTTTTTCCAACGTACGCTTCGAGCCACTCGACATTGCCGACAGCAAAGGCATGCAGCGGCTGTTTGCCGGTGAGCGTTTCGACCGGGTGATCCACCTGGCTGCCCAGGCCGGGGTGCGCTATTCGCTGGAAAACCCGGTGGTCTATGCGCAATCGAACCTGATCGGGCACCTCAACGTGCTGGAAGGCTGTCGTCACCAACAGATCGCGCATCTGGTCTATGCCTCCTCGAGTTCGGTGTACGGGATGAACGGCAAGGTACCGTTCGAGACGTGCGACAACGTCGATCATCCCATCAGCCTGTACGCGGCGACCAAGAAATCCAACGAGCTGATGGCGCACACCTATGCGCATCTGTATGGCCTGCCCGCCACCGGCCTGCGCTTCTTTACCGTCTACGGTCCCTGGGGGCGGCCCGACATGGCGCTGTTCAAGTTCACCCGAGCGATCCTCGAAGGGGCGCCACTGCCGGTCTACAATCACGGCGACATGTCCCGGGACTTCACCTACATCGACGACATCGTCGAAGGCGTCGTGCGGGTTCTCGATGTGATCCCCGACGGACATCCCGAATGGCCCGACGAGGCCATGGTGCCGGACAGCGGGCGCGCGCCGATCGCGCTCTACAACATAGGACACGGCAGCCCGGTAGCGTTGATGGATTTCGTCCGCGCGATTGAGAGCGCCACAGGATGCACGGCACAGTGCGATTACCAGCCGATGCAGCCGGGCGACGTGCCACGGACCTGGGCGGATACCGAGGCATTGTTCGCGGTCACCGGCTATCGACCCGCGGTCGGGGTCGAGGAAGGGGTGGCGCGTTTCGTCGCCTGGTATCGCGATTTCTATCAAGTATGAGACTGGTTCAGGGATAACGCGCCATGAAAATCACCATCTTCGGCACCGGTTACGTGGGTCTGGTGACCGGCACCTGCCTGGCCGATGTCGGTCACGATGTACTGTGCGTGGACGTCGATACCGACAAGATCGCCCGGCTCGAACGCGGCGAACTGCCGATCTACGAACCCGGTCTCGAGGCAATGGTGCGCCATACCGTAGTTGAGGGCCGGCTGCGCTTCACCACCGATGCCGCCGCCGCAGTGGCGTTCGGCACCCTGCAGTTCATCGCCGTGGGCACGCCCCCCGACGAGGATGGCAGCGCCGATCTGCAGTATGTCCTCGCGGTGGCGCGCAGCATCGGCGAACACATGACGGACTACAAGGTCGTCGTCGACAAGTCCACCGTGCCGGTGGGCACCGCCGACAAGGTCCACGCCGAGATCGCCGCGACCCTCGCCGCACGGGGTCTGCAAACGGCTTTCGACGTCTGCTCCAACCCTGAATTCCTCAAGGAAGGGGCGGCGATCGAGGACTTCGCCCGGGGTGCGAGGATCGTCGTGGGCACTGAATCGCCGCGCGTCAAAACGCTGATGCGCGAGTGTTATGCGCCCTACAACCGCAACCGTGAAAAGCTGATTTTCATGGACGTGCGCAGCGCCGAGCTGACCAAGTATGCGGCCAATGCCATGCTCGCCACCAAGATCAGCTTCATGAACGAGATCGCCAACCTGGCCGAGCGATTAGGCGCCGATATCGAGCAGGTGCGCCATGGCATCGGCAGCGACCCGCGCATCGGCTATCACTTCATCTACCCCGGCTGCGGTTACGGCGGTTCGTGCTTTCCCAAGGATGTCCAGGCGCTGGCGCGCACCGCCAGCGAGATCGGCTATCGCTCGGAACTGCTCGAAGCCGTCGAAGCGGTCAACAAGCGCCAGAAGACCACCCTGTTCAGCAAGCTCAGCCAGGCCTTCGATGGAAGCCTGACAGGCAAGACGGTGGCGCTGTGGGGGTTGGCCTTCAAGCCCGGCACCGATGACATGCGCGAGGCGCCCAGCCGTACGTTGATGGAAGCGCTGTGGGCGGCCGGCGCGCGAGTGCGGGCCTTCGATCCCGAGGCGATGGCCGAGTGCCGCCGGCTCTACGGCGAGCGCGACGATCTGGCGCTGGTCGACGGTCGCGAGCAGGCGGTTTCCGGCGCCGATGCGCTGGTGATCTGCACCGAATGGAAGGCCTTTCGCAGTATCGATTTCGCCTGGCTCAAGGCTCAGTTGGCCACGCCGGTGGTGATCGATGGTCGCAACCTCTACGACCCCGAGGCGGTCAAGGCAGCGGGGCTGTTGTACTTTGCCGTCGGTCGTGGCGAGTCCTTGATGCGGCCTCGTTGAGCGCTGCCAGCTCTACAGCGAGAACGCCCGCTCATGATAGCGGGCGTTCGCATTGACGCGGGGCTTCCTGGTGGGCCACCGATGTGGCCGTCAGGTCACGCTCAACTCATAAGCAACGGCGTTAGCGCCCATCCGCCTCCCAGCAGTAGCACGAACAGGCACAGCGCCAGCAGAAAGGGCCTGACGCCCAGGGCCTTGAGCTTTTCCAGGCGTGTCTCGAAACCCAGTGCCGCCATGGCCATGGCCAGCGAGACCTGGCCCACCGTCACCAGCCCGGCATGCAGCACGGCGGGCAGGGCGATCAGGCTATTGAACACGACCATGGCCAGAAAGCCGAACGCGAACCACGGAATCACCAGCGCGGGGCGCGCCGTGCTGTCATCGCTATCTTGGGTGTCGCGGCGCAGCCACCATTGGCCGACGATCAGCAGGAAGGGCACCAGCAGCATCACCCGCACCAACTTGACGATCACCGCGTTGGCCAGTGCCTGGGGACCCACCGCATCGCCGGCGGCGACCACCTGGGCGACTTCGTGGATGGTCGCGCCGATATAGATTCCGTAGAGCCCTTCGTCCATGCCGGTCAGCGGATAGAGCAGCGGATAGAGCAGCATCGCCAGGCTACCGAAAAGCACCACGGTGGCCACCGCCATCGCCGTCGCGGCGGGCTTCGAGCGAATCGTCGTTTCCGTCGCCAGTACCGCCGCGGCACCGCAGATGGCGCTGCCGGCGCTGGTCAGCAACGCCGTTTCGGCATCCAGCTTGAGCACTCGCGTGCCCAGCCAGTAGCCGATGACCAGTACCGTGGTGATGACCAGCGTGTCCAGCACGATCACCTTGGGGCCGAGCCCGAGGATCTGCTGCAGGGTCAGCGAGAGGCCGAACAGCACAATGCCGCCGCGCAACAACCAGCGCGTGGCGAACTGTAGCCCCGGGCGCGCCTGCGGCAGGCGACCGATAAACGGTAGGTTGCCCGCCACCAGGCCGAGCAGCAGCGAGAAGACCAGCGGGCTGACGCCGCTTTCGACGATGCCGGGGAGCTGGGTCAGCGCAAAGCCCCCCAGGGTCAAGCCGGCACACAACACGATGCCCTGCCACATGAGTCGCCTCCCTCGAAACTGAATGATTCGAATTGTCTGGTTAGACTAATCGGCGATCCTGTTATGTGTTATTGGGTAATAACGATATGACTGTTAAGTGGAACTGATATGTCGACGCATGTGACCTTTCGCCAGCTTCAGGTATTCGTCGCTGTGGCGCGGAGCGGTTCGGTGAGCGCAGCGGCCAGGCAGCTCAGCCTTTCGCAATCGGCGGCCAGTCAGGCGCTGAGTGATCTCGAGCGTCAACTGGAGGTGGTGCTGTTCGAACGGCTGGGCCGCCGGCTCGAGCTCAACGATGCCGGGAGTCGCCTGCTGGCGCATGCCGAGAAACTGCTGCAGGGCATGGCCGAGCTGGTCGATGCCGCCCGGGAGCCCGAGGGCGCGCTACGCGGTACGCTGCACGTGACGGCGAGCGCGACGATTGGTACCTATCTGCTGCCGATGCTGGCCGGACGCTTCAGCGAGCGCCATCCAGGGGTCGATCTGCAGCTGCGCCTGCGCAACACGCGGGAGGTGATGAGCGACATCCTGCGCTTCGATGCCGATCTGGGGCTGATCGAGGGGCAGTGTACGGAATCGCGCCTGGTCAGCGAGGTCTGGCGTCACGACGAGATGGCGATCATCGCCTCGCCCCAGCATCCGCTGGCCGACCAGGGGCGGTTGAGCATCGGTGCGCTGCAGTCGGCGCAATGGATCCTGCGCGAGCCGGGCTCGGGTAGCCGGGCGATCTTCGAGGCGGCGATCCATCCCCACGTTGAACGCATCCAGGTGCGCATGGAACTGGACCAGCACGAGGCGATCAAGCAGGCCGTACGTGCCGGATTCGGGCTGGCCTGCCTGTCACGCTTGAGTGTCGCCGGCGAACTCGCACGCGGCGAACTGGTGGCGCTGGAAACCCCGCTGAGCCTGTCCCGGGCTTTTTCGCTGGTCTGGCACCCCGAGCGCTATCGCAGCCCGCTGTGGCAGGCCTTCAAGGTCTTTCTGCTCGAATCCGAATAAGGGTTTACACCCCTTTGACTGGAGGCGGGCCAGGCGACCCTGCCTTCAGCGCGCATTTATCCTGCCGTTTCTGCTTCCCCATGAATGCTCAGGGATCAATGGTTTGCGTTACATGAGCAGATGAACACGGTCATGCGCTTGACTGTCATATATACTATGTCATATACATGAATTGCGGGGTCAAGGTAGCCCGTCGATCAAAACAACGAAGGAGAGGAGCATGAGCATCGATTTCGTGGTCCACGATGCCGACGACGCGGTCGGCGTGGTGGTGGTGGAGGGAATCCAGGCGGGGCAGACGCTGACCGGTTGGGTGATGGATCAGGACAAGACGCTGCAATTCGAGGTGCGCGACGCGATTCCGATCGGTCACAAGCTGGCGATTCGCGATCTCGCCGAGGGCGATACCGTGATCAAGTACAGCGTCGACATCGGTCGGGTGGTCAAGCCGATCCGCAAGGGCGAGCATCTGCACGTCCACAACGTCAAGACCAAGAGGTGGTGAGCATGGAACTCAAGGGACGCACGTTCATGGGCTATCGTCGCGACAACGGACGCGTCGGTGTGCGCAATCACGTCATCGTGTTGCCGGTGGACGATATCTCGAATGCCGCCGCCGAGGCGGTCGCCAACAATATCAAGGGCACGCTGGCCCTGCCGCATCCCTACGGTCGGCTGCAGTTCGGTGCCGACCTGGATCTGCACTTTCGCACCTTGATCGGCACCGGCTGCAATCCCAATGTCGCTGCGGTCATCGTGATCGGCATCGAGCCCGGCTGGACCGGCAAGGTGGTCGACGGCATCCGCGCCACCGGCAAGCCGGTAGAAGGCTTCTGGATCGAGCAGAATGGCGACCACAACACCATCGCTGCCGCTTCGCGCAAGGCCCGCGAGTTCGTCCAGTACGCCACCGAACTGCAACGCGAGCCCTGTGACATCGCTGATTTGTGGGTATCGACCAAGTGCGGCGAATCCGATACCACGTCCGGCTGCGGAGCCAACCCCACCGTCGGTGAAGCCTTCGACAAGCTTTATGATGAGGGTTGTACGCTGGTATTCGGTGAAACTTCAGAGCTCACCGGCGGCGAGCATCTGGTCGCCGAGCGCTGTGCCAACGACAGTGTACGCGAGCAGTTCCAGGCGATGTTCGATCGCTACAGCGCGATGATCGATCGTCACAAGACCAGCGATCTTTCCGAGTCGCAGCCCACCAAGGGCAACATCGAGGGCGGGCTGACCACCATCGAGGAAAAGGCGCTGGGCAACATCCAGAAGATCGGCAAGCGCTGCCAGGTGGATGGCGTGCTCGACAAGGCCGAGACGCCCAGCGGGCCGGGTCTGTGGTTCATGGACTCTTCGTCGGCGGCGGCCGAGATGGTCACGCTGTGCGCGGCGTCGGGCTTTGTGGCGCACTTTTTCCCCACCGGGCAGGGCAACGTGATCGGCAATCCGATCCTGCCGGTGATCAAGCTCTGCGCCAACCCGCGCACCGTGCGCACCATGAGCGAGCACATCGATGTCGATGTTTCGGGCGTGCTGCGCCGGGAGATCAACATGCCGCAGGCGGGGGATCAGTTGCTCGAGATGCTGCTGCGCACCGCGAATGGCCGCAACACGGCTGCCGAGGCACTGGGCCATCGCGAGTTCGTGCTGACCCGGCTCTACGAGAGCGCCTGAAAATGGCCAGCGACGTCTCGACGAAGGCGGACGCCTCAGGCGAAGGCGGACGAGGGTGGCGCCGTGGATTCACGCAGCACCACCCGCGCCTCGAGCACCTGACGGTGCGCTGTCGACCGCCCCTGGATGCGTGTCACCAGAGCATCGGCAACCAGCCGGCCGACCTCGTCGGCCGGGGTGGCGACGGTGGTCAACGCGGGCCGCATGAAGCGGGCCTGAGTCAAGTCGTCGAAGCCGGTCACCGAGAGTTGTTCGGGAATCGCGATGCCGGCCCGCTGGGCGGCGAACATGGCCCCGAACGCCAGCACGTCGTTGCCGCAGAGAATGGCAGTGGGGCGCGGGGTGAGGCGCATCAGTTCGGCAAACGCCGTGGCGCCTTCCTCGATGCCGTATTCGACGGTGACCACATGATCGTCGGGCAGGGTATGTCCGGCCGCCTCGATAGCTTGGCGAAAGCCCTGCAGTCGCGCTCGGGCACGGTCGTTGCCGTCGACGGGCGCGGTGATGACCGCGATGTTGCGATGACCCAGCTCGAGAAGATGTTCGGCGAGGCGGCGTGCCGGCGCCGCATTGTCGAAGCCGATACTCGGCCAGTCGGGGTCTTCCTCGCTGTGCCAGCAGGTCAGGTAAGGCAGTTCGTATTGCTGGAAAAGGCGCAGCGTGGCGGGCAGGTGATCGTGGCCGATCAGCACCGCACCGTCGATGCCCTGCTGGATCAGGGTGCGCAACGACTCGACTTCCTCGACGAGGCTGTAGCGATAGGTGGCGATCAGCAACCGGCAGTCGTAGTGCTTGAGCCGTCGCTCGAGGCTGTCGATCATCGCGCTGAAGACCGGGTTGTCCAGTGTCGGTACCAGCGCACCGATCGCCCCTATGTGCCGGGAGGCCAGCGCCCTGGCCGTTCCGTCTGGCACATAGCCGAGGCGCTCGATCGCCGTCTCGACCTTCAGGCGCAATCGCTCGCTGACGTGCGGGCCACGATTGAGCACGCGAGAAACCGACGCCGTGGAGACGCCGGCCTCGCGGGCGACATCCTCGAGCAATATGCGTTTGACATCCTTGTTCATGAATCGACTCTTGACCGTTTCGCTCAGCGTATCACCGGCGGACGATACGCCCCAGCGACTAACACCAAGGTCGTACTGACAGCGCGATGTCTGTTGACTAGCTTTAATTCAGCTTAATTGTAAGCGCTTACAATTCTGCCGACAACAGCTAACAAGGACAAGCGAATAACAACGACAGGAGGAGGCCATGCAAACCACGAATGCTGACAAAAGCCGCCGCTGGGGGCGTGGGCTGATCGCTCTGTCCGCGCTCCTGATGGCGATATTTATTGTCCGGTTGGCGCTGGAAAGCTGGAACATGCCGCTTTTCACGCTATCACCCGCGGCGGAGGCGGCGTTGCTTGTCGCCACGGTCGCCTGCTTCATCACGGCCTGTATTCGACTCGAATGACCGGCTCGGGATCAGTGCCCCGATCAGGGCACCTTGCCGAGACCACGACACAACAAGACAGGAGTTCCAGCATGCTACGCCACACCAACAAGCCCAACAGTCATGCCCTAGAGAACCGCGAACCGGAACGTCCCGAGCGCCGCCATTTCCTGAACATGGTGGGGCGCTATGGCTTCACGACGGCCCTGATCGGTGCCCTGGGGGGAACTCTGTCCTCGGAATCGGCGATGGCCGCCGTTTCCCAGGAAGAGGCCGAACGCGAGAAGGCCGCGGACACGGTCCTGGTCATGGCCACCGGGTATCGCCTCGGCGCCTCCCGGGCCTATCCGATCATGCAGCTCAACTTCAAGGAGAACCTGCAGAACTTCAGCCGCGGCAAGCTCTACGTTCGCCTGCAGCCCGGCGGGCAGCTGGGTACCGGCGGCGCCCTGATTACCAAGGTGCAGAACGGGACCATCGCCATGGCCCAGCATTCGATCTCCAACTTGTCGGCCTTTGCCCCCGAGGTCGACTTGATCAATATTCCCTACTGGTGCGGCGAGAACCAGCAGCTGGTCAATCTGGTGACCTCCAACGCCTGGAAGGACGTAGTGCACGGCAAGGTGGAGGACCGCGGGTTCAAGGTCTTGAGCTATATCTGCATCGATCCGCGTACCGTTGCCGTGCGCAAAGGGCTGCTCGACCACCCGGTTCGGACTCCCGATGACATCGCCGGTATCAAATTTCGTGTGCCTTCGTCGCAGATTCTGCAGAAGGTCTATCGACTGGCTGGCGCCAACCCCACCCCGGTAGCCTGGGGCGAAACCTCTTCGGCGATGAAGCAGGGCGTTGCGGATGCTCTCGATCCCAGCGTGGAAGCGCTCTACGTATTCGGCTTCACCGATGTGCTGGCATCGATCTCGACGATCAAGTCGGTCCCCGACGCCCAGGTCTACACCTGCAACAAGCGCTGGTTCGACGAACGGCCGGCAGATGTTCGCGAAGCGATCATGCAGGCCTCGGACGTGACGTTCCGGGAAAACCTCGCCAAGGTGCCGGCGGCACGCGCCTATGCCTACTACGAGATGCGCCAGTCCGGCATCGACATCTACTCGCCCAGCGACGCTGAAATCAGCCAGTGGAAGGACAAGTGTGGCCACCAGTTGGAGGCATGGAACGGCCTGAAGATCGAGCTGGCTGGTTCGCTGGACAAGTTCAATGAACTGCTGGCTGCGACGGAGGTGTCGAATGGCTATTACGTCGACAGCAATGCCTGAGGTCAAAAAGCGGCCTTCGCGCTGGCACGAGCGGATCAGCACTTTTGATCACAAGCTGGAGCGCTGGGTCCTGCTGAGCTTCTACGCGCTGATCATTGCCACGGTGTCGGTCGAGGTGCTGCGCCGTTTCCTGCTCGACTACTCCTCGGTATGGGGCGAAGAGTTGTCACGCTACGCCTTCATCTATCTGGCCTGGATCGCCGCGGGGGCGGCGGTGCGCGACCGCGCCCACATCCGTATCGACGTGCTGGTCAACCTGGGCGGTCCGCGGGGCCAGCGGCTGGCCTGGTGGCTGGCGGATATCGCTACCCTGGTGTTGGCCGTGTGGGCCCTGTGGCTCTCGCTGCTGCCAGTCTGGACATCAATTCAGTTCGGCTCGGTGACACCTGGGCTGCGGGTCTCGCAGGCGATCTTCCTGGCCGCGATCCCGCTGGGCTTTCTGGTCGTGGCGGGGCGCGTGGTGCAATCGATGGTGGCAGATATCGGGCGGATGCGCCGCGGCCTGCCGCCGTTCGACGGCAACCGGCTGTTCGATTGACAAGCCGTTCGACTGAGGAGATGAACCATGGAATTCCTCGCTGTACAGCAAGCCGTGTCGTCGCTCGATTGGACCTTCTATCTGCCGCTCACATTGCTGGTGGTGATGATCGCGCTCGGCGTGCCGGTCTGGGTCTCGATCGGCCTGGGTGCACTAGGCATGTTG
>Ga0208813_1001770_pt1 | contig 10594 bp, 14 predicted proteins | sample MalvireepMed_904_FD_184250 | JGI IMG/M metagenome (GOLD analysis project Ga0208813, IMG submission 184250) | Marine viral communities from the Global Malaspina Expedition - Malaspina viral metaG DeepMed_904 (SPAdes) (version 2) | ecosystem: Environmental > Aquatic > Marine > Oceanic | place... | reverse complement strand
TGTTGAACGTATTACGGGCGATTCGGGCGAGCTATTGTTGAAAGTGGGTGAGAGCTCAAAGCCATTTGGCTTGATTAACGTAGGTGATGCAAAAGGCTTGGCTGACCATTTAGAGTCTAGCCTTAGCCATGACCAAGAACGTGAACAATTAGATTGTGATATCCAGATTGCAAAATCAGAATTTGCTAGCCCGCTTTTTGCTGAAATTAATGCTGAAAATTCGCCGGTTAATATTCTGATTGGCTCTAAAAAGTTCGTTGAGGGTTGGAACTCTTGGCGCGTGTCATCAATGGGTTTGATGAATACCGGAAAAAAGGAAGGCTCGCAGATTATCCAGTTATTCGGTCGCGGCGTGCGTTTGCGCGGCCGAGACATGAGCTTGATGCGCTCAAGCCGCTATTTGCCGGCTTCAGCACCAAAATACGTGCAGCTGTTAGAAACCCTTAATGTTTTTGGTGTTGGTTCAGACTTTATCGCAAGCTTTAAGGATTACCTTGCTGACGAAGGTTTGCCAGGCAACGAAGATACTTACATAGAGAATGTTAAGCTGAGTGTGGTTGAAGGTATGGGCGAACGGCTGAAAATGTTGCGCCCGAAAGTACGGCAGGATACCCAGAAAGCCTACTCCTTCAGTAAGGATGGCCCCCTTGTTTTGCTAGGTGGAACTGATGGCGATTTAGGCATTCCACCTAACATTTTGAAGCGAGGGCGGAAAGTTATTTTAGATCGCCGTCCTAATATGAGAACAATGACGGCTATAGAGCTTGAAGAGGCTAACTCAACCGTGCAGGTTACTGAGCCCAAACCCGCTCATTTCGACACAACGCGAGCGAATCTTTTACGTTACGATCAACTATATCTAGCTTTAAATCGTTACGTGCAAAGCCGAGGGTATGCAAATTTATTGGTGCAAAAAGCCCGACTGCAGTCATTGCTGTTAAGCCATTCTTGGTATGACATTTACATCCCGGATAATCAGTGGAATATGGCCTCTAGTAATATTCGACTCTGGCAAGAGCTTGCACTTGAATTGTTATGTTCGCTGGCCGACAAGGTTCATAACTTTCACAAACGCAGTTATTTAGAGCCGCGCCTTGAGCTTGTTACTCTGGACTCAGCTAATGATAACTTACCAATTGATAACGAATATACCATTACCGTGGATGCGAGCAGCTCGGCTCTGGTTGACGATATTCAACAGCTCAAAGAAGCATTTGAACAGCACTCCGAAGAGTTGTTTGACTCAGGCAGAGATTCAATCAAAGGCATTAAGCTAAACGAGCACCTTTTTAATCCACTGTTGTGTGCCACTTCAGATCGAATCAAAGTTCAACCTGTGGGCCTTGAGCTTTCCGAGTTTGAATTTATTGAAGACTTAAAGGACTGGCTTGCTATTCACCAAAGCTTGTTGGAACAATCTGGTGAAGAAGTTTACCTGTTGAGAAACCTCGTGAGAAAAGGTATTGGTTTTTTTGAAGCAGGTGGCTTCTACCCCGACTTTATTCTTTGGCGTTTATGGAAAGATGAACAAGGCCAGCTAAAACAGCGGATAGCGTTTGTTGATCCGCACGGTATTCTGCGCACCGGTATCGGTGATGACAAAATTGAATTCAGCCAAAAAATCAAAGATGTGCAAACTCGTTTGAATAACGAGGTGGAGCTGGAAAGCATTATCATTAGCCCGCCCAAGACAACACGTGAAATGATTGAGGCGCAGTGGAACGTGACAGCTAATGACTTAGAAAATAGCCATGTGTTTTTTATGTCAGATAAAGAGCAGTATATGAAGCAAGTAATGAGTGTTTTGAGAAAAAAATAGAGCAAACCAAAATGTCCGATGCAAGAACATATTTAAGCACGCTCATTCGCTCTCCGGATCTGGAAAAAATCTCACTGATGCTGGCAAAGCCAAACATTTTTGAGATTTTGCGCTTATCGCACCACGAGATCCGACATTCCAACTTTCTGGCATGGCTGCTTGACCCCAGTCAAAGTCACAACCTGGGCGATACGTTGCTCAAATGGTTTTTAAAAGAAGTATTTCAGGATGAAAAGGTCGCGTGGATTGACGAGTTTGAAGTTGATGGGGTTCGAACGCAAGACATCGTCATACACCGTGAATTTAAGCATATTGACTTGTTGATTGAGTTTCCCGACTGGGTTGTTGTTATCGAGAACAAGTTCGGTTCTTCTGAGCACAGCAACCAGCTTGCCCGTTACCGTAAAGTAGCCCAAAAAAATTTCCCTAACAAACCAAAGGCGTTTGTCTACCTGACACCTCATTACGAAGAGCCGAAATCAGAGATGATCGTGCAATTTATGTAAACTTTACTTACAGCGCGATTGTGCAGTTGTTGCAGCAGGCCTGTGACATCTATTCGGCCACTATGCCGGATAGAGTGTTCGGTTACATTGCTGACTATATTAATCTTTTGAAGAGGCACGTTATGCAAGACGACGAGGCGATAAAACTGGCGCAAAAAATTTATCAGAACCACAGAGAAGCTCTGGACTTTATTTTCGAGCACAAGCCTGATCGGTTGCTAGAGGTAGATCAAATTTTTGCTGAACGGGTAAAACAGTGAGGTTATATATTGGGTTCGCCTGGTAAGGGCTATACACGCTTTTTGACAAAAGAGTTGGATCCAATAGTACCGTGCAATAGCGAGCGGGGCTGGCCGCAGAAAGAAGCCTTTTTATATGAGTTTGGTTACGGCGGCAAGAAAATTTATTTCAGGGCGGTCGTGGCGCCAGGGGAACAGGCATTTCGTCAAAATTTGATTGATATTTTGGCTCAGGTTGATGGTGCGCGAAAAACGAATAGTCAGCGTTGGTCGTCGGTACATACTGCTACATTTTCTCATGAACTGACCAGTGAGAAGTATCAAGATGACGAAGTGCTTGTAAATGCTATAGATAAAGTATTAGATGAAATCGAGCCGATTGTAGAAAAAACGTCCGGGCGCCTGGCTAAACAGTTACCATCAATCGAGGAGCCCTAAAATCCACAGAGAGATAATAAGTCGTGTTGCTAGTTAACATATATCCCGCGTTCCATAACACCTTGGAAAGCGTCGGCAACCCCAAAATTGCTGCCCCGCATTTGGCCCGTTCCGAGCGGTATGTTTAACCATCGGGCTGTTGCAGTTTGGGCAATGCACAATATTAACGGTGCTGATATGGTTTGGCGGAAAACTGGCGGCTTCTTTATCGCGCTGGCGGATAAATTGGTGAAAGGTGGTTCCATCAATAATGTGGATGGGTTTGTCTATGGCAAAGTTGCGTGCTTCTTGGGTCAATTCACCGGAAGTCACGATGAAACCACCGGTGGCATGTTCAGCGGTAATGAGCCCAAAAAGCTCTCGAACGACCGCTACGGGTACCTTGCGCATTTTCCACTGCTTGCACTGCACTAAGTAGAGTTGCTCGTCTTTTTTAATGCGTAAATCGATACCGCCATCAGGCCCTCGCTTAGTCGGCTTTACGGTATAGCCTTCACGTTTAAAATATTCACCCGTTAGCGACTCAAAATCGCTCCAAGACATTTCATTAAGGGAGTCCGGTGACGACGATTGCTCGACATGAGAGTAATGTTGTTGCGTTTGGAGTGATTTAACTAACGACACGAGACCGGCAACTGTTAATAGCAGAGGCAAAATGATCTTTACCAACGTAAGCGCCATTGCTTTTGCAGGCTCAAATGCGGCAACGACAACATCACCCGGATTACTGCTTTTAGGTTGAACAGCTGGTTCCGGCGTTAATTGCTGATAAATATCAATGCCAAAAAATATGAATATTGCGAGAGAAAGACTGACATACCAAGGCCAAGTCACAAAAAGGTTAAGCAGTCCTTCGATAAAAGATTTACCACGTCGTCCGCGTGCCATTGTCCTTCCTTGGGCAATTGTTGATGGTTGGTAAGGTTATTAATTTAATACAAAAAAACACTGACTGCTACGAGAGTATTGAGATCTAATTATCTTGGTCGGTTCGCATTGACTCATTTAATCTGAGCTTGAGCTTTTTTTAATACAACATCGCTTGGAACAGGATCTACTGCGCCTGAATCTAATTGTGCCGCTCGATCCTTAGCGAATGACAGCCATTCCGACTTAAGTTCATCAACCGAGGGTGAGTCGATACTCTGTACTAGTTTTTGAATGAGTTGCGCTCTATCTTTCGCAGATAGATGCACCGTTTCTTTTTCAATTTTTTTAATTCCATTGCTCCGGGTCCAACTCTTCAGGATATGCCTCACTCATGGGCTCCTGTGCTATGCCGACGATAAAACCTGCTAAAGTTGCCCTGGGCGGTCTCGAGTAGATAAAGATGGGAAAGCTGCCAGCCCATGGCGATTTGCAAGTAATTATGTAATTGATGCAAATCGGTCGCGGCCGGAACCCTGAGCTTGCGGGTAATCGGGTAGGGTGAATCGTTTAGTGAAATTTCAAGATCCAGGTATTTTGGCATGGTATGAATCAAAGCCAGACACCAACATCTTGGTCGCCGATGATTGCGACTATCTCAATATGCGTTGCTTTTATTCGATAATAAATACTTTCACTACCGCACGGACAACGACGATAGCCAGGTCGGATGTGATCAACAGCAGGGTAGAGCAAAGGATTGTATGCAATGTTCGCGAATGCATCTGTTAATCTAGCAAAATAAGTATCTGCTTGTTGTTCACCGAAAGTCGCAACACCGTACAAATAAATACGGTAAAGATCTTCTTTTGCATGGGCAGTAAGCTTGTAAGAACTCAATGTTATCGTTTTATACGGTATTTGAATTCTTTAAGCATGTCTTCAGATGATTGTTCGACAAGCCCGCTAGTTTCAGAAGCTTCAAGCTTTTTGTTGATTTCCTCAACGCGTCGTGCCCGGCGGACTAAGTCATTAATCAGCTCGCTTTTCGTGTTGTATTCGCCGGTTTCCTCCACTTGGTAACGCAACCAAGCGTCGTTTTTGTCGGTTAACGTAATACTTTGTCTACTCATGATTATTACCTGTGTGAGCAATATTGATGCAAATTTACACCAAAATTGCTCATATGTCACTGTTGCTTAAACCGAATGCACATAGGCATCCTTAATGCCAGCCAAAGCTTAACCAACAACCTCCTCTAGTCAGTCAAAATAGCTGCGGTATGCGGCTGTATCGCCAGGTATTGAATTTGGCGTAACATGCGTAATTCGCCGGCTTTGTTGGGGTAGGGCGGGGCTTGCTCAAGTTTATGATACTCTGCGTCCATGGCTTGATTAAGCTGGTTTGCAAGCCGCTTTATTTCTTTTTCTGCAATGCTTTTTGCAGCTGTACGGTAGGCTTGCCGTTTTCAAACTGGCTAACAAAAGTCAGTCCGTTGCCCGCTAGAGAGCCTGCAGTGACCTGATCAAGATGCTTTGCTTTGCGTGTTTTTCGCGCCCACGCCCCAATTTCTTGTGTAGATGTGACCCTTACCAGCATACGAACCGCTCATTAATTTATGTGATGGCATAAATTAGTATGCTTATCAATCAAAATAGTGGCATATTTATGTGACCGAACAAATACGGTAAACCTTCTTCCCACATAGGCTTCTAAATCCTGAAAAAACGTCTGTACTGGTTTATTCCCCAAATACAGGTGTTTTATGAATGAATTAAGCAATTCTACTTCGGTTTTAGCATGTCCTTACCCTAATCCTGCGCGATTGTGGTTGCAGTCGCGACTGGATGCGTTGGCTAATCAGTTTAACCATGTTGTGAATGGGTTGGAGGGTATAATTACCTATGATTTTACCGATCCTGAGAGCTTGTATGCAGAGTACCAATTGTCAGGCTACAGCGCGCGGCAAATTGAATGTTTTCAGCGGGAGGTCGGTTATTATCTACACCAACTTATCGAAAGCTACCGCATTGCTGAATTGCCGCCGCGCATTCTTTATGTCAAAGATGGTCGAATTTCGATTGCTGCGTCGTAAAAGCAGGGGTTAATCATTAAACAACCGTGCTAGCCGCTCTGACGCTGTTGTGTAATGCGTGTCACTGCGCCAGTCCGCCAGTTGTACACTAAAACCAAAGTAGCTAGCGATAGCTGCTTTGGTTGCTTTTGTCATTAGGCATGTATCCAGGTAGACTAAGTATCGCTTTTTATTGCATTGATATAAAACTCTGCCTCGCGGTATGTCTTGATATTCGTAGGCTGTCAGCTTCGAATTCGAACGTTGTTGTTGAGACCAATTATTGACATGCTCAACGTCTGAATCCAGTAGCCCCATCACGCGCTCTGATGCGTCTACAATATCAACCCGCTCGCCAAATACTATGCCCTCAAATACCCAAAATATCCCGATGCTTGCCATTTTTACACTTCCTATCTAACACACACGCGTTAATAATCGCTGATTGCGCTCGTCATTGCTTGATAATCGCATACTCAGATTTCTGGTATCATCTTCAAATCGGCAAGCACGTAAAGCCTTAATAAGCTGCCTCGGTGTTGCGCTGCAATGACTGCCAATCGTTGGTGCTTTGAAGCCATTGGCAACAGCCCAGAGGTTAACATGCTCGCTGATAATCGACGCGTCCCACAACTCCATCTGTATGTTGTAATCGATGGCTGCCTCGAGCATTGGAAACTCGGCATAAGTTGCGTAGCAGTCTACTGTAATAACAATAGGCACCGTTAAATCACGTATGCGCGCGGCCAATTCGTGCAGAGTCGTCTCGGGTGATGGCATCACACGCTTTATAGCGCGTAACAAGTGGTCGAGGTTATCGATGGCCAATAATTGATTCGCTTGCGCTGCGCGTTTAAATACGCCTGTTAAATTGGCATCAAAGATATCAGGAAGTGAATCGATAAGTGTCGAGGCGTCGTAAAATTGCGTGCTGCCGTTGCACTGGTGACACAGATAACGTGCCAGGGCAGTCTTACCACTGCCACTGATACCTGTAATCGACAATTTGATATCAGCGCCTTGAGCACAAAGTTGTTTCATGCGGGCTTTTGGAAGAACTGCCGAAATTGGTGTGAGTTTTAAATCAAAAGCGCCTAACTCCGGACTTTCTACACTTGGTGCTTCAGGGAATGCTAAGTTGAGCATTTTCTCTGCAGGCAGTTGTTCGTTGGCAAACCGGGCGACTGAATTGCCCAACCTTGCAATATCGGCCGGTGTAAGAGAATCACTATAAGCCAGAGCCCGCAGGAGTTGTGGAGTCACACAATCATTTGGTAGCGCGTTTTTCAACAACCTAATCCGCGCATCAAAATCCGGCTCCGGCATAGTAATCACGTAATCAAACCGCCGCATGAACGATGCTTCAAAGTCGCGGGTGCTGTTACAGATCCAGTACGAGGTGGTATGACGTTGCTCTAAAATCCGGTTTATCCAGGCTTTGCGTGTTTCGTCTAATAACCCCTGACGCAGCACATCTTCTACCTCATCAAACAACAGTTGATAACGAGGTGCCCCGTTTATCATCAAGCTTATTCTTTCAAATTCGGTTAATCGGTAAGTGCTGGTATCTCTGCGGTTGTCAGGAGCAATCACCGGAACCTCTAATAAACCAGCTCCCGCATGCTTAGCCAATGCTTTGACCAACTCCGTTTTGCCGGTTCCGGGCCGGCCGATAAACAGGATGTTAAGTGGCGCACTGGCGCCTGTCGATGTTTTCTCAACGCAGCTCTTTAATAACGTCAATAATTCATTTAAGTAGCTAAATTGTTCGAGCTTAATGTGGGCTGGCGAGGCGAATGCGAGTACGTCGGCTAATATGTCATCATCCATTGACTGACACGCATCGATACGATCTGATACCACCTTACTCATGCGAAAAGACTGCCCCTGAAAGCGCTTCGGTGATTCGGTTATTTGCATAACACCTAAACGTCTATCGGATATCAGTAACTCTTCAAGCGTAATAGCATCGACCCCCACGAGCTTACTTAATAGCTCGAAATCTTCAGGGAATACAAAGTGGCGGTAAACTGTATCCAGCATGGCTTCGAGTAACTTTGATTTGCTGCACAGGTAAGAGAATGCAACGCAACGTGATTCATCAACGGTTAAATTAAGTTGCTTTTCTAGCGCCTGTACACCTAAAAGCTCGGGTGTACGGATTTGCCAATCGCTATTAACGCGGCTGAACTCGTTGACCTGCTCAAACAGGTTGTCGTGCAGTTCATATAGCACGCCAACCTTGTTCAAACGCGAAGCAAAGTTCTGTCTTGCCTTTTTATCAGCAATCAAGGTTAAACACCTGGAGAGCCAGAAAAAGATTAGCGGAAACCACTGTTGATCAAAGGTATAGGGCTCGCTTTTGGAGATTTTCGCCGGTATTTTCGGAAGTTCTGGGCTATTGGCGCTAAGTCTAAATTGTGGGTATTGAGTCATTGCTACCTCTTGCTGTATGTTAATAATCAATCTTAGTTTAGCGATTCGCTGCGACATCTGACGTCGCAGCACAATTTTACTATTTTGCAAGGAACGCACTGATGACACCTCAAGAACTCGCACAATTTTGCCGTGAACAGTTGGGCTTAGAAGCCGAGCGTTCGGGCGGTATTTTTTACAGCAAGCCCGAACTACTTAAACGTGGCGATGTATATTTGATGGGGTACAACCCAGGCGGTGATGGCGGGCCTCCCATTAGCGAAGAATTAGAGAAGCTAATCATGGTAAATTCCGCTTAAAAGGGTTTCGATTTTCAGAGGACGGGCAAGATGTAGCGGTATTGGGCCTTCCACATTTCAGTTATTACAACGTTAAGCCGAATGAAGAATTGCTAAGCCAGTTTATTAACGACCTTGCGCGCTAGGCGCAAGGTACAGTTTATTCGATAAACTTATCAATGACGTCGGTGGCGCCAATTAATGGCAAGATCCTAACCAGCACGTCATCGAGTAAGCCTGGCTCTCCCTTGGTGATAAACTTTACTTGTCTTTCACGCCAAGAGAGTGTCTGAATAAGGCTTGCTGCAACGACGCTGGGTTTGTCTAAATTGGTTATCGGCACTTCTGTGGGGGCGCCTCTGATACTGGTACTCACGGGGCAGCATATTAATAGTCCGGTTTGTTGGTTGTACGCTTTAGATGAGAGTACAAATGCAGGCCGATACTTACCAATTTCTTTACCTTTGGTTGGTTCAAAATCCAAAAACACAAGGTCATTGCGCGTTGGAACATAGTGCACCATCAGTCTCCAATCTCATCTTGCATGGGTTGAGCCAAAGCGTCTGAATGGGCTGATTGCGAGTCCAGTCCTTGCACTAGCTCAGATTCGCTGAACGGAAGTTTGACGCGACGACGTTGTGTATTAGTCGGCACTATTTCGAGTTTTCCGTTGGTCACCTCAAGCGTTACAGTGCTAGAAATATCTATTTGCAGTTGAGCTAACATTTTGCTCGGGATACGAATAGCCGCACTGTTTCCCCATTTCTTAATTTCAGATTGCATCATTAAGACCTAAAAAGTATATACATTAGTGTATACATTAGAAGAGGTTGTTGATGTTGTCAAACAAATTGAAATCAAATCCCGGCACACTAAGTCATTAATCAGCTCGCTTTTCGTGTTGTATTCGCCGGTTTCCTCCGCTTGGTAACGCAACCAAGCGTTGTTTTTGTCGGTTAACGTAATACTTTTTCTACTCATGATCATTAGCAAAACTCCGCGTAAACCCTCGCACAATCGGGCGGGGACAGTGTGCCCTTTGGGTATACAAGCGGGAACCGCGCAACGGTTCTATTCTGGTGTAGCCTGACTCTGCACATACTTTCTCAGTGTTTCGATGGTTGCCCCGCCGGCACTACAGGGAAAGTAAGAGCGTGACCAGAGGCTGCACTTTTGCTTTGACGAGGTATGTGGGTATTGAGTATGCGTATCCGGCGTGATGAAACCGATTTACTGGCTTATAATAATTGAATCATACCAATGAGCGCTGAAATGTTAAAGGCCACGAAAGTACGCATCTACCCGACACCTGAACAGGCGGAATTTCTCAACCGCCAGTTCGGTGCTATGCGGTTCGTGTACAACAAGGCGCTGCATATCATCAGCTCACAGTACAAACGCCACGGCCTGAAGCTCAAGGCCAAGAAAGACCTTAAGCCGCTGTTGGCGGTGGCGAAAAAATCCCGCAGGTATCACTGGCTCAAGAATTTTGATTCGATTGCACTCCAGCAAGCGTGCATCAACCTTGATAAAGCCTTCCAGAACTTTTTTGACCCGAAGCTTCCCGCCCGTTACCCGAGGTTCAAGCGCAAACACGGTAAACAATCCAGCTACCACTGCACGAGTGTGAGTGCTGGCGAGAACTGGATAAAAGTGCCGAAGATGAAGCCGCTTAAGGCGCGGGTTCACCGTGAGCTGAACGGAAAGCTCAAGAGCGTAACGCTGTCGCGCTCGGTAACAGGGAAGTACTACGCCTCGCTGTTGGTTGAAGATGGCTTGCAAACACCGGCCCCATTGCATAGCGTTGATACCGTGCTGGGCGTTGATATGGGGCTAACCCATCTTGCTATCGACTCCGAAGGAAACAAGACGGCGAATCCCCGTTTCCTGAAACGCGCCCAATCTAATTTGCGACGCAAGCAGAAAGCCTTATCCCG
>Ga0208813_1001768_pt1 | contig 10596 bp, 21 predicted proteins | sample MalvireepMed_904_FD_184250 | JGI IMG/M metagenome (GOLD analysis project Ga0208813, IMG submission 184250) | Marine viral communities from the Global Malaspina Expedition - Malaspina viral metaG DeepMed_904 (SPAdes) (version 2) | ecosystem: Environmental > Aquatic > Marine > Oceanic | place... | reverse complement strand
GCGTGTCTATGCTTTGGAACTTCCTTTTCCAAGGTCAATGACGTTTCCTTCATCTTGTTTTTGCTCCTTCTCTTTTAGCAGGTTAGAGATTTCCTGAAGCATGTACTGATAGGTACGTGCCTGTCCTAACATATATTGATATTTCTCCATATTGTCAATACCACCACTAATCATGGCGTCACCAACACGTTGAAGATTATCTCTCATGAGTTTTTGTAGTCTTGCAACGATCGCTAAGGGATCCATTAAACTATATCTTTATAATATTTCACGTAGCTTGGATTAGAAAGTTTTTTGCCATCTATTTCGGCTTTTATAAATTTTCCTATATATTTTTCAGGTTTTGGAAGTGTTATTTCTCCCAAATTATAACTAGTTTTTAATCGTGTCTTTTCTTTCTGTTTTTTAGACACGGTTATGCTTTTCCGCCTTTTTTATAGACGTTACTAGCTACTTTTTTACCTTTTTGATAAAGTCCACGCACAGGTCTAGTAAGCATACCACCAAGTTGTTTACCCACTCTTCCACCTGCAGCTAACATTTTTCTTTTCCAAGGTTTATAGTCGTTTCTCATTTTTCCTCCTTATTTTTTATTAGATTTTCCATTACGGAAAATTTGTGTACCCTTTATACCAAAAACGCTGGCAACTACAAGTATCCAAAGATTGGTAAACCATTTTGGCAAATTCGAGAAATGCTCAAAAAAGATGTTTATCTTGACCATTGCCTGCGGATCGTCTGTCCATACTGCCCATGCGAGCACTATGATGGGCAACGTTAATATCCCCAAAACGATTTCGTCCTTCCAGTCATTTTGCCGGGCTTCTAAAAGTTTGCCCTGGTAAGATTCCTCTCCTCGGGCCATACGTTCTGCATGCAGCAATTGTGCATCCGACATTGCTATTTTTGTCCTCTGACGGTTAGCATATATCTTGCCTCCCGCTTGAAGCGCCATTTTTGCTAATCCAAACCACATATTAACTCCAAGTTACAGGTTTTTGGGGTCTTGCTTTTCCAACAGCTCCCGTTTTAACGGGATTTGTGTCTTTTACTACTTTTTCGGTCTTCACAGGTTTATTATTTCTCTGTGCATCCGGAGTAGCGACTGTTTTTGCTTTTAAATAGTTCCAAGCCATTTTTCCTCCTATAGTTTTTTAGCCAATTTAGGAAATCCTTGTATCAGACCCCCTTTATTAGCTGATTTTCTTCCTTCAACGCCTGTTATAACACCTTTATTCCGAGAAGCATAGAAAACACTCTCTCCTTTATCGGAACCATACTGTTTTTTCATTGCAGACATGATTTTTTGACCTTTATCGGTTAGAGGCACCGTTTCCTCCTCTTGGTTTCATTCGTGCAAGGCGTTCTCTAGCTTCATTAGCCATTCGTTGTTTCTCTAAAGACGTTTCTGCTCGTAATTCAGCTAAGTCTTCGTTCTGATCCAACTTTTCTTCAACGTTTTCTTGATTCATCATTGCCCGCATACGGTCTAAATTAAGTTTTTGTTCCGCTTCTCTACGTTTTTTCTCGTTATCGATGGCTCTGATGTCAAGTTCTCTTGATCTTAGCTTCGCGATTGGATCGTGATCAAATTGTGATGTCATTTGCTTTTCTTCCTTCATAAATTCTTCCATCATTTCAGCAATTAAAACTGCTTTTCTTGCTTCAATCTTCTGTTGCAGTTGCATCGCCTGTTGTTGCATTTGTGGATTTTGTTGTGCCTGTTGTTGCATTTGCATCAACTGAGGCAGCTCGTCTCTAAATTCTAATTCTATTTGTTCTTGCGCCATTAAACTAATGTGCTCCAGGCAATTTTTTTCAATGGCTGCTCCCACCATCGGTGCATTTCGAATCATATTGGTTGCCAAGAAACTTAAGTGCGCTGTAATATGCGCTCTATGGTCCTGACCAGGAAACGCTTGGAAAGGCAGACTCCCCAAAGCATCAATGTGCTCGAGTGCTGGATCTTTTGGCACCGGTCTCGGCGGTTTTTTTAAAATTAAGTCAATGTCTTTGACACCCAGGGCTTCGTACATGTTCCGATAGACTTCGTACTGGTTATGAAGCTGCGGATTGGAGGTTGCCAATTGCAGTTCCGTTTGCGCGAGGGAGATACGCTGAGTTTGACTGAAAATGTTAGGATCTGCAACTGGCATAATATCTACTCGGTCATCGAAGTCCGTTTGCATAATTTGCTTTTGGCCTCCGACAACGTCGTATGGATATACGGGAGGTAGATAAAGTTTGAATACTCTTGCAAGCAACATGAATTCTCTTTTCATGGCTGCATAAATTCTTTTGTGTATGGCTGACATGGTTCGTGAGCCTCTTTCTAACAGAGCTACGGTCGTGCCCACTGCCGCCTGTTGATTCCCATCGCCTACCTGCAGGTCCGCTATAGAAGCGAATCGTTGTCCTGCCTGAACCACGACCCCCATTAACTGTAATAACGTTGCTGACGGTTCCTTGAAGGGAAGCGTCATGAATGCATCTCTTAAATTTCCTCCGGGCGCATCGACATCCCTGAATTCTCCAGGTTGAAGCGCTTGCGCTTCATCTCTCATCTTGATGCCGCGCATTTTAAATCCTGCCGGCAAATTGGATAGTGTGCCTGCATCCAAGAGCTGTCGTAAGGCCGCCGTTGCCGTTCTCGACAAGCCGCCGATCATGTGAATCAGGCCAAAGCCATAAAAACCCAAGCCCGGTAAAAATTTAAAATGCACGAAGTATTGAATTTTAGTTTTCTTAGCATCCCCTGCTTCGTAATTTCTTCGAATGGACAGTATTTTTCTTGTGCCTTCTTCCAAGGTAACGATGTAAGGCAACTTAATGCCTGTCGGTTCTCCTTCCGGAGAAGCGTCTTCAAAACCTTCCAAGTCCAAGTTAACGTGGCATTCGAGCAAGGTGAACATACGGTCGTCGCGTCCCTTGTTCGCGCCTTCCAGTCCTCGCTCCTTTTGTTCCAGTTCGGATTCATTCACGTAAGAAGGATTCACCTCGATGTCTCGATAGAATCCTCCTACTTGTTGTTTTCTTAGTTCGTTTTCTGACATACGAACAACATGAACAATGGTTTCCGCATCGTCTAATGAGGTAGCCGTATACGGGACCACTAAATCGTCGGCGGGCACGAATTTGGATACCGCCCGCTGCATAATTTCATCGTAGTAAATTTTTTTAAAAGCCGATCCTGCCAGGGGCAGGTAAAACAGCATCTGGTCGAATTCGGCTTCGTATTCTTTCATGACGCTGCAAATTTGATAATTCATATATTCTTTAACCCGGATCGCCTGCTGCTCTTTGTCGGGAGACTGAAGGCCTATGATCTGCGTTCGTACCGGTCCTTGAGCCGGGAGCAATTCTTTATAAGCCAGAGACTGGAATTGCGTGACTGCTTCCGCGAGCACGGGGTGCGAGGCACCGCTAGCCCCTTTGAAAGGTTCGCTACGGTCTTCATAGTTGAATCCTAAAAGATCCAGGCCACTGGTGTAGGCTTTTTCCCAGTCGCGTCTGGACATTTTATAATCTGAATAATCGGTATAGAGCTTAGAGCCTAATGGATCGATGACGTTGTCGGGTAATAATTCTGCAAGGTTGGCGAAGTGTCCTTCGTCCTGTCCGGGGTTCACGGCTCGCGGATCGAAATTTATATCGACGCTGCCGTCTTCGTTTTCCGTTGTTTCAACGGGTTGACCTGCTTCCTGCTGCTGAGCTAATTCTTCCTGCTCGGCAATTTCAATTTCTTCGGGTCCAGGTATATTTACTGTTTGTTTAACGTTGGGTAACGTTTTGTCAATCTCTGCCATTTATTCTCCAATAGGGTTTTAACCTTTTTATATTTAATATTCAAGCCTTGTGACACGGGACCTTGCTTGGGAGGTACGGTTGTAGTTAGTTTTTTGGTCATTATATGTCTCTACTTCTTCCTGGTAAAGGCTTATCTACTAAACCACCTTTAAAAAAAGAACCTACTTCTTCGTATGGACTATAACTACCAAACATACTATTTGAACTACTTATAATTTTTTGAATTTCTTCTAAAGGATATTCTTTCTGCTGTTGCACAAATTCAGAAAGAGTTAAATCACCTTCTGAATCTAGTAATTTTGAAACTTTAAATCTTTTTTTTAATTCTTTACTACCCGACTCTGGATCTTTTTCAAAATTGTCTAAGTCTTCCGCCATATTATAAAATTCTTTTATTCGTTTTTTGTAATTCATATCTTTTATTTCTTGGTCCACTATATTTTGTTTGTCTTGACTTGTAATTTTTCCCAAGTTTAAATTTATATCAGTACCTTTTTGATCCTTAGGACCACCTGATAAATTAATTCCTCCTAGAACTCTTGCAACCGCAGCTAAAGGTACTTCTTTATTTTTATAAAGATCTATTGTTTTTTGTAGTATTTCCTTGTCTGTAAGATCTTTAATTTCTTCTTGTTCAAATATAGCTGCATGTTTATTGTTAAAATTATATCTATCTTTTAAAGTATATGTACCTTCTTTGTCTTTATCATATGTAGCAGATCCAATTGTCATCTCCATATTTGCTTCAGGATTAAATAATGCTCTTAGCCCAGTCATGTCTCCCCCATAATATGAAATAGTATTGGGTGCTTGCCAATAACTTTTATCATTAGATTCTACTGCAATTTCAGTTCTTGCTATTTTTTTTCTAAGTTCTTCTAATTCTGATTCTTTAAAAAAAGACTCATCTATAGGGTCATTTATTCCCGATAAAGATCTTAAAAATAAATTATAAGAAGAAGGAAGTATATTTTTATCTGTTATCTTTCTAACAATTTTTTGATTGTCTTTTAAAAAATTTAAAGAACTTTCTATATTTTCAGTTGTTAATAAATCTTCTATGCCTGCCATTAATAATACACCTGTTTCCCCCTAATAATTTTCTCTTCCTTATAGTCTTCAGGATGCGGTATTAGTCCGCCTTGCCTGAAGCGCATGACTGCTTGCGTCATGGAATCTACTAAGTCATCGTGATCGCCATAAGGGAATGCTGCGCATTCCTCAATGACTTCCTGTGCAAACCCTTTGTGAGTGGGCGCCCATATGGTCCCGCTTTCAAATAGCGGTGCGACCGAGTTTACTCTTGTATGCTTATCATTTCCTTTGCTCGGTGTAAAGTTAACAACGGGGATGCCCATATTTCTTAATTCGTAGGTGAGTGGCAGTCCTGAAGCTTTGGCTTCTATTAAAACCGTCTCCGGTTGCCAGTATTTATATTGTTCCAGAGCCTTTCTTCGTAAGGCAGGGAACTCGTAGCGGCCTTTAATGGCATCGACGAGAATAAGACTAGGAGGCAAGTCTTCCGATTCGCGGAACACGCCCCAAGTCGTAATCGCAGAAAAATCCGCGGTTTCCTTTTTCATGAAGGCAGTATCATAGGACTGGATGATATGCTCTAACTTTGGCATAAAATCATGATCCCATTTCTTCCACCATTCTCGTTTGATGATTGCACCTTCTTCGGATGTTGGGTTCTGCATCCACTGTGCATTCCATTTGCCAAGTGATAAGGAAGCTTTAACGGTTTCTAGTTCGTCCAACTTCCAGTATTCCGGCCATACTGGCTTACCACTCGGCATCACCGCCGGAAACTCGACGAGTTCCCATTGATCAGCCTTTGCTTCTTTTTGCGACTGCATAAGCATGCCTGTCAAATCTTTAGTGTTCCAACGTGTCATCACGCAAACAATTTTTCCACCCGGTTGCAAACGTTGTCGTGGTCCAGAGGTGTACCACTCGTAAGCTCGCTCCAGAGCGGTTAAGTTCATAGCATCTTGCTCGGAGTGTGGATCATCTATAATCAATAAGTCCGCGCCCCGTCCGGTAATCGCTCCACCCACACCAGCGGCAAAGTACTCTCCACCTTGCGCCGTTTCCCATCTTCCGGCCGCTTTACTGTCTTCCTGTAGCCGCGTGCTAAAGAATTTCTGATACTCTGGAGAATCAATAAGGTGCTTGGCTTTACGGCCAAAGCGTACTGCCAGTTCCCCAGTGTGGGTGGTCATGATAATTTTCAATTTAGGGTTTCTGCCAATCATCCAGGCCGGAAGCAAAGATGAGGCGAATTCTGATTTCGTGTGCCTTGGCGGCATGTTGACGATCAATCGCTTAAGCTTGCCTTCCGCCATATCGTTGAATTTCTCGGCAACAATTTTATGGTGGTATCCCTGGATAAAATCAGGCCAAATATACTTAACGAAGGATAGAAAGTCCTTTCGGATCGTCTCCTGCTGCTTTTTTTCCGAATATTTAAGATACATCTTAAAGAAGTCTTTTTTGACATCCGGTGGCAATTTTTTAATTTTTTCTAGGTTTATGTGCATTTGAAAAATTTTTTTTAAAATTTTTTTTCAGTCTCAATATGAATTTTTTTAATTTATTCCGTATTACGACAATAATCAAGGGTATATCCCATAATGGTTTTAGGGGCTTTAACCGTCCAAATCCGACAATAAAGACTAATAATAATAATTCTTTTATATATATACTAAATAACAATATATAGATCTTCGATCTCTAATCTTCTGTTGGTACCTCTATCGAGGTACCAACGGTGGAATTCGCGTGCAACCTACACGCGAATGCACAAGCGGAAAAAAACCACGAGCCGTGCTTCACGGCTCGTGGTCATAAGTGTCTATCTAATTTGAATTGTCTTATCTATTCTTAAATTATCATAGTCACGATTGAATTGACGTTTAGCAAGTGTCAAAGTCTTAGCGGTTATAGTCTTAGATGTTTTATAACCCTGATCTAAGCTAGTACAATAGAATATAAAAGTTTTCATCTATCAAACCACCATAGAATAATAAAACCTGAAACAGCTAGAAATAAATAAAACCAGCTACTATCAATTATCATATTTGACCTGCCTTCCATTTGATTATTAAACCCAATGCTTTAAAAACATCTAAATCACTTTTATTAAAAGTTTTTTTATCTTTTAATTTAATCAAAGCATTAGCAACGTGGCACACGGGATAGATTCTATCTATCCCGAATACATTCCGCATTTCTAATTGTATTTCTTTATTCATACAATGCACCATCTAAAAATTTAATAATGTCTTTGTCACTTTGATAAGTTTTATTATTCGAGATAATTTTAGTTATCCAGTTTTCAGATAGAGTATTCCTGAAAAGACAATTTTTTAGATTAACTAAATTAGTAGCATAATTGTGGTCTGTAAATTCATACCACCATTTATCACCACTACCATCATCAAAGTGTATTTCTAGTTTTATTTCTTTATTCATATTTATTCTCCTTTAATATCCTATAAACCATAATTAGACTTTAAGTTCAAGTATAATTTTAAAGGCAAGTAAAAATATTTTAACTGTGATATATTTACCACACACGTATAGGTTGTATTATATATATATATTTTAATAACACTAACAAACCACAAGCGAAAACCACAAGCGAAAAAACCACAAGCGAAAAAAAAGCCGCGAGCCACGCAACGCGGCTCGCGGCGCAGGGAACATGGTTTATGCTACTAGAATTGAAAGCTGTGCTGTTTACTTTCAAAGTCTTTTTTTGCTTTCATCTCATTATTTATACGATTTTGTCTTTTTTGGCCTTCTTTACTTAATACAACGTCAAAGTCCATTTCAGATAAGTTTTCATTAAACCTTTTAGCTAAATAACTTAAAGTATATAAACTCAAACAATCTTTTTTATTATTTAAGGCGTCATCATAAGTATAAAATGAATGATAGCCGTCATAACTTTGTGTAGCTTGTTTTAAATAGTCTAAAAATTTCTGGTCTTTTAATAGTGTATTATTTAAAAGATCAATTTCACTATCTTTAACAGTGCATTCAATTTGATCAGTACTGTAATTATAGTATTTTGGGCTATCTAACTTTAGATCTACAAACCTGATATTTATTTTATATTCATCTAAAATGTAAGATTTAAACTTATCCACGTAATTAACCATATAACTTTGATGAATAGCACTCCAATTAAAAAAATCTATATAATCGGTGCTTTCATCATCTTTACACTCAAACCAAAATTCAGTTTGGTTTTCTATAATGGCGTCATGTTTACTTTCATAAAAACCGCCAAATGCTATTACTGTTTTTTTCATATTGCTTTTTTATTATTCCTCCTGTAATGTCCCATAATAAACAAATCAATGAAAAAATCAATAGAACAAATAACAATTAAATCGCTAAAAAATCTAAATACTAAAATTGAAACCTATTTTAAAAAACATAATAAAATACCTAAAACTGTCTATTGGATAAGAAAAAGAAAAATTGACACTAAAATACATCAATTAGGAACTTTTCTTTATGTAATGAATAAAAAATGGTCTAATCTGTGGTTTAAATCAAAAGGAATATAAAAATATATATATATCTATATCTTACGTACAAGGCACAGGCGACAAAGCACAGGCGAAAAAAATTTCCATAAAAAAGGCACAGGCGAAAGCACAGGCGACATGGTTCACGGACCAATGCACAGGCGACAAGGTTCTCGCAAGGTTTTGCATGGAACAGGGAACGTGGATTTTGCTAGAAATAACTTTGTATTACTTTATTTTAGAATAGTTCTAAACTACACAAAAACACTTGATAACATTAAATAATCAAGACAAAAAAACCACCAATAACAAAGCATAATTTTAGAGTACAAAAAACTTGCAAAGCATTTCAATATATGTAGGATATTATGTTGAAAGGAAAAATAATAATATGATTAAATATGTAATACACGCAAAAGAATGGCGAGATAAAATAAACGGAAACAGCTATCACTCAGTAACAGTATTAAATACTCAAAATAATGTGATGATAGCTAGTCCTTTTACTTATGGTTATGGCAGCCAATTCTTGCAAACGGCAAGTGAAAGAATGATTAAACAAGGTTGGATTAAAGAACGTCTAAAAAGTTTAGATTTTCTACACGTCCATAACATAATTGAAAAAAACTGTAAGAAAAAAGAAGTTATAAGTCACGGAAAGGAAAGATGAAACAACAATTAAACTTAACTTTCATAGATAATGAAAGTCACGGCTATATAAAACTATCAAAATATGACTTACAAGGGTTTGGAATAGGTATAAAAGAATTTTCAAATTGTTCTTTTTATAATCCTGAAAATGCCTGTTATTATTTTGAAGAAGATTGTGACGGCACAAAACTAACAAATATACTTAAAAATAAAGGTTTTGAGATTAATTTTAATACCAAACATGTTAAACACTATTATTTTGATAAACCTATATTTACTAGAATAAATACATAAAGAAAAAAAGAAAAACCCACCAAGAATATATCTATATCTAATTAAGCAAAGCACAGGCGACAGGCGAAAGCACAAGCGACAGGCGAGTAGGATTTATAACTAGGATTTAGGATTTGGAGTACAACTCTCTTTTAATTGTTCCTCAATAATGTCGTCTATATCTTCTAAAGATAAATCAGATTGTAGTAATTCAGCTAAAGTTATGTCCTTAAATTCCTTATCTTTCATCTGACCTTTATTTCTTCAACATCTGAAATCTTTAAATCTTCACAAAGATATTCAAGAGGTTTAAATCTCATAGCTTTTAATCTAAACTCTTTTGTCGTTCCATCTTCATTTAAAATATCATTTCCATCTTCATCATACTTATAGAATTTAATATCTAAAACATTTACACCTATTGGTTTATCTTTCATATTGTAGTCTTTGACGTATCTATATTAAATTTAAATGGTTCACAACCATCTTTACCAAGAATACCAAAATCAAACCAATCTATAAAGTTATTTAGATGTTCATGCTTATCTATGTGTGCATCTGAATAGTATTCATTTTCAACTCTTATTAATAATTTTTTTTCATCTGTATCTTCTCTATCATAATAAACCGCAACATCAGTAGTATCAACACCCTTATTAAAAGCTCTCTTTACTGCTAATGCTAATGCACATTTATTATCATCACCACCAATACCATTATCTATATCTTTCCAACTAACATTTACTTTCATCTGACCTCTTTTGTATATCTTCCCATAACCCTTGCAACATATCTCTTATCTTACACAACTCACTATCATTATTAAAAAAATCTAAATTACCATCTAGCTTATCTATAATATTATCTAATCTTTTTTGTATTATCTTATCTTTCATCTGACCTCTTGTACAATAATTTATACTGTTCGCCATCATCATCACTATAAACTTTTATAATTTTTATAGATGTTTGATCTATTTCGCCACCATCAGTCCATTTAGGGTTTTCAATTTCATTTTCCCACATACCCAAAGCACCACTTTTTGACTTTGCACTAAAAGAAAACCTATATTTAACTTCTATGTGATATTCTTTCCAATCTGCACTTTTATATCCCTCTCTATCTATCATCTAATATCCCAATGAGTTTGCCTCGTACTTCGCATACGTTTCAAAATGCTATCACGATTTCTCGTTTTCAATTCCATCTTGACACCCTGACCTCGCCAACGAGCTTTTAACTTATCAAACTCTTGGTTAAAATCTGAAACAATTACATTCCATTGGTTAGAACTATGCCCGCCAAATACTAATTTAATCT
>Ga0208813_1001765_pt1 | contig 10604 bp, 8 predicted proteins | sample MalvireepMed_904_FD_184250 | JGI IMG/M metagenome (GOLD analysis project Ga0208813, IMG submission 184250) | Marine viral communities from the Global Malaspina Expedition - Malaspina viral metaG DeepMed_904 (SPAdes) (version 2) | ecosystem: Environmental > Aquatic > Marine > Oceanic | place... | reverse complement strand
TATCGGCGCCGATCACGGGAAGGCTGTCGGTCGGCAGCGCCGCCAGATCGTGCAGTCGCGCGGGCGCCAGCACGTCGCTGGCGAGGTCGTCGATCTGCCCGGACAGGTCGCGAAGGGTACCGTCCTCGGCGAGCAGGGCGGGTTTTTCCTGGCCCGAAGGGCCGACGCGCAGCAGTTTCATGCGTTGGGATTCCTTGTGGTCGAGTGAATGTCCAGCAGGGTCAGGCCAGCCAGCCGCCATCGATGACCGAAAAGGTACCGGTGGTATAGGCCGACTCGTCCACGGCGAGATAGGTGGCCAGTGCCGCGATTTCCTCGGGCGTGCCCAGCCGTCCCATCGGCTGGCGTGCGACGAACTCGCCATAGACCTCGTCCTGGGTGCGTCCCTGGCGGCTGGCCTGGTCGGCGATGCGTTCCATCAGCGATGGTGAGGCGACCGTGCCCGGGCAGATCGCGTTGCAGCGTACCCCCTGGCTCAGATAATCCGCCGCCACCGACTTGGTCAATCCGAGCACGGCGGCCTTGCTCGTGCCATAGGCGAAGCGATTGGGCACGCCCTTGAGGCTTGATGCCACTGACGCCATGTTGATGATGCTGCCCCCGCCCTGGTCGAGCATGCCGGGCAGGAACGCACGGATCATGCGGTACATGGCCGTCACGTTGAGTGCCAGGGAGAATTCCCAGTCGGCCTCGTCGCACTCTAGCAGCGAGCCGCTGGCGACATGGCCAGCAACATTGAAGAGCACGTCCACGGCCGGCAGCTCCTCGGCCAGGGCCTGAATGGCAGCAGTGTCGCGCACATCCAGGTGGCGTATCTCGATGCCGGGCAATGCGGCGAGGGATTCAAGCTTGTCGGTGTCGATATCGGTGGCGATGACGCGGGCGCCTTCGGTGGCGAAGCGCAGAGCCGTGGCATGGCCAATGCCTTGGCCGGCCGCGGTGACCAATGCCGTCTTGTCTCGAAGTCGCATGGTGGCCTCATCATGGTATCGTTATTGTATGACAGGATAATAGCATGACTATTCTTCGAGTATGATCCACCCGCTAGCGATTTGCCACTTGCTGATGGCATGCGAGGAATCGCTTTCGTCTAACTGAAATAGCGCCCATGTGGCCAAGGGGAGCAACGGCCAATCGTCTCCGTCTCTCAGGCGTGGCGTGGCAAGATGCGCCCTGCGTTCATGATTTCGCCGGGGTCGATGAGTCGTTTGATGCCCTCTAGAAGCTCGTGCTCCACGAGCGACAGACCGGCTAGATAGGGCGCCTGCTTGACGCGCCCGATGCCATGTTCGGCACTGATGCTGCCGTGATGGGTATCAACAAGCTCGAACAGCACTTCCTCCAATTCATGCAGCAGGGCCTTCTTTGCCTCGAGGCCGAGTGTTGCAGGTGGCAAGAGGTTGAAATGCAAATTGCCATCGCCGATATGGCCATACATGAGGACCTGTGTCTCCGGCGAGCGTTGCAGCATGGCTTGATGGGCCGCTTCGCAGAACGCCGTCAGAGCGGAAATCGGCAGCGAGATATCGGTACGCAAATGCTCACCGCGCATCTGCTGGCCTTCCAGCATGCTTTCGCGAATCTGCCATAGCTGCGCCGCCTGTGTCTCGCTGCTGGCGAGCACGCCATCCAGCACGTGACCCTTTTCCGCGCCGGTCTCGAAGAGATGCTCGATCATGGCATCTATATCTACGGGACCACTGGCCGAGACTTCCAGCAGCACATAGATGGGATGGGCATCGCCAAGCGGGTCGGGCAAGTCCGGCGCCGCTTCGAATGCCAGCTCCATGCATACGCGGGGAATCAACTCGAATGCCGAGAGCAGGTCGCAGCAACTGCGCCGTGCCTGAGCGTACAGCGCCAGCACCGAGCCGATATCCGGCACGGCGATCAGCGCGGTGCGGCTCGTCTGCGGGCGCGGTACGAGCTTGAGCACGGCCCCCGTGACAATGCCCAGCGTGCCTTCGGCACCGATGAACAACTGCTTGAGATCGTAGCCGCGATTGTCCTTGTGCAGGGCCTGCATACCGTTCCAGATCCGGCCATCGGGCAGTACCACCTCCAGGCCCAGTACCAGCTGGCGCATCATCCCGTAGCGCAGCACGTTGAGGCCGCCGGCATTGGTGGAGACGTTGCCGCCGATCTGACAGCTACCCTGTGCGCCGAGAGCGAGCGGGAAATAGCAGTCGGTCTCTTCGGCGGCATCCTTGACGTTCTGCAGGATGCAGCCGCTATCGACGCTCATGCTGAAATTAATGGGATCGATAGCGCGAATCTTGTTCAGTCGCTCGAGACTGATCAGCAGCTCGCGGTGTTCAGGGTCGGGTTGCGCACCGCCGACAAGGCCGGAATGGCCGCCCTGCGCCACCATGGGAATCTGGTGGCGATGACAGAATGTGACGATCTCGGCGACCTGTTCGGTGGTGCTGGGGCGGGCAACCATCCAGGGGTCGCCGCGCTTGTCGCCGGCCCAGTCGTTGGTATAACGAGGAAACTCCGAGGGGGCGTCGATAACCCCGCCGTTGCCGAGCAAGTCGCTGAGAAAGCAATGCAGTTCCGCCGTGGCGATGGGCATGTGATTTCTTGCTCCACTGTCATGTCGTTTATGCAGCGCGTTATTGGTACCAAGTCACTTGTTCCAAAATGCTATTTGTACCAGAGCACTATGCCGGGAAAGGCCAGAAACGCGATGAGCAACGCAATCAACGTGAAGTAGTAGGGAAGCAGGCTCTTGACCAGGTCTTCCAGGCTGACCCTGCCGACCCCGCATCCTACGTAAAGCACAGTGCCCACCGGTGGTGTGATGAGGCCGATGCCCAGGATGAACGACATCATCACCCCGAAGTAGACCGGATCGATGCCGAGTTTGACCACTACGGGCGTCATCAAGGGCGCCAGGATGACCATCGCCGGGGTCAGGTCCATGAAGAAGCCTACAACCAGTAGAAACAGCATCAATACGCTGAGGATGGCGTACTTGTTCTGGGAAAACTCCGAGAGCATGACGACGATCTGCTGAGGAATCAGGTTGGCAGTCAGCAACCAAGCCAGCACGCTGGCAAATGCCAGCAGCAGCAGGACCACCCCGGTCAAGCGGCCCGTGGAAACGCATAATGCGAAGAAACCCTTGAGCGTCAGGCTGCGGTAAATGAACATTGACACGCCAACAGCATAGAGTAGCGCGATGGCGGCGCTTTCAGTGGGTGTGAAGACGCCGCTGAGAATACCCCCGACGATGATGAACGGCAGCAGCAACGCGAGCACCGAGTCCTTGAGTGCGGCGACGAGTTCCTTGAAGTCGAACGGCTGCGCGGCGCCGGTCTTCTTGGACTGGAAGTACGTCGCCAGGGCCAGGCCCATGGTGATCAGAATACCCGGCACGATACCGGCCATGAAGAGCTGCGAAATCGAGGTGCCGGTCACCACTCCGAACAGTATCATCGGAATTGATGGGGGAATGATGATGCCCACCACCGAGGCGGCGACGACGATGGCGGTGGCGCGTGGTCCCGAATAGCCGTGTTGCTTCATCGGGTTGATCATCATGCTGCCTACCGCCGAGGCATCCGCTACGGCGGAACCGCTGATGCCGCCGAAGAACATTGACGTCAATACGGTGACTTGGCCCAGGCCGCCGGCGATGAAGCCCACCATGGCGCTGGCCAGGCGTACCAGGCGCTTGGCGATGCCGCCCGAACTCATCACCTCGCCGACGAGGATGAACAAGGGAATGGCCAGCAAGGGAAAGGAATCCAGCCCGTTGACGGCCTGCGAGACGAGGGTGGTCAGTCCATAATCGGCGACATAAAAGATGAAAAGGCTGATCGCGGCCAAGCCAAACGAGATTGGCATGCCGATCACGATGCAGGCGAGCAGCCCCAAGAGTATGCTCCATAGGATCATGCCGCACCTCGTTTGAAGACGTTATAGAGAAAAAGGCTGTTGCCGATGACGGTAAGCACCGCCATGACCACCATCGCGCTATAGAGCACTGTCTGGGGTATGGCCAGGAACGGGGTCGAGCTTACGTAGCCCGAAAGGATGTCGTCGAAGCCGACGAAGATACTGATACACACCGCGTAGATGATCGTCGCCGATAGCAATGCAAAGATTTTACGCAGGGCAGATGGCGCCTTGTCCTTGAACAGGGTTACGGCGACGTGTTCGTTGGTCAGGCTGGCGATGCCAGCGCCTAGCAGCACCATCCAGATAAAGAGCAATCGTGATATTTCCGCCGCCCAGGCAAAGGAGTAGTTGAATACGAAGCGGCCAATGACATTCATCGACACAGTGATGACCACGCCAATGACGAGGAGTCCAATAATGACGTCCAACCCACTTATCAACTTATTCAAGTAATCATTACCCGAACGTGACTTCATGAAGCCTCCAGAGGGGAGCTGACGAATGATGCTGAAATGGGGAAGGGCGTTGCCACCCTTCCCCGTAGGCTTGTGGTATTGGCTTGGGGCGACTTATTGCTGCGCTTGCGCCTGCTGTACTTTGGTGCGAATTTGGTCGATCAATTCGCCGCCAATCTCGTCGCGCCAGTTTTTATAGACCGGCTCCAGCTTGTTCTGGAAGACCTTGATCTGCTCGTCGGTAAGTTCGGTGATCTGCATGCCTGAATCCTTCAGGTCCTGTTTTATCTGATCGTTCAGCGTACGGCTGACGTCACGCTGGTAGTTGCCCATCTTGGTCGCCGCGTCGCGCAGCAATTGCTGATATTCTTCCGGCAGGCGGTCCCAGAAACGCTTGGACACCAGGGTGATAAATGGTGTGTATACGTGGTTGGTTTCAGTGGCGTAGTCTTGCACTTCATTAAACTTCGAAGACTTGATAGTGATCCAGGGGTTTTCCTGGCCGTCGACGACCCCTTGCTCAAGCGCCGTGAACAACTCCGCGAAGGACATCGGCGTCGGATTGGCACCCAGTGTCCGCCAGATATCCATATGAAGTTCATTCTGCATGGTGCGGATTTTGAGCCCTTCGAGATCGTCAGGGCTGTCGACGGGGCGCTGGCTATTGGTCAATTGGCGGTAGCCGTTCTCGCCCCAGCCGATGGCGACCAAGCCCTTCGATGAAGCGTCTTCGAGCATTTGCTGGCCGATTTCGCCATCGAGCACGGCATCCGCCATCTCCGGCTTCGGAAACAAGAAGGGTAAATCGAAGACCGCGAACTTCGGGAACATGTTCACCAGCGGTGACGTAGACGGCATGGTCATTTCCAGGGTGCCGGCTTGAAGGGCGCTGGTAGCTTGAAGATCGTCGCCTAGCTGCGCGCCGGGGAAGAGCTCGACCTGGATATCGCCGCCGCTGCGTTGCTCGACGATTTTCTCGAAATACTCGAGGCCGCGGTATTGTGCGCCCGATTTCGTGGTGCCGATGCTGAACTTGATATTGAAATTGCCTTCGGCCTCGACCTTGTCGCCGGTGACTTCCGGTAACGGCGGCATCTCGGTCGCCGCGGAGGCGCCTAGCGCGGTGAGTCCGATAAACGCGCCGCCAACGATGGAAACAAAGCGAGTCGTTGTGGTTATTGTCATCCTGTCCTCCTGGAACTGATGGTTAGTGCTGGTACATGGGTCATGAATGACACCAATATCATCATGACCTAACGATAAAAAATTCCTGTTTCCTGTTTCCTGGGCAAGCTGCCAACAGCATGTCTGCTTTGGGCTACCTGAATGTTGAACATACACCCAGATGTCCCCGGTGTGACTTGACCATTAGTCGTAGTCGGCCAATTGATTGAGCTCCTGTGATGAAGTCCAGGCCTCACCGTCGGGATAACAATGATGCGAAAGGGACTTCTCATGCATGGTGATGCTGTATCCCGGCGCCTCGGTTACCCGGTAGCGCCCATGCTGGATGCGCACCGGATCGACGAAATGCTCGTGGAGGTGATCGACGTATTCGAGAATGCGCCCTTCCAGCGAGCCGGACACGGCGATGTAGTCGAACAGCGAAATGTGCTGGGTGTACTCGCAGAGCCCCACGCCGCCGCCGTGGGGGCAGATCGGCACGTCATACTTGGCGGCCAGGAGCATGACCACGATCACTTCGTTGAGCCCGCCGAGACGCGCGGCATCGAGCTGGCAATAGTCGATGGCGCCGGCTTGCAGCAGTTGCTTGAACATCACCCGGTTATGGCAATGCTCGCCGGTGGCGACCCCGATAGGGGCCAGGCGGCGACGGATGTCGGCGTGACCGAGGATGTCGTCGGGGCTGGTGGGTTCCTCGATCCACAGCGGGTCGAACTCGGCCAGATCACGCATGTTGGCGACGGCTTCGTCGACTTCCCACATCTGGTTGGCGTCCATCATCAGTGCTCGATCCCAGCCGATCTCCTCGCGCAGGATGCGCGCACGCTGACGGTCTTCCTCGAGATTGCCGCCGACCTTCTGCTTGAAGTGCGTCCAGCCCTCGGCCAGCGCCTCGCGCGCCAGGCGGCGCATCTTGTCCTCGGAGTAGCCTAACCAACCGGCGGAGGTGGTGTAAGCGGGATAGCCCTCGGCGCGCATGTGGGCCTCGCGTTCTGCCTTGCCGGCCTCGCGGCGCTTGAGCAGGGCGATGGCCTCCTGCGGCGTAAGGGCATCGGTGACGAAGCGAAAGTCCAGGCAGCGGACCAGCTGCTCCGGGGTCATGTCGACCAACAGCTTCCATACCGGCTTGCCTTCACGCTTCGCCCACAGGTCCCACACGGCATTGACGATGGCGGCGGCGGCCAGGTGCATCACGCCCTTCTCCGGCCCCAGCCAGCGCAGCTGGCTGTCGCCGCTGGTGAGGTCGCGCCAGAACGCTCCCATCTCGGCGGTGATGGCCTCGAGATCGCGCCCCACGATACGCGAGGCCAGGGCCTCGACGGCCATGACGCAGACATCGTTGCCGCGGCCGATGGTGAACGTCAGGCCGTGTCCCTGATGGGCGTCGTCGGCGTCGGTCGTGAGCGTGACATAGGTCGCCGAATAGTCCGGCGCCTCGTTCATGGCATCCGAGCCATCGAGCTGGCGCGAGGTGGGAAAGCGGACGTCTCTGGCTTCTAGATGGATGATCTGGGTCATTGCAGGCGTTACCTGGCTGTTAGGAAAAGTGTTAGCCACCATGGGTTTGGCGAGCACGCCTCGTTTAGGCTAGGCTTGTCGTTCAATAACGGCCAATTGAAGTTTTTGTGCTACCGATTACCTTGGGTTATCGTTTAGGCTGTACCATTGCCGGCGCAAAATCTCATGCCCCCGGATACGTCGATCCAACTGACCGGTTGGTTAAGGTTCAAGCATCTCGTGCTACTGACCACCTTGGCAGACAGTCGCAACATGCATGTAACGGCGCGCCGGATGCATCTCAGCCAGCCGGCGGCCAGCAAGATACTCAAGGATCTCGAAGGCTTCTTCGGCTTTGCAATATTCGTGCGCCAACCGCGAGCCATGATCCTGACGGAGCTGGGAGCGCATGTCGTACGTCATGCTCGCATTATGCTCAACGAGGCGGATCGGCTGGTCAGTGATATCAATGATCTACGCGAGGGGGGGTACGGGCAGTTGCTGATCGGTGCGATTGTCGCAGCGGCGCCGGAAATCCTGCCGGCGGCGATTGCGCGACTCAAGCGCCAGAGACCCCGGCTGTCGATTAGCCTGCAAGAGCAGACCAGCGATCGTTTATTGACCGAACTCGAATACAAGCGGCTCGATCTGGTGATCGGCCGCCTGACCCATGTCGACCAGCATAATCAGTTCGACTTCGAGCCCTTGCGTGACGAGCCGCTGCGTGTCGTGGTTCGTCAAGGTCACCCGCTGGCGACAGGCCATGGCATGCCGGATATTGAAAACCTCAGTCGCTGGCCGTGGATCCTGCATCCAATGACCAGCCCGATGCGCGGTGTGTTCGAGGCGGCGCTGGCGGCGGAGGGCATCGCCTCGCCCAGTGATATCGTCGAAACCACGTCCATCCAGGCCACCCTGCAGCTCCTGCTGAATTCCGACATGCTGGCGGTACTGCCGCATTCGATACTGCGGCGACCGCTGGAAAGTGGCCAATATGTGCTGCTCGAGCGCATCATCGGCAAACCTCTCGACTATTACGGGATCATTACTCGGCGTGACGAACCGCTGTCGACGGCAGCGCAGGCGTTGATCGAGCACTTGCGGGAGTTGACCGAGCAACCTCTTGATGAGAACGGACGTTAGTACGCCGCCAATCGCAGTAAAAGGAGGCTTATAGAACGACGGGACGGCCGAAGCCATCCCGTCGGGTCATGCATCACTCGCGCCGCTCAGCCTTCGCGCCTTCCGTCGTAAAGCCGCTTGAGGCCCAGCGGATTGGCCTCCTTGAGCGCTTCGGGACGCAGCGCGTCGGGCAGATTCTGATAGCACACCGGACGCAGGAAGCGATAGATCGCCGCGGTGCCCACCGAAGTGCTGCGCACGTCCGAGGTGGCCGGGAACGGCCCGCCGTGGACCATCGCGTGGCTGACCTCGACGCCGGTCGGCCAGCCGTTGACCAGGATGCGCCCGGCCTTGTGCTCGAGCGTCGGCAGCAGCGCGCGGGCCGCGTCGTGATCGGCGTCGTCCATCTGCAGCGTGATGGTCAACTGGCCTTCGAGACGGTCGGCGACCCGCTTGACCTCGGCGGCATCCTGACATTCGATCACCAGCGAGGTGGAGCCGAACACCTCTTCCTGCAGTGCCTCATCATTGAGGAAGGCCTCGGCCGAGGTGACGTACAGCCCGGCCTGGCACTGGTTGGGCGTCTCGCCGACCTGGCCGCGGGCGATTTCACGCACCTGGTCGTGGCTGGCCAGCCGCGCCACGCCCTGCTGGTAGGCGTCATAAATGCCCGGGGTGAGCATGGTCTGCGCGGCACTTTCCTTGAGCGCCGCGCCGGCGGTGGCGACGAAGGCGTCCAGCGCCGCGCCCTGCTCGGCGATCACCAGCCCGGGGTTGGTGCAGAACTGCCCGGCGCCCAGGTTGAGCGAGGCGACGAAGCCCTTGGCCATCTCCTCGCCGCGGGCCTCGAGCGCCGCCGGCAGCGGGAACACCGGGTTGATCGAGCTCATCTCGGCGTAGAAGGGGATCGGCTCGGCACGGTTCTGGGCGACCTTGAGCAGCGCCAGGCCGCCGCTGCGCGAGCCGGTGAAGCCGCCGGCCTTGATCCGCGGGTCGGCGACCAGCGCGGTGCCGACCTCGCGCCCGGAGCCGAACAGCAGCGAGAACACCCCCTCCGGCAGCTGGCACTGGGCGACCGCGCGCTGGATCGCCCGGCCCACCAGCTCCGAGGTGCCGGGATGCGCGGAGTGCGCCTTGACGATCACCGGGCAGCCGGCGGCTAAGCTTGATGCGGTATCGCCGCCGGCCACCGAGAACGCCAGCGGGAAGTTCGAGGCGCCGAATACCGCCACCGGGCCCAGCGCGATGTGGCGCTGGCGCAGGTCGACCCGCGGCATCGGCGCACGATCGGGCAGCGCCGGGTCGACGCGCACGTCGAGCCACTCGCCGGCACGCACCACCTGGGCGAACAGTCTGAGCTGGCCGCAGGTACGCCCGCGCTCGCCCTCGATGCGCCCCCGGGGCAGGCCGGACTCGGTCACTGCGCGCTCGATCAGCGCATCGCCCAGCGCCTCGATCTCCTCGGCGATCGTCTCGAGAAACGCCGCGCGCGCCTCGAGCGAGGTCTCGCGGTAGCTGTCGAAGGCCGCCCAGGCGAGTTCGCAGGCGCGGTCGACGTCGTTGGCGGTACCGCCGGCATAGACCGGTTCCAGGCGTTGGTTGCTGCTCGGATCGATGGCCTGAATCGGGTCGCTGGCCCCGGCGACGGCCTGCTGGCCGATGAGTAGCTTGCCTTCCAGGGTCATGGCTTCCTCCTGAGTTGCGCGGGCCGAAAAGCGGCCCGTCGTGGCTAGGCTTTGTCCGAAAAGTGCCTGCGCTCGACCATACGGCGTTAAAAATAGGCTCAAAGTACTCATTTACACCCCGTAAACTCCACCTTTTCGCCCATTTTTGCCTTGCCTGGCCATCGCTCGTCGACTTTTCAGACGAAGCCCAGGATCGCGGGTGTTAGGATTCCTGGTGCTACGATTCCTGATACTTGGCGTACATGTTGCGGGCCCGGTTGAGGTGCTGGTACATCATTTCGCGGGCCGACTCGCCGTCGCGGGCGAAGATCGCTTCGAGCACGTAGGTGTGCTCCTCCTCGACGCGGGCCAGATACCTATCGGTCGCCGAGGTATTGATCTCGATGCTCATCAGCTTGGCACGCGGAATGACGCTCTGGCTGAGTTGTTCGTAGAACGACTTGAAGAAGGGGTTATGGGTCGCCGCGGCGATGGCATAGTGGAACTCGTAATCCTCGACGCGCGCCTGAGAACTTGCGGCGCGTGCGCGAACGAACACATCGTGCTTGTCACGCAGGATGCGCCGGTCGTCGTCGTCATGACGCAGCGCCGCCAGCTCCGCGGCGGCCGGCTCGATGTTCAGGCGCAACTCGAGCACATGCAGGATGTCCTCGACCGTGGTCGGGCTGATGCGATTGGCGGGCATCGCCTCGACAATGGCATTGCGCAACACCGTGGTGCCCACGCCGCGGCGGGTCTCGACGAGCCCCAGCGA
>Ga0208813_1001760_pt1 | contig 10631 bp, 6 predicted proteins | sample MalvireepMed_904_FD_184250 | JGI IMG/M metagenome (GOLD analysis project Ga0208813, IMG submission 184250) | Marine viral communities from the Global Malaspina Expedition - Malaspina viral metaG DeepMed_904 (SPAdes) (version 2) | ecosystem: Environmental > Aquatic > Marine > Oceanic | place... | reverse complement strand
TGCGTTCTGACAACCGTAGATCCCGAAACGGGCATCAAAGATGCCGGAACCGAACCCCTGAAAACGCTTTCTACCTATCGTAAAACGCCTGATGGCGTAATCTTCGGCCAGAATGCCATTCATTTGAGTAGTGGCAGAATCTCGGTTGGAGACAGTGTTGCCATTTCCCAACAGGAGTCGTGAACAAGGTGCCCTTACTGAACCTGGATAAAATTTCCCTTTCTTTCGGCATGCATCCCTTGCTGGATGAGGCCTCGCTGACCATCGAACCGGGTGAGCGGGTGTGTCTGTTAGGGAGAAATGGCGAAGGTAAATCGACGCTCCTGAAAATCGTCAGCGGTGATGTGACTCCTGATGGAGGCATTGTTCGCCTGGAAGAGGGCTCGGTGCTGGCGGTATTGCCCCAGAACCTGCCGTCTGGCGACACCCGCACCGCCTACGATGTGGTGGCTTCGGCGTTTCCGGAAACCGGCGAGTTGCTGGCGGAGTTTCACTGCTTGTCCCAGCAGGCAGATGAAGCCAGCCTGGACCGGATGATGAAGGTTCAGGAGCGCCTCGAGAGCCTGGATGGCTGGCGCCTGGACCAGAAGGTCACCACGATCCTGGCCCAGTACGGCGTAGATCCGGACCGTACGCTCAATACCTTGTCTGGCGGCTGGCAGCGCCGGGTTTTGCTGGCAAGGGCGTTGGTGGCAGAGCCGGACATCCTGTTACTGGATGAGCCAACCAACCATCTTGATGTGCCCGCGATTGCCTGGCTGGAAGAGGCTCTGGGCCAGTTTCGGGGTGCCATGCTGTTTGTCAGCCATGACCGGGCCTTTATCCGACGCATGGCGACCCGCGTAGTCGAGCTGGACCGGGGGCAGTTGATCAGTTTTGCGGCCAACTATGACAAGTACCTGGAGCTGAAAGAAAAGGCGCTGGAAGATGAAGAGCGCCAGAACGCCTTGTTCGACAAGCGCCTGAAACAGGAAGAGGCGTGGATCCGGCAGGGCATCAAGGCCCGCAGAACCCGCAATATGGGCCGTGTAAGGGCGCTCAGGGCCATGCGGGAAGAACATCGCCAGCGCCGGGTTCGCGGTGGCACTGCCAATTTCTCAGTCGAAGAGGCGGCCCGTTCCGGCAAGCTGGTGGCCGAAGCCCGGCAGGCAGGCTTTGCCTACCCGGGCAGTGAGCCGGTTATCCGGGATATGACGCTGACCATTCTGCGAGGCGACAAGATCGGCCTGGTGGGGGAGAACGGAACCGGCAAGACCACGCTGGTGCGATTGCTGCTGGGTGAGCTTGAGCCTACCGAGGGTAGCATCCGGCTGGGCACCAATCTGCAGGTGGCGTACTTCGATCAGCTGCGGGGTGAGCTGGACCTGGAAAGCAACGCTCTGGATAACCTGGCCGAGGGCCGGGAATTTATCGATATCAACGGCCAAAGCAAACACGTTCTGGGTTACCTGCAGGAGTTCCTGTTCACCCCGGAACGTGCCCGTTCGCCGGTCAGTGTTTTCTCGGGTGGTGAGCGAGCCCGTCTGTTGCTGGCCAAGCTGTTCAGCAAGCCTGCCAACATCCTGGTTCTGGACGAACCAACCAACGACCTGGATGTGGAAACCCTGGAACTGCTCGAAGAACAGCTCTCCGAGTTCAAGGGTACGGTGATTGTGATCAGTCACGACCGGGAATTCCTGGATAACGTGGTCACCGACACCATCTTCCTGGATGGCACCGGTCGCGTGCGCGAGTTTGTTGGCGGTTACAGCGATTGGCGCCGGCAAGGCGGGGTGTTTCCGGCGGAGTCTTCCGGCAGTCGGCCGGACAAACAGGATAAGCGGGAAAAGACTGAGGCAACGACAAAGAAGCCTGAGGCTTCTGCAGCTCCCGCAGCAAAGTCCAAACCGGTGAAACTGAGTTACAAGCTCAAGCTCGAACTGGAGCAGTTACCGGGTAAAATCGAGGCTTTGGAGCAGGAAGTGGCGGAGTTTCAGCAAGCGATCTCCGCGCCGGATTTTTATTCCGGAGATCCGGAGAAGGTTTCGAAGACACTGGAGCAGTTGTCTGACGCAGAAGCCCGCCTTGAGCAGGTCATCGAGCGCTGGATGGAGCTGGAAGAGCAGGCGGGGCAGTAGCAGCCCCGCCATCGCCTTTATCAGTGAATGCGCACTGCCAGAACGTCACATTCTGTGCCGTGCAGCACGCCATTGGCGGTAGAGCCCAACAGCAGCTGGAAACCTTTGCGTCCGTGGCTACCGACAATCACCAGGTCCACTCCCTGTTCCTTCACCAGCCGGTGAATTTCAGATTCCGGACGGCCAACAGTCACAATCTGGCTGTCCTTGGCCACGCCATATTGCTCGCCATATTGCCCAAGCTGGTCGTGGGCGGCCTTGTCCAGCTGATCCTGCAATTCAGAAAGATCCATGGGGATGTCGCCGCCATAGGCATAGCCGACAGGCTCCACAACGTGAACCAGCAACAGCTCCGCCGCCTGTGACTCGGCAATGGACTTGGCTTTGTTAAGGACCTGCGGTGCTTCTTCGGTCAGGTCGATGGCAACCAGAACTTTTTTGTAGGTGGACATGGGGTCTTGCTCCTTCGCGCTGGGAAATGATCCTGAATGACTCTGGATTGTATATCAATCAAGTGTATAGCCATTCTGACCGGCATCAAGCGGAAAGGGAAGTTTTTGGCCGGTGGGCAATGAGTTAACCCGGCCGGCCAGGCAGGAATCAGGCGTTATTGCGGAGCATTACAATGGCGTCGTCCAGACCCTGGATAATGCCTTTGGAGTAACGGTCGATAATAAAGCTGACGTTGTTGTCGTTGTAGTTGATGTAGGAGCCGCGAATGAACTGCCACTTGGCGGCCACATCATCGAGGGCAGTTTTCAGTTCGCCGGTCGCTGAGCCGGAGCGCGCCTGCGCCAGAAGCTCGTCAAACATCAGCGCCTGCTGGTCGAGCGACACTTCGTTGGCGGCGCCCTGGAACGTCTGGGAGACAGAAGAGTGGGTGCGGGCGGCGTAGCGGGCCATCATCTGAGCCATCAGCACTGCCGCTGAGCGCGCCGATTCCACTTGCGGGTTGGTTTCGGTTCCGCTGCTTTCCCTGGCGAGGTCGTAAAGCTCTGTGGCGGTATCGTTCATCGACTGCCCCTGATTGGCGAGCTCGGCCATCAGGCGCAGGTCAGGGTAACCGCGATCCCGTACTTCGTTGATGTTGCTGCGCATCAGGTCCTTGAAGCTGTCGAAGGACCGGTTCAGTTCCTCGACCTGTTCGTCTGAAAGCACGCCACTGTTGCTGCCGACCACAGAGTTCATGGCGTCGTTGGCGCTATTGATTCCAACCACGACACGGTTGAGCAATTCGGTGTCGGAGGTTGCGCTGAAGGCGTAGAAGGCGTCCAGCGCCAGGTAGTTGTTGATGCGGAAATCATGAAGGTCTGCGAGGAACTCGTTACCGGATTCCTGTGCCTTGGCGCCGAACGCGGTAAAGGACAACAGGATCAGGGCTGCCAGAAGTGAGCGGATTCGCAGGTGGGCGTCTTTCATCGGATCAGTCTCCGTAATGCCGTTTTATTATTGTGGACTAAAGTCTCAGCTCGAAGTTAAAGTAACTACGCAGCCTAATCAACTAATTTCCGGCGGTTACCGGTACCACTTCACTTTTTTACCATGAGTTTCTCCGGGTTCCCTGCAGAAACAAATTGACAAACGCTCCGTTTTTTTCCATCGTGTGGCCTCACGATTCAAACAACTGTATGAATTTTGGATCGGAAGATCGGGCAGTGACCGAAATCTCGCTGCACAAACAGCCGGCCCGGCAGCTATTGTCAGCCGGTTGTCAGCAGTTCCAAACACAGACTGGAGATCAGTTGATGATTTACGAAGGTAAAGCCATCACGGTTAAAGAGATCGAAGGCGGGATCGCTCAGTTGAACTTTGACTTGCAGGGCGAGTCAGTCAACAAGTTCAACCGTCTCACCATCGAAGAGCTGGGCGCCGCAGCTGAAGCACTCAAATCCCAGAAGAACCTCAAGGGCCTGGTGGTTACCAGTTCCAAGGACAGCTTTATTGTCGGTGCCGATATCACCGAGTTTACCGAGCTGTTCGCAGGTTCCGAAGAAGCTCTCGTGGCCAACAGCATGAAGGCCAACGAAGTATTCAACGCCATTGAAGACCTGCCGTTCCCGACCGTTACCGCTATTAACGGTATCGCTCTGGGTGGTGGCTTCGAAATGTGCCTTTCCACCGACTACCGGGTTATGGCTCCCAAGGCCAAGGTAGGTCTGCCGGAAGTGAAGCTGGGTATCTTCCCGGGCTTCGGCGGTACTGTTCGCCTGTCCCGCCTGGTGGGTGTGGATAACGCGGTTGAGTGGATTGCCGGTGGTACTGAAAACCGCGCTGATGCCGCTCTGAAAGTGGGCGCTGTTGATGCCGTGGTTGAAGCCGACAAGCTGGTCGACGCAGCCGTTGCCATTATCAATCAGTGCAACGAAGGCAAGCTGGACAACCTGGCGCGCCGTGAAGAGAAGAAAGGCAAGATCAAGCTCAACGCCATGGAAAGCATGATGGCGTTCGAGATTTCCAAGGCGTTCGTGGCCGGCAAGGCTGGCAAGAACTATCCGGCGCCGGTGGAAGCCATCAAGACCATGCAGAAGCATGCCGGCATGACCCGCGACAAGGCGATCGAAGTAGAAGCCAAGGGCTTCGCCAAGATGGCCAAGACCAACGTTGCCGCGTGTCTGGTTGGTCTGTTCCTGAACGACCAGGCCCTGAAGAAGAAAGCCAGTGCCTGGGAAAAAGAAGCCTCTGATGTGAACCTGGCTGCCGTACTGGGCGCCGGTATCATGGGTGGCGGTGTAGCTTTCCAGTCGGCGCTGAAAGGCACCCCGATTGTTATGAAGGACATCAACCAGGACGGCATCAAGCTGGGCCTGAGTGAAGCCAAGAAGCTGCTGTCCAAGCGTGTCGCCAAGGGCAAGATGGACGCTGGCCAGATGGGCGACGTTCTGAACAACATCACGCCGACCCTGAACTACGGTGATTTCAAGAACGTAGACCTGGTTGTTGAAGCGGTTGTTGAAAACCCGAAGGTGAAAGATGCCGTTCTGCGTGAGACCGAAGATGCGGTTCGCGAAGACGCCATCCTGACGTCCAACACCTCTACCATCTCCATCAACCTTCTGGCCAAGAACCTGAAGCGTCCGGAGAACTTCTGCGGTATGCACTTCTTCAACCCGGTACACATGATGCCGCTGGTTGAGGTTATCCGTGGCGAGAAGACCAGTGACCGCGCTATCGCGACCACCGTTGCCTACGCCAAGGCCATGGGCAAGACCCCGATCGTGGTTAACGATTGCCCGGGCTTCCTGGTTAACCGTGTTCTGTTCCCGTACTTCGGCGGCTTTGCTGCGCTGGTACGTGACGGTGCCGATTTCCAGAAGATCGACAAGGTGATGGAAAAGTTCGGTTGGCCCATGGGCCCGGCCTACCTGCTCGACGTAGTGGGCATGGACACTGCCAAGCACGCCAACGAAGTGATGGCAGACGGCTTCCCGGATCGCATGAAGGCTGACTTCAAGTCTGCCATCGACGTGATGTTCGAGAACAACCGTTACGGCCAGAAGAACGACAAGGGCTTCTACAAGTACGAAGAAGACAAGAAGGGCAAGCCGAAGAAGGTTGTCGACGAAGAAACCTACAAGCTGATCGAGCCTGTGGTTAACGGCAGCAAGGACTTCGACGAAGAAGACATCATCGCCCGTATGATGATTCCTCTGTGCCTGGAAACCGTTCGCTGCCTGGAAGACAACATTGTTGAAGACCCGGCCGATGCAGACATGGGCCTGATCTACGGTATCGGTTTCCCTCCGTTCCGTGGTGGTGCCCTGCGCTACATCGACGACATGGGTGTCGACAAGTTCGTCGAACTGGCAGACAAGTATGCAGATCTTGGCCCGCTGTACGCGCCGACCGAGAAGCTGCGTGAAATGGCCAAGACTGGCAAGAAGTTCTTTGGCTAACCCTAACGAGATTTCCGAACGGAGAAAGATCTATGAGCCTTAATCCGAGAGACGTTGTCGTCGTCGATTGCGTGCGGACTCCGATGGGTCGTGCCAAAAACGGCTGTTTCCGCAACGTTCGCGCCGAGACTCTGTCTGCTGCGCTGATTGAAGCACTGTTTGAGCGCAACCCGAAGCTCGATCCGAAAGAAGTAGAAGACGTAATCTGGGGCTGTGTAAACCAGACTAAAGAGCAGGGCTTTAACGTGGCGCGGCAGATTTCCCTGCTGACCCGTATCCCGCACGAGTCTGCTGCCCAGACCGTTAACCGTCTGTGTGGTTCCGCCATGAGCGCCATCCACACTGCCGCCCAGGCGATTCAGACCGGTAACGGTGACGTGTTCATGGTAGGCGGTGTCGAGCACATGGGCCACGTACCCATGACTGCCGGCTTCGACCACAACCCGGCTGCGTCCAAGTACTCTGCAAAAGCGTCCAACATGATGGGCCTGACTGCAGAAATGCTGGCGAAAATGCACGGTATTACCCGCGAGCAGCAGGATGAGTTCGGTGCCCGTTCCCATCGCCTGGCCCACGAAGCCACTGTTGAAGGCCGCTTCAAGAACGAAATCGTTCCGATTGAAGGCCACGACGAAAACGGCTTTGTGAAGCTGATCGAAGAAGACGAGACCATTCGTCCGGAAACGACCGCTGAGTCCCTGGGCCAGCTGCGTCCGGCGTTTGATCCGAAGAACGGTACCGTAACTGCCGGTACGTCTTCCCAGCTGACCGATGGCGCGGCTGCCATGGTACTGATGTCCGCTGAGCGGGCAGAAGCACTGGGTCTGACCCCGATTGCCAAGATCCGCAGCATGGCTGTTGCTGGCTGTGATCCCGCAATCATGGGCTACGGCCCGGTTCCGGCCACCAAGAAGGCACTGAAGCGTGCAGGCCTGAAAGTTGAAGATATCGACTTCTGGGAACTGAACGAAGCCTTCGCAGGCCAGTCCCTGCCGGTCCTGAAAGACCTGAAACTGCTGGGTGTTATGGAAGAGAAGGTTAACCTGAACGGCGGCGCGATTGCCCTTGGCCATCCGCTGGGCTGCTCCGGTGCCCGTATCTCCACCACACTGCTGAATATCATGCAGGCCAAAGGCGGTAAGCTTGGTGTATCCACCATGTGTATCGGCCTGGGTCAGGGCATTGCCACTGTGTGGGAGCGCCTCTGATCGGTTAGTCCGGATCAGTAACGCTCAATCAGGAGGCCCGGCAATTCGCCGGGCCTTCCTGTTTCAGGGATTGTAAAACGGCCCGGAAATCCCAAAAAACGGTGACTGAAATCAAAGAATGGGTTGTTTTGCCATTCTTGACCCTGTAAAACAGTGAGCCTATACACAATGGCAGCCCCTGTGTTTTCCAGTTGCCTGATTTTTATGCGAGTTTACGGTTCTGTCCAGAACTTGACCGATTGATCGCCAAGGATACAGATCTCCGATATGGGTAAAAGTCTCGTTATTGTCGAGTCTCCAGCGAAAGCGAAGACCATCAACAAGTACCTGGGCTCGGATTTTATTGTTAAGTCCAGTGTTGGCCACATTCGTGACCTGCCAGTCAGTGGCAGTGGTAGCCAGTCAGACCCGAAAGAGCGCGCCAGGCAGGCCGCTGCCACCCGCAAGATGAGCCCGGACGAAAAAGCCGAGCACAAGAAGCGTAAGGCCCGTGAACAGCTGGTTGCCCGCATGGGGGTAAATCCCGATAACGACTGGAGCGCCCGTTACGAGATCCTGCCCGGTAAGGAAAAGGTCGTCAGCGAGCTAAAGCGCCTGGCCAAGAATGCCGACCACATCTATCTGGCAACGGATTTGGACAGGGAAGGGGAAGCCATCGCCTGGCACCTTCAGGAGACCATTGGCGGCGAGCCGGAAAAGTATCGCCGCGTGGTGTTCAACGAAATTACCAAGCGGGCCATCCAGGAAGCGTTCAAGGACCCCGGTGAGCTGGATAACAACCGGGTAAATGCCCAGCAGGCGCGCCGGTTCCTGGATCGCGTTGTGGGTTACATGGTTTCGCCGCTGCTCTGGGCCAAGATTGCCCGGGGCCTGTCTGCTGGCCGGGTTCAGTCGGTTGCCGTGCGCCTGATCGTTGAGCGTGAGCGGGAAATCCGCAAGTTCGTGCCGGAGGAATTCTGGCAGCTGCACGCAGACCTGACCGCAGAAGGAACCAGGGACCCGGTTCGGTTCGAGGTTACCCGCTACAACGACAAGCCCTACCGTCCGGTTAATGATGTTCAGAGCAAGGAACATGTTGACCGTCTGAAAGCCGGTAGCTTCAAGGTGGCCAAGCGGGAAGACAAGCCAACCCGTTCACGGCCCTCTGCTCCCTTTATTACCTCGACACTGCAGCAGGCGGCGAGCAACCGCATGGGCTTCAGTGTCAAGAAAACCATGATGCTGGCCCAGCGCCTGTACGAGGCGGGCTACATCACCTACATGCGTACAGACTCGACCAACCTGAGCCAGGATGCCGTAACCGGCTGTCGCGAGTTTATTCAGAAACAGTTCGGTGATCGCTACCTGCCTGAGAAGCCCCGCGTGTACGGTAGCAAGGAAGGCGCCCAGGAGGCCCACGAGGCCATCCGGCCTACTGACGTATCCCGCAGGCCTACCGATATCAGTGGCCTGGAAAAGGATGCGGAGAAGCTTTACGACCTGATCTGGCGCCAGTTTATCGCCTGCCAGATGGCGGATGCCGAATTCCTCAGCACCTCCATCGTTGTGGCCAATGGTGACTACGAACTGCGTACCCGTGGTCGCATCGTCAAGTTCGAAGGTTTCCTGAAAGCTGCGCCCCAGTCAGCCAAGAAAGACGAAGACGTGGCGCTGCCAGACATCAAGGTAGATCAGCCCCTGGATCTCAAGAAGCTGGATCCGACCCAGCATTTCACCAAGCCTTCGCCGCGCTATACCGAAGCCAGCCTGGTCAAGGAACTGGAAAAGCAGGGCATTGGTCGTCCTTCTACCTACGCATCCATTATTTCCACCATCCAGGATCGTGGTTACGTGCGGCTTCAGAACCGCCGTTTTTACGCCGAGAAGATGGGCGAGATTGTTACCGAACGGTTGGCAGAATCTTTCCCGAACCTGATGGATTACGATTTTACCGCGCGCCTGGAAGGCGAGCTGGACGAGATTGCCGAAGGCGACGTTCAGTGGAAGAAGGTGCTGAACGACTTCTACGCCAAGTTCCGTAACCAGCTCGAAAGTGCGGAAAAGACCGACGGCGGTATGCGGGCCAACACACCCACAGAAACCGATATTCCTTGCCCCAGCTGTGGCCGTAACATGCAGATTCGCGTGGCCAGTACCGGGGTATTCCTGGGTTGTTCCGGCTATTCATTGCCGCCCAAGGAGCGTTGCAAGACCACCATTAACCTGGTGTCTGGCGACGAAGTGGTCAGTGCCGATGAAGATGTGGAAGGTGAAGGCGAAACCCGCCTGCTGCGTATGAAGCGCCGCTGTCCGAAATGCGGCACGGCCATGGACAGCTACCTGATTGATGAAAAGCGCAAGCTGCACGTGTGCGGTAACAACCCCGACTGCTCCGGCTACGAAGTGGAAGAGGGCAGTTTCCGCATCAAGGGCTACGACGGCCCTACGCTGGAATGCGACAAGTGTGGTTCCGAAATGCAGCTGAAAACCGGCCGCTTCGGCAAGTACTTCGGCTGCACCAACAGCGAGTGCAAGAACACCCGCAAACTGCTGAAGAACGGCGAGCCTGCGCCCCCCAAAATGGACCCGGTGCCCATGCCGGAGCTGCAGTGCCAGAAGGTAGACGACACCTACGTGCTGCGTGACGGTGCCTCCGGCCTGTTCCTGGCGGCCAGCAAATTCCCGAAAAACCGGGAAACCCGGCCACCGCTGGTGATGGAGATCAAACCGCACCGCAAGGAAATCGACCCGAAATACGATTACCTGATGGACGCCCCGGAGAAAGACCCCGAGGGTAACCCGACGGTGATCCGCTACAGCCGGAAGTCGAAAGAGCAGTACGTTATGTCGGAACAGGATGGCAAGGCCACCGGCTGGTCCGCCTGGTACGAAAACGGCCGCTGGGTGCCTCGGGACAAGAAGAAGTGATTCTTTTTTGCCACGAAATCCACTAAAGAACACGAAAACTGAAGAAAAGATAACTGATTTTTTGCCGCGGACACTCACGGACTCTCACGGACAGTAACAAGGCAGTTTTCTCTTTTGTCCGTGTGGGTCCGTGAGTGTCCGTGGCTAATTAGTTTTCTTTTTTAGTGTTCTTTAGTGGATTTCGTGGCAAATCATTATTTCTTACGAAGCCTCTGAATCAGCGAAGACGTATCCCAGCGGTTTCCGCCCATCTCCTGCACATCTCCGTAGAACTGGTCCACCAGCGCCGTTACCGGCAGTCTGGAGCCGTTTCTGCGGGCTTCTTCGAGGCAGATGCCCAGGTCCTTGCGCATCCAGTCCACCGCAAAGCCGTGGTTGAATTCGCCGTCGATCATGGTTCCGGAGCGGTTTTCCATCTGCCAGGACTGGGCCGCGCCCTTGGAGATCACGTCCACCACCTTGCGCACGTCCAGCTCTGCCTGTTCGGCAAAGTGCAGGGCTTCTGA
>Ga0208813_1001748_pt1 | contig 10764 bp, 7 predicted proteins | sample MalvireepMed_904_FD_184250 | JGI IMG/M metagenome (GOLD analysis project Ga0208813, IMG submission 184250) | Marine viral communities from the Global Malaspina Expedition - Malaspina viral metaG DeepMed_904 (SPAdes) (version 2) | ecosystem: Environmental > Aquatic > Marine > Oceanic | place... | reverse complement strand
GTGCGTGCCAGCATGCTGGTGCCGCAGGAATTCGTCGGCAACGTGATCGCCGAATGCGAGCAGCGCCGTGGCGTGCAGCTCGACATGCAGTTCCTGGGCAATCAGATCCAGCTGGTCTATGAACTGCCGATGTCCGAAGTGGTGATGGACTTCTTCGATCGCCTCAAGTCGATTTCCAAGGGTTACGCTTCTCTGGATTACAGCTTCGAGCGCTTCCAGGTTGCCAAGCTGGTGCGCCTCGACGTGCTGATCAACGGCGACAAGGTCGACGCGCTGGCGGCGATCATTCATCGCGATCACGCCCAGGGGCGCGGCCGTGCGTTGGTCGAGAAGATGAAGGAGCTGATTCCGCGGCAGATGTTCGACGTGGCGATCCAGGCGACGATCGGCAGTCAGGTGGTGGCGCGCTCGACGGTCAAGGCGCTGCGCAAGAACGTGACCGCCAAGTGTTACGGCGGCGACGTGAGCCGCAAGAAGAAGCTGCTCGAGAAGCAGAAGGCCGGCAAGAAACGCATGAAGCAGGTGGGGCGCGTGGAAATTCCCCAGGATGCCTTCCTCGCCGTACTCAAGGTCAACGACTAGGAACTGATCACGCATGGACTTTTCGCTACTGCTGGTGGTGGCCGTGGCCGTCACGGGATTGGTATGGCTGCTGGACGTCACCTGGTGGCGGCGTCGACGCCTGGCGCGGCTGGCGTCGGTAGAGTCGGCGAACGGCGCCACACTGGATGACGGCACCCGGCGCAAGCTCGCTCGCGAGCCCTGGCCGGTCGACTATGCCCGCTCGTTCTTTCCGGTGCTGCTGGTGGTGTTGTTGCTGCGCAGTTTCCTGGCCGAGCCGTTCCAGATCCCCTCGGGCTCGATGCGGCCGACGCTGGAAATCGGCGATTTCATCCTGGTCAACAAGTTTGCCTACGGCTTGCGGCTACCGGTGACCAATACCGAGTTCGTCGACCTGGGCGAGCCGCAACGCGGCGACGTCATGGTGTTTCGCTTTCCTGAGGACCCCTCGGTCAATTTCATCAAGCGCGTGGTGGGGTTGCCGGGGGATCGCATCCGCTACGAAGGCAAGCAGCTCTACATCAACGGCGAACCGGTGCCCAAGGAGCTGGTCGACGAGAATCCCGAGGGCGCTCCGGGCGAGCTAGAATTCCGGGAATGGCTGGGCGAGCACGAGCATGCGCTCTACAACAACCCGCGCGATCCGGGCCCGCAGATGCGCGAGGTCACGGTGCCGCCGGGCCAGTATTTCGTGATGGGCGACAATCGCGATCATTCCAACGACAGTCGTTACTGGGGTTTCGTGCCCCAGGCCAATATCGTCGGCCAGGCCTTTGCCGTATGGATGAATTGGGACGGCGGCCTGCCGAGTTTCGACTCGGTCCGACTAATTCCTTGAGCGCTCGTGTCGCAACGTCTTCCAGCCCAATCGAGAGCAGCAGTTTTGTGAGCAATTCCCACAATGCCTTCAGCCGCCGTATCGGCTATCGTTTCCGCGATGCAAGCTTGCTGGAGCTAGCCTTGACCCACCGCAGCTATGGTGGGGACAACAACGAGCGCCTGGAATTCCTGGGCGATTCGATCGTCAACTTCGTCATCGGCGAGGCGCTGTTCCAGCGTTTCCCCCAGGCCCGCGAAGGTCAGCTTTCACGGTTGCGTGCGCGGCTGGTCAAGGGCCAGACGTTGGCCGAGCTGGCCCGTGAGTTCGAAATCGGCGAACAGCTTCGTCTGGGCTCCGGCGAGATGAAAAGCGGTGGCTTTCGGCGCGACTCGATCCTCGCCGACGCCATGGAGGCGGTGATCGGCGCGATCTATCTGGATGCCGGCATGGATGCGGTCAAGGCGCGAATCCTCGCCTGGTACGGCACCCGCCTGGAGTCGCTCGATCTGCTCGACACCCAGAAGGACCCCAAGACGCGCTTGCAGGAATTCCTGCAAGCGCGTCAGGCGCCGCTGCCGCGCTATGACGTGACCTGCGTGGAGGGCGAGGCGCATGCCCAGACCTTCACCGTGGAGTGTCACATCGACATGCTCGACAATCTCACACGCGGTGTGGGATCGAGCCGCCGTCATGCCGAGCAGGAAGCCGCACAGAAAGCGCTGGCCCTGCTCGACCCGCGAGGAGGCCGCCCATGAGCCAACAGACCTGTGGATTCGTCGCCATCGTCGGCCGTCCCAACGTCGGCAAGTCGACCTTGATGAACCGTATCCTCGGCCAGAAGATCTCGATCACCTCGCGGCGTCCGCAGACCACACGCCACCAGATAATGGGCATCAAGACCGACAAGGGCGCGCAGTTCATCTATGTCGACACGCCCGGCATGCATATCCAGTCCAGGGATCGCAACAAGGCGATCAACCGCTTCATGAACCAGGCGGCGACTCAGGCGTTGCGCGATGTCGACTGCGTGGTCTTGCTGATCGATCGTACCCGCTGGACAGACGAGGACGACGTGGTGCTGGACAAGCTCACCCACGTCAAGGCGCCGGTGATCCTGGCGGTCAACAAGGTCGATCGCCTGGGCGACAAGCGCGATCTGTTGCCCTGGCTCGAGACGCTGCAGGCCAAGCGCGAGTTCGCCGCGATCCTGCCGCTGTCGGCCAAGCACGGCAGCAACGTTGCCGAGCTGGAAGGCGAGGTCGCCAAGCATCTGCCGGAAAGCATCCACTATTTTCCCGACGATCAGGTCACCGACCGCAGCCAGCGTTTTCTGGCCGCCGAACTGGTGCGCGAGAAAGTCATGCGCCAGCTCGGCGACGAGCTGCCCTACCAGATGACCGTCGAGATCGAGGAGTTTCGCGATGAGCAGCGGATCATCCACATCAGCGCGCTGATGCTGGTCGAGCGCCCGGGGCAGAAGAAGATTCTGATCGGCGAGAACGGCGAGCGGATCAAGAGCATCGGCCGCGAGGCGCGCCTGGACATGGAACGCGCCTTCGGCGCCAAGGTGATGCTCAACCTGTGGGTCAAGGTCAAGCGCGGCTGGTCGGATGATGATCGGGCGCTCAAGAGCCTGGGCTACAACCTGGATTGAACGCAAACCTGTCTGCGCTCGCCCATACGGCGTTAAAAAAGTGTCTCGATATGCTCATTTACACCTCAGTAAACTCCGCTCTCTCGACATTTTTTGCTTTGCGACCCACAGGGATGTGGGGAGTGCAGTGGCCCGCAGGGAGCGGGCCTGGCGCTGACCTTCGCTCGACGAGGTTTGAACGTATTGAAGGCGGCTTTTGATGCAGCCTCAGCCGGCGTACCTGCTGCACAAGCGCCCCTATCGCGAGACCAGCGCGCTGGTCGATCTGCTCACCCTTGAACACGGCCGGGTGCGCGCGGTGGCCCAGGGCGTGCAGCGCGCCGGCAGCAAGAGTCGTTCGCGACTCCAGCCATTCGCGCCGCTGCATGTCACCTGGAGCGGCAATAACGACCTCAAGCGTTTGCGATTGATGGAGTCCGGCGGTTCGGCAAGCCTGCTGGCGGGCGAGGGGCTGTTGTGCGGCCTGTACGCCAACGAGCTGTTGACTCGGCTATTGCCGCCGCTGCTGCCCGCCGCCGAGGTGTTTGCCTTCTATTCGGCGCTACTCGGCGAATTGCCGACCCCTGCGTGCCGCGCGGGGGCGCTGCGCCGGCTCGAAGTCACGCTGCTCGAGACGCTCGACGCCGAGCCGGTCTTCCGCGATCTCGACGAGCGCGAACTGGATCCCCAGGCGCGCTATGTCTATCGCGTCGCGCAACGTCACTTCCAGCTCGCCGATGACCCATCGGGTATCGACGGTCGCACCTTGCGTCTGCTCGCCCAGGGCGACTGGGCGAGCCCGGGCCTGGCGGGGGTCGCCAAGTCGTTGACGCGGGCCGCTCTGGCGCCTCTGCTGGGGTCGACGCCGTTGCGTTCGCGCGAATTGATGCGACAGCTGACGGCGCGTCGGCGACACTGATCGAGCGCACTTTTCCCCGATTCAGCCCAACCAAGGAGACAAGCATGCAGCCCCCGCGGATCCTGCTCGGCGTCAATATCGACCATATCGCCACCCTGCGCCAGGCGCGCGGCACGCGCTATCCCGATCCGGTCCAGGCTGCGCTGCTCGCCGAACAGGCCGGCGCCGACGGGATTACCCTGCATCTGCGCGAGGACCGGCGGCATATCCAGGACGCTGATGTGCTGCGCCTGGCCGAAATGCTCAACACGCGCATGAATCTGGAAATGGCGGTCACCGAGGAGATGCTTGCGCTTGCCGAACGCGTGCGCCCGGCGCATGTTTGCCTGGTACCCGAAAAGCGTGAAGAGTTGACCACCGAGGGCGGGCTGGATGTCGTCGGTTCACGTGCCCCGATCGCCGCGGCCTGCGAACGGCTGGCCGCCGCCGGTTGCGAGGTATCGCTGTTCATCGCCCCCGAGCCGGACCAGATACGCGCCGCTTTCGAGGCTGGCGCGCCGGTCGTCGAGTTGCATACCGGCGCCTATGCCGAAGCGCATGGCGAAACCGCGCGCATCGAGCATACGCGCGTCGCGGCCGCCACCGAGCTGGCCCTCGAACTGGGCCTGACGGTCAACGCCGGGCACGGTCTCAATTATCACAACGTCGAGGCGATTGCCGCGATACCCGGCCTCACCGAGCTCAATATCGGCCATGCGATCATCGCTCGTGCGCTGTTCGTGGGGCTCAAGGAGGCCGTCGCCGAGATGAAACGCCTGGCCATCGCCGGCTACGAGGCCGGTTTCGTGGCGGCGCTGGACGATGACCATGCGCATGAGCACGGACGCTGGAGCTAGACCGGCGTGGGCCGACGACTGGCGCGCCAGTCGCGCAGACGCTGCATCGCCTGCAGCAGGGTGGTGAAGACATCGTCGACCGCCTCGATGCCCTGGGCGCGCAGGCGCGATTCCAGGGCTTCGGCGACCAACGCCAGTTGTGGCACGCCGCAGTAGCGGCAGGCGCCGTTGAGATGATGCACGGCATCGAGAAACGCCGTCGTGTCGTTGGCCGAGTAGCTATCCCTCAGCTCGGCCTCGCTGGCGTCGAGACTCTCGAGCAGTCCTTCCAGCATGCGTTCGGCCAGTTCCTGACGCCCGCCGGCGAGGGTCACGCCCAGTTCTTCATCGACCACCGGCAATTCGTCGTCGGCGCGGGGCATGGGCGCGGCATGCCGCGTCGGTGTCGACAGCACCAGGCCCATGTAGTTGGCGAGCAAGTCCTCGAGCGCATCGGTATCCAGTGGCTTGGTGAGCACCGCCTGCATGCCGGCATCGATCAACGCCTGCGAATCGTCGGGCATCGCATGGGCGGTCAGCGCGACGAATGGACAATGATTCCAGGCGCCGCCCAGGCGACGTAGCGCCGCCATCGTCTCCAGTCCGCTCATGCCCGGCATGCGGATATCCATCAGTACCAGGTCGAAGCGTTGGCCGCTGGCCAGCGCCAGCGCTTCTTCACCGCTTTCAGCCAGCACGCCGTCAACACCGAGCTGGGCCAGCAGCTCGCCGACCAGCAGACGGTTGGTTTCGATGTCGTCCACCGCCAATACCCGGGGCTGGTGGTGGTGTTGTTCGGCGATGCCCTGCCCCTGGACGTCGTGCCCCTGGCCGGGGAACGCATGGGTCAAGAGGGCGGCAGGCGCATCGCCGAGCAGCGGCTTGAGCGCCTGGACCAGGCGGGCCCGGGTCAGGGGTTTGTAGAACAACCGGGCGCCTTGGGGCAGGGTGAGCGCTTCATCCGTGCTCTGCGGCTCGCCATTGACCAGCAGCAGCAAGCGGCAGGGCCGCTCGCCGAGCTGATGGCGCAGCTGCGCCACTTGAGCGCTCAGGCCGCCCTGGGCGAGGGCCGCGAGCAACTGGGTGCCCGTGGCGAGCCCCTCGCCAGTCACTGGCGCGCTGAGCACCTGGACCTCGGCGCCCCAGCCGCGCAGCAGGTGGGCGAGGGCCTGACGTGTCAGCGTATGCGGCTCTTGGATCGCGATGTGCATGGCGTCGAGATTAATGGCCGGTGGCCGTTGCACGGCGCGCGGGGCGATCCGCAAGGGCAGCGAGACGCTGAAGGTCGTACCCTTTGCCGGCTGCGTGTCAGCCTCGATGGTGCCCCCCATCTGTTCGACCAGTTGCTTGCAGATCATCAGCCCCAGGCCGGTACCGCCGACGCGGCTGGTGCTGACCGTTGCGCTCTGGGTGAACGGCTGGAATAGTTGCTGGCGCACGTCATCGGCCAGCCCCGGTCCCGTGTCGCTGATCTTCACGCTGAGCGTGGCCTTGTTGCCCAGCGACTCCTCGAGCTGAACGCGCACGATCACTTCGCCGCGCTCGGTGAATTTCACGGCATTGTGCACCAGATTGGTGAGCACCTGCTTGATGCGCAGCGGATCGCCGAGCAGGGCGCGGGGCACATCGTCGTAGACCAGGCTCAGCAGCTGAAGGTCTTTCTGCTGGGCATCGGGGGCTTGCAGGACGAGCACCTCGTCGACCAGTTCGGCCATGTCCAGTTCGACCGAGGCGAGCCGAAGCTTGCCGGCTTCGATCTTCGAGAAATCGAGGATATCGTTGATCAGCGACAACAAGTTGGTCGAGGCCATTTCGATGTGCTTGAGCCATTCGCGCTGATGGTCGTCGAGTTGGCTGCGCCCCAGCAGCCGGCAAAAGCCGATGATGCCGTTGAGCGGCGTGCGGATCTCGTGGCTCATGTTGGCGAGGAACTGCGACTTGACGCGGTTGGCTTCCAGCGCGCGGCGGCGTGCGCCATCAAGCTCGATGTTCTGGATCTCGATGGTGTCCATCGATTCGCGCAGATCGGCGGTGGCCTGTTCGACTTGTTGTCGCATGTCTTCCTGGGCGGCCTGGAGATATTCGCCGAATGCGTTGATCGCGGTGCTGGTCGTCGCCAGCTCGGGCGGGCCGCCGGGCCGCAGGCGGAACGCATAGTCGCCGGCATAAAGCCGTTGCAGGGCGTTACGTTGATCGTCCAGAGTGGCGAACAACCGCCGGTAAAGCAGGAAGCAGAGCCCGCCAAGCAACAATGCCGTTGCCAGCCAGGCGAGCATGAACTGGGTCAGTTGCCGATAGTAGGGTAGATCGACCACGCTGTCGCGGAGCGTCAAGTCGAGCCACAACGGCGCGCGGGTATTGTCGGGCGACGTCAGCGGCAACTGAAGATGCCAGCGCTCGGCATGTCGGATCAGGCCCGCCCGTGGCGAGCCTGCCGGCACGGGCGCTACCGCGCCGACCTGATTGACCGGCCGGCCGTCGTTAGCCCTCACGGTTACCCCGCGCACTTCATCGAGGCTCAGCAGGCGCAATGCCAGCCTGTCGGCTTCGGCCGGCGCCTTCTCTGCCGCTGGGTCGCGCAGCAGGGCGAGGTTGTCGCTCAGCCGCGCAGTCAACGCGGCGCGGCGTTGCTCGGCGTCCTGGTGTAGTTGCCAGGTGCCGAACAGCAGCAACAGCAGTAGCGGCGCAACCAGCAGGGTGAGACACAGACGAAGACGCAAGGACATGAGGCTTCTCGCTGACGGCATGATGCAGAATATGCCATAGCCGATCAGTCTGCCTGTCCAGTGCCGTATCGCAAGGATATAATACGAGTAATTTTATCGCCGCGGTCCGGGTCGGAGGCGACGCGGCCGCTGGCGACGGCTCAAAGGAAGCGTTGATGGAATTTCCCACCCTCGAAGACACGGTCGGCAATACGCCGCTGGTGCGCCTGCAGCGCATCACCGCCGGTCGCAACAACACCCTGCTGGCCAAGCTGGAAGGCGACAACCCGGCGGGCTCGGTCAAGGATCGTCCCGCCTTGTCGATGATTCGCGAGGCCGAGGCCCGCGGCGAGATCGAGCCCGGCGATACGCTGATCGAGGCGACTTCGGGCAATACCGGCATCGCTCTGGCCATGGCTGCGGCGATCAAGGGCTACCGGATGGTGCTGATCATGCCCGACAGCGCCTCCAGCGAGCGCAAGCAGGCGATGGCCGCCTACGGCGCCGAGCTGATCACGGTGACCAGGCGGCAGGGCATGGAAGGCGCCCGCGATCTGGCCGAGCGGATGGTCGCCGAGGGCAAGGGCAAGCCGCTCAACCAGTTCGCCAATCCCGACAATCCGCTGGCGCACTATCGCGGCACCGGCCCCGAGCTGTGGCGCCAGACCGAGGGTACGCTGACCCACTTCGTCAGCGCGATGGGCACCACCGGCACCATCATGGGCGTGTCGCGTTACTTCAAGGAGGTCGCCCCGCAGGTCCAGATCGTCGGTCTGCAGCCGTCCGACGGCGCGAGCATTGCCGGTATTCGACGCTGGCCCGAGGCCTACCTGCCGAGCATTTTCGACGCCTCGCGGGTCGATACTGTACTCGATATCGGCCAGCACGAAGCCGAGCAGCACATGCGCCGCCTGGCCCGCGAGGAAGGCATCTTCGCCGGCGTCTCGTCGGGCGGCGCGCTGGCCGGAGCGCTGCGTATCGCCGAGCGGGTCGAGAATGCGGTGATCGCGTTCATCGTCTGCGACCGAGGCGATCGCTACCTGTCGACGGGCCTGTTCGCGCCTGACGTCTAGGAGTCTGTCGGGAAAACACTGCCGCGTCCGTGCAGACGACGCATCGCGAGTTGCTGGTATTCGTCGAGCGTGACGCGCGGCGCGCCATGCATCGCTAGCCGACGATTCCGGTTCGGCGACGCTGAGACGCAACAGAACAACGACGGGAGGAACCCGAGGCGATGGTCAAGGTTCGTGAAGACCAGCCGCTGACAGGCCAGGGGCGCGTGGACATCGCGCGTTGGCTGGAGCGACTGCAGGATGACGTGACGCTGCGCGACGTCGCTGGCATGAGGGCGGCCTGCGAGCTGGCCGACCGGCTCGCCGGCGAGGCCGAGAAGCCGCACAAGGCCTGGCTCGAGGATGGTTCGAGCTTCCGCACCGGGCTGGAGATGGCCGATATCCTCGGCGAGCTGCGCCTCGAGCAGGAAGTGCTCGAGGCGGCCGTGCTGTATCGCGCGGTGCGCGAGGGACTGATCGCCCTCGAGGCGGTCGAGAAACGCTTCGGCGCGGACGTCGCCAGGCTGATCGACGGCGTGCTCAACATGGCCGCGATCAGCCAGCAGCAGACGCCCAGCCAGGGGCTCTCGCAGCACAATCAGCAGGAAAACCTGCGCAAGATGCTGGTGACCATGATCGACGACGTGCGCGTCGCGCTGATCAAGATCGCCGAACGTACCTGCGCGCTGCGCCAGGTCAAGGATGCACCGCGCGACAAGCAGCTGCGCGTGGCCCGTGAGGTGTTCGACATCTACGCGCCGCTGGCACACCGGCTGGGCGTCGGCCATCTCAAGTGGGAACTCGAGGACCTGTCGTTCCGCTACCTGCACGAAGTGGACTACAAGGCGATCGCCAAGCTGCTCGCCGAGAAGCGCGTCGATCGCGACCATTACATCCAGGACGTGGTCGGCACGCTCAAGTCGCTGCTCGACCAGCATGGCATCGCCCGCTACGACGTCACCGGCCGGGCCAAGCACATCTATTCGATCTGGCGCAAGATGCAGCGCAAGCACATCGACTTCTCGGAAGTCTACGACGTGCGCGCGGTACGCATCCTGGTGCCCGAGGTCGCCGATTGCTACACCGCGCTGGGCATCGTCCATTCACGCTGGCATCACGTGCCCAACGAGTTCGACGACTACATCGCCAATCCCAAGAAGAACGGCTACCAATCGCTGCATACTGCACTGATCGGCCCGCAGAACAAGGTGCTGGAGATCCAGATTCGCACCTTCGCCATGCACGAGGAGGCCGAGCTCGGCGTCTGCGCGCACTGGCGCTACAAGGGCCACGACGTCGCCGGCAAGAGCCGCAGCTACGAAGAGAAGATCGCCTGGCTGCGTCAGGTACTCGAATGGCAGGACGAGGTCGGCGATATCGGCGACCTGCGCGAGGGGCTGTCGAGCGACGTGGCGCCGGATCGCATCTACGTGTTCACTCCTGACGGGCATGTCATCGACCTGCCGCGGGTGGCCACGCCGATCGACTTCGCCTACCGCGTGCACACCGAGATCGGCCATCGCTGTCGCGGCGCCAAGGTCAACGGGCGGATCGTGCCGCTGACCTACCGGCTCAAGACCGGCCAACAGGTCGAGATCCTCAACGCCACCAAGGGCGGCCCGAGCCGCGACTGGCTCAATCCCAATCTGGGCTTCGTCAAGACCTCGCGGGCGCGCGCCAAGATCCAGTCATGGTTCAAGCACCAGGCGCGCGATCAGAATCTCGACGAGGGCCGCGCCCTGTTCGAGAAGGAGTTTCGGCGGCTCGATCTCGAGGGCTTCGACCTGGCGACGCTGGCCAGCGCGGTCAACTATCAGAGCCCTGAGGACATGTACGCGGCGATCGGCGCCGGCGACCTGCGCATCGGTCAGGTGCTACACCAGGCCCAGCAACTGTTCGGCGATACCGACGACGAGGAACAGCTCGACCGGCTGCTGGCCAAGCCCAGGCGCTCGGCCAAGGCGCCGGGCGAGGGTATCACCGTGCTCGGCGTCGGCAACCTCAAGACCAGCATGGCCAACTGCTGCCGTCCGGTGCCCGGCGAGCAGATCATCGGTTACATCACCCAGGGGCGCGGGGTGACCATCCACCGCCAGGATTGCCCCAACATCCTGCAGTTGCGCAGCGAGGAGCCGGGGCGCATCGTCGATGTCGAGTGGGGTGACCAGGCGCGTACCCAGTATCCGGTGGTGATGCAGATCGAGGCCTGGGATCGTTCCGGCCTGCTGCGCGACGTGACCCACGTGCTGAGTAACGACA
>Ga0208813_1001744_pt1 | contig 10773 bp, 10 predicted proteins | sample MalvireepMed_904_FD_184250 | JGI IMG/M metagenome (GOLD analysis project Ga0208813, IMG submission 184250) | Marine viral communities from the Global Malaspina Expedition - Malaspina viral metaG DeepMed_904 (SPAdes) (version 2) | ecosystem: Environmental > Aquatic > Marine > Oceanic | place... | reverse complement strand
CCGGGTTGCCTGCCGGAGTGCTGAACCTGGTGCAGGGCGCCAGGGAAACCGGCATCGCCCTGGCCAATCATCCGGATATTGATGGCCTGTTCTTTACCGGCAGCTCCCCGACCGGAGAAATTCTGCATCGGCAATTTGCCGGCAACCCGGGCAAAATCCTGGCCCTGGAAATGGGCGGCAACAACCCGCTGATTGTGGATGACACCGTAGACGTTACCGCCGCCGTGCACGAAACCATCCAGTCTGCCTACATTACCTCCGGCCAACGCTGCACCTGTGCCCGACGGCTGATGGTGCCGGCAGGAGAGTGGGGCGACAACTTTCTGAATGCCCTGGCCCGGGCCGTGGAAGCGGTCCAGGTGGGTGGCGCCTTTGACGAGCCGGCGCCGTTTATGGGCAGTGTCATTTCCGAAGCAGCCGCGCAGGGTGTGCTTGAGGCCCAGAGCCGGCTGCTGGAACTCGGTGGCCGTGCACTGGTAGCGAGCTGGCACCTGAAACCCGGCACAGGCCTGCTGTCACCGGGGCTGATTGATGTCACCGCTGCCGTGAATATGCCCGACGAAGAGATCTTCGGGCCGGTACTTCAGGTTTACCGCTACCGGGACTTTGACGAAGCGATTCGACAGGCCAACAACACTCGTTTCGGGCTGTCCGCCGGTTTATTCAGTGAAAGCCGGGAGCGCTTTGAAGATTTCTACGACCGGATTCGGGCCGGTATCGTTAACTGGAACAAACAGCTGACCGGTGCTTCCAGTGCCGCGCCCTTCGGTGGCATCGGCGCCAGCGGAAACCACCGTGCCAGTGCTTACTATGCGGCAGACTACTGCTCGTATCCGGTGGCGGGTATTGAGGCAGACAAACTGGCGTTGCCGGCCAGCCTGTCGCCCGGCCTTAAAATCATTTAAACAGGCTTTAGCGCCGGCTTCCGGTTGCGGTGAAGAAGGAGAGAAACTGTTTCTCCTCGATCTGCGCCTCGTGCAGCGTAACTGGCCGGAACCTGAGCGTTGTGCCCGGTGTTCGCTGGGCCAGGGCATCCAGGCTTCTGGGCGTAACGGCTCCGAGCTTTGGATATCCACCGATGGTCTGGCGGTCATTGAGCAGCACGATGGGCTGCCCGTCGGCCGGAATCTGGATGGCGCCCAGGCTGGTGCCTTCCGATATCAGGCGTTCTCCCAGCGGTTCCAGTGCCGGGCCTTTCAGGCGCGCGCCCATGCGGTCGGTTTGCCGGGTCAGGGTGTAGGGATTGTTGAAAAAGGTGTCGAGAACGGACGCAGGAAAACGGTCGACCTGGGCGCAAGGAATCACCGAAAGCACCAGCTCGTCCTTATAGTCCGGCCGCCAGCGCTCCGAGACTTTTCGGTTCAGAACCCTGGCGCTACCCGCGTGGCAGGGCAGGTGGTCGCCTTCCTGCAGTGGGCGACCATCCTGATTCAGGCCTCCGAGCCCCTCTCGCGTAAACGTGGCACAGCTGTTACCCAACCCCGGTGCTACCTGAAACCCGCCAAGCACTGCCAGATAGCTTCTTATCCCAACCTTCGGTGCACTGAGGGCAATTCTGTCGCCGGCCTGAATATTGATAACGCTCCAGAGCGGCCGGGACTCGCCGTTAACCCGGCATTGTACTTCTGCTCCGGTAATCGCGATCTGGGTAGCAAGGTGACTGGTGAACTCAACCCCGCCGAAGGTGATTTCCAGCGCGGGCGTGCCGAAGGGATTATCCAGCAACCGGTTGGCCCAGGCCCAGGCGTTGCGGTCCATGGCGCCGCCAGTCGCCAGCCCCAGGTGCATAACACCCCGACGCCCGCCATCCTGCAGCAAACTGAGAAAGCCGGGTTTAGTAAAAGTCAGGCCTGGCTGGGTGCTCATATCTGGCCTCCGAGTGCCAGGTATTCCTCCCGGCCGATGGGCCGAAAGCGAACCCGCTGGCCGGCTTGCAGCAGGGAAGGTTGGCCCCGGCCAGGATCAAACAGCGTCAGAGGCGTTCGGCCGATCAGGTTCCAGCCACCGGGGGACTGCAGCGGATATATGGCGGTTTGGGTATCTGCAATGCCCAGGGTTCCGGCTGGTACCCTGGCGCGCGGCGTTGCCAGGCGAGGCGTTGCCAACTCCGCCGGTACTTCACCCAGATAGGCAAAACCGGGCGCAAAGCCGATGGCAAACACGTAGTACTCTTCAGCAGAATGCTTCTGGATGACCTGTTCCCTTGATAACCCGGCCTTGGCCGCAACCGCGTCGAGGTCCGGCCCTGTGGAGGGATCATAGTAAACCGGAATCTCTACAACATCGCCTTTGGCCGCGTTGGTTTCAACCTCGGGAAGCGTTGCTAACGCGTCGGTGATGTCCGCCACCAGCGAGGCCAGGTCATCTTCCAGCAAGTTGTAGCGCAGCAGCAGCGTGGTATAGGAAGGCACCAAATCGATCAGCCGGGGCCCCAGCCTGCGTGAAAGTGCCCGGGCGGCCCGCTGAATCCGCTCGGTCAGCGCAATATCAATAGCATCACCGAAGTGAAGCGTAATGGTATCAACGCCGGTTACTTCATATCGCCAGAACATTGCGGCTGTTCTCCAGGGGCTTTGGATGGTGGTGATCGCTGCAAGTTGAACAAAGGTTCCCGAGAATGTCTACGGTGAGGGAGCTTGGGAAACCAGCGCACTATTATGGGCAAGAGTGGCAACTGAATGGATATGTAGCTAATCTTGCAGAAGAAGGGCCTTCAGCAAGGAGAGCAAGTGAGCCGCTTTTACCGCATTTACCGGATCCATGAGTTACTGCGCAATGCCACAAAACCGGTTCCCATGCGCAAGTTTATGGAAGAACTGGAAGCCAGTCGCAACACCATAACCCGAGATTTTGAATACCTTCGTGACTCCTTGGGCGCTCCGATTGAGTACTCTCGGGAAGAGAGCGGCCACCACTACCCTCCGGAAGCGCCAGTTTTTGAGTTGCCTGGATTCTGGATGAATCCGGCAGAATTGTATGCCTTGCTGGCGTGTGAGCACTTACTGGAAAATGCGCAGCCGGGGTTGATTACTAATCGGTTGGCTCCGCTCCGGACAAAGATTCGTGACCTGTTGGGTGAATCTGGCCACGATGCCGAAACCATCAGCGAGCGCATACGCATTCAGCCAATCCAGACCCGCTTGGCGGAGCATCACACTTTTGACCCGGTTGCCGAAGCAACGCTTGCCGGAAAGAGTCTCACCTTTCACTACCTCTCCAGAAGCAGCAGCACAGACAAACTGCGCACAGTACACCCCCAGCGGTTGGTGCATTACCGCTCTAAACTGGTACCGACTGGCTATTTGTGACGAAGCAAATGCCCTCCGGTTGTTTTCACTGGATAGAATGTCTGGCCCCTCCGTTTCTCCTGATCCCTGCAAGGGAGCATCCACCAATGACCTGGATATCTTTGTGAGCTCCGGTTTTGGAATATTCGGGGGCGAGGCTACACAAACAGCTCATCTGAGGTTTACCGAACACGCTGCCCGCTGGGTGGCCGAAGAAGTCTGACATGAAGAACAAAAAAGTGAGTGGCAGGATGGCAGCTACCACCTTTATGTTCCCTACTCTTTCTTTTGCGCACCAACATGGTACCGCTTCGGGTTTTATTTGGTCGCACTCACAACAGCACTTTGTCCCTTTTTGGGATCATGCCTACTCCATTGCACCATTATTGCGCTAGTACTCTTTCCATAAAAGATATTAATTCAATAAATTCATACAGTTAAAAAGATGGCACACTCCATGCTTGTGCTCTCCTACGTCGGTGGTTACTTCCCAATCGCTGTATTGACAAGTAATGGATGGAGACCTGTATGGGCACTAAAGAAGATTTCATGCAACAGGCCGTCGCGCTGTCTCGCCAACAGATAGATAAGACCGGCTGCGCTCCTTTTGCAGCACTGGTGGTCAAGGATGGCGTCGTTATCGGGAAGGGATGCAATCAGGTCATTTTCAAAAGCGATCCAACCTCTCATGGCGAAGTGGAAGCCTTGCGCGACGCGGCGCAGCACGTGGGCAGTTGGGATCTCAAAGGCTGCGATCTGTACACGACCTGTGAGCCGTGCGAGCTGTGTGTGGCGGCTATCCATTGGGCCCGCATTTCTAAGGTGTATTACGCCAACACCCTTGAAGACTGCGCACCCATGAACCTCAACCTGGATGTGCTGCGAAGCGATGTGCGCAACGACATTCAAAACCGTTCCACGCCGGCCGAGCAAGTTCTCCACGGCGAGGCGAACCAGGTTCTGCGGGAATGGTTCGCTTCCGGTAACGCCCAATCCTTCTAAAAGATTTCCTCTCAATCTCAAGGAATTTAGCCATGTCAAAAAAGTTCTATCCTAGTGCAATGTCTCTGTCCCGGCGCCAATTGCTCAAGGCTGCGGGAATTACCATGGGCGCGGCTGCCGTGGGTCTCTCCCCGTTCGCTTCTGCCAATACTTCCGGTTCTTCTACCCACCGTACCCTGAACATCCTAAGTTGGCCCGGCCATGCGGATCCCTTCGCGGTCGCAGAGTTCGAAAAATTGTACAACTGCACGGTGGTGGCGCGTGAGTACGTCGGCGGCGACGCCATGCTGGCGCTCGTACACCAGGCTCCTGCCGGGACATTCGACGTGATCCATGCCGATGCGGAATACGTGGACATGCTGCGGATGGGTGGCCTCATCGACAAGCTGGACCCGAAAGATTATCCCATCGATGACTTTTTCCCCGACTTCCAGCGCTTTGAAGGCCACTGGGACGGCGACGATCTGTACTCGGTGATGCTGCGGTTCGGTTATATCGGTATGGCGTACCGCACCGACGTCTTCTCCCCTGATGAAGTAAAATCTTATTCAGCCCTCTGGTCTGACAAGGCCGAAGGCAAGACGGGGATGTTCGACTGGTATCTGCCGACCATGGGCTGCCTGAGCCTACATGACGGCAACCGTCCGCCCTTCGACATCACCGACCAGCAGTTCGACAAGCTGACAAAAACCCTGAAATCGCTGGCTCCCCAGGTGAGCGGCTTCTACACCATGTCCAACCTCTTCTCCATGCTGTCCAACGGCACCGCCACGATCATCCCCGGCATTGGCGACTGGGTGGTCGACCTCCTGCAACGAGACGGCGTACCGGTTGCGGCAACCGTGCCAGATGAAGGCGGTCTGCAGTGGACGGAATCCCTGTCTATCGCGTCTGGCTCCAAGAACAAGGATCTGGCCAAGGCCTTCATTCAGTACATGACCTCTCCCGAAGGCCAGATTCGCACCGCGCGCCTGCCGGCCTACGTCGCGTCCATTCCCAACCGCAAGGGCTGGGAACTCCTCAATCAGCGTCATCCGGAAGATGCAAAACGCCTGCGGATGACATTCGACGGTCCTAACATCATGGACGAGTACGCCAAAGGTAAGATTTTCGTCCGCAAACTGCCGGTTCAGCAAGACATTGAACGCTGGAACGACGCCTGGACTTCCTTCAAGTCGGCATGATCCAACCGGGCCGGTGCATCGTCGCCGGCTCCCCACCTCCGGAGAAGGAAGTCATGAATAGTAGAACGGCGATACCCGTTGCTACCGAAAACGACGGAGTAGTACCGGCGGACGGAACCAATAGCCAGGGAAAGCCCAAACAGTCCGGGGGCAGACGCTTCGCCCTTGGGATTGCACTGCCTCCGCTGGCTTGGCAATTGGCGTTTTTGGTGGGCCCGTTGGTGGTGTTGGTCGCCATGACGTTCTGGACCGTCAAGATGTTTCGTCTGACGCCGGATTTCGTTCTGAGCAACTGGACCCATCTGCTGAACGCCCCCTTTTTCAAGGATGCTTACATCTACACCTTCTGGGTGGCGGGATTGACTGCCGTGCTGGCCAGCGCGCTGGCGCTGCCGGTGTCTTACGCCTTGGCCCGTAAGGTGTCGCCCGCCATTCAACGCTTGGCGGTGCTGCTGCTGATCGTCACCTTTTTTACCAGCTATCCCGTGCGCATTTATGCCTGGCAAATCGTGTTTAGTCCCACGGGTATTCTCAACAGTCTGCTGGCGTTCCTAAACATGGGGCCTGTTGAGATTTTGAATACTACTGTTGCTACGGTGGTTGGGTTTCTGACCCTAGTGATGCCCTTGGTGATTCTGATTCAGACTTTTGCCATTGCCCTTGTTGATCAGCGGTTGATCGAGGCGGCCTATAACCTGGGCTGCAGTCACCGGAAAACCCTTTTCACCATCCTGTTTCCCTCGGCGAAAATCGGGCTAATCGTTGCGGGAACCTTCGCCTTCGTACTGGCCTTCGGTGATTACATGGCACCTGCACTCCTGGGCGGTTCCCGTCCGCCGACACTGAGCATACTGCTCACCGACCAAGTTAAGTCCGGCAACCATTGGCCCCGCGCCTCGGTAGTGGCGGTGGTGATGATCCTCACCCTGCTCGGCGTGGTACTTAGCATGCTGGCGTTAGCCTACCGCAAGAATGGGGGTAAATCATGAAGACTGAAAAACGCGGCGCCAACGTCCTGCTGTATAGCTATGTGGGATTGATCTTCGTATTTGTCTTCATTCCTATCATCACCACGGTGATATTCGCCTTCGATGTGAACCGCTATCCCACCCTGCCCATGAACGGCGTGACGCTGGACTGGTTTCGTCAGGTATTCAACGACGCCACCCTATCCCGCGGGCTCTGGACCAGCCTGACGGTAGCGCTTTGCACGGCGGTAGTCGCCACCCTGCTGGGGTTTGCGGGGGCTTATGTGGATTACCGCTATAAGTTTCGGGGCAAGAACTTTTATATGGCGCTGCTGACGCTTCCGCCGCTAATACCAGTGTCCATCCTGGGGCTGGCGATGCTGACGTTCGAGTCCCGTATAGGGCTGTCCGGCAGAACGCTCGGGGTAATCATCGCCCATATCGTGCTATGCGCGCCTTTTGCGTTAGCCCTGATCCGGATGCGCCTGGCCAGCCTCGACCCGGATATGGAAGCGGCCGCCTGGAACCTAGGTGCCAACCAGATGAGTACGCTGAGCTCGGTGATCCTACCGTTCTGTCTGCCGACTATCGTCGCCTGCCTATTCCTGACTGCGGCGATTTCATTTGATGAGTTCATGATCGCCTGGTTCGTGGGCGGTACCAACGAGACGCTCCCAGTACGGCTACTAGCCATGCTGCAGGGGCAGGTGAGTCCCCGGATCAACGCGGTGGGCACCCTCGTGTTCACCGTGAGCATAGCATTAATCCTGATCTCCCAACTGCTGACCCTTGGCCGCGCCAGCCGCGGTCGTACATAGACCTGAACCGAGAGCTAAATCATGTCAGTCACCATGCTGGAACTGGACAACCTAGAAAAATCCTACGGAACATCGAAAGCCGTGGAGGGCGTCTCCCTGACCGTCAAGAAAGGCGAATTCATCGCCATCATGGGGCCTTCGGGATGCGGTAAGACCACCACCCTGCGCATGCTCGCCGGTCTGGACACCCCAACTGCCGGGGAAATCCGGCTGTGGGGTCGTCGCATCAATGAAGACCCGGCCTGGAAACGAGACGCACCTCTGGTCTGGCAGAGCTATGCGCTGTTTCCCCTGATGTCAGTGCGCAAGAACATCGAGTTCGGGCTCAAGCAACGGGGCTACCCTAAAGCCCGCCGCGCCAAGAAAGCTGAAGAGTGGATGGAGCGCATGGGCATTCTCCAATTTGCAGACCGCAGTATCGACCAATTATCCGGCGGCCAGCGCCAACGTGTTGCCCTGGCCAGGGCGTTGGCCAATGAACCAGAGATGCTGCTACTGGACGAACCTCTCTCTGCTCTGGACCCACACTTGCGCATCCGCATGCAGGCAGAGCTGGTGCGCCTGCACCGGGAGCTGAAAATCACCTTCATCTACATCACCCACAGCCAGTCCGAGGCCTTTGCCATGGCGGACCGCATCGTGGTGATGAATGGAGGCAAGATCCAGCAGGTCGCCACCCCACAAGAGCTGTATCGTAAGCCGGCCAACCGTTTTGTCGCCGAATTCATCGGCGGCAACAACCTCTTTTCTGGCCAACTGCGCAAGGACGGGGGAAGCTGCCGCTTCGCTACCTCAGCACGAGAACTCGTCGTCGACCCGGTCCTGGCGGAATCAGCCAACGACGCAACCTATCTGATGGTCGCCGCCGACCGCATCGAGCTAGATCACCGGATAACGGGCATCGGCAACGAAATCGAGGCCCAGATCTCCACCATCGAAATCGTAGGCTCCACCGCCACCCTGCATCTGGAAAGCCAGGCCGGCGAGGAGCTGCAAGTCCAAACCACGATGCGCGAACTCGACAACGGACGTTTTCAGGTCGGCGCAACCGTGGTCGCACGCTGGCAGGCCAACGACGGCATGTTACTTAGCGCATAACCCCAACTTGATATCAAGAGGCACTCGAATGTCCATTTTCATCAAGAATGCAACCGTCGTCGCCATGGATGCCGACCATGGCTCCACTCCCTTCACTGCCGACCTGCTGATCGAAGGCGAAAGCATCCAGAAGATTGGCGCCGGGCTCACGCCCCCGATGGGTGCGACGGTGATCGATGGCACCAACAAACTGGTCATGCCCGGCCTGATTAACAGCCACCTCCATTCTGCGGAGGCCCTGTTCAAGGGACGCTACGACAACATGCCCCTGGAGCTCTGGATGCTGTATGCCTATCCGGTGCTGGGCACCAGCCCTATTGCTGAACGGTTAATCTATCTGCGCAGTATGGTGGTGGCCATTGAGGCCCTGAAAACCGGCACCACTTGCGTGACCGACGACCTGTTCGAGTCCCCTGTTCAAGCCATGAGCCAGCTGGCCGCCGCTGTGCAAGCCTATGACGACATCGGCATGCGCGCCACGGTATCAGGCCACATGATAGACAAGAGCTTCCTGGACACCATCCCTTTCACCCGTGAGTATGTTCCAGCGGCTGTCCAGGCGAAATTAGAAGCGTTGACGCCGCCCGCGGCCGAGCAGTTCATCGACTTCGCCAAGGCTGCCTACCAGGAATTCCACAACCGTTCCGGTAGGATCCGCTTCATGGTGGCGCCCTCCGCCCCGCAGCGCTGCACCGACAAACTGCTTCAGGCCTGCAGCGAGCTGTCCGTCCAGTGGCAGGTGCCCTTCCACACCCATATCGTGGAAACCAAGGTACAGGGATGCACGGGGCCGGTCATGTACGACAAGACCCTGCTTCACCATATGAAAGACCTAGGCATCCTGCACCGGAATGTGACCATCGCCCACTCCATTTGGATGACGGATCGAGACATCGAGCTGATGGGAGACGCCGGCGTTTCCATTGTCCACAACGTAATCTCCAATCAGAAGCTAGGTTCCGGTATCGCGCCCGTCCGCAAGCTACTAAAGGCCGGGGTAAACGTGGCACTGGGCACCGACGGCATCTGCTCCAACGACTCGGCCCGAATGTTCGATGTTATGAAATCGGCGGGGCTGTTGCACAAGATCTCCACCCCCGACTATAGCCGCTGGCTGACTACCACCGAAGTGCTGCACGCGGCCACCATGGGCGGCGCCCGAAGCGCCTTGATCGACGACATCACCGGCTCTCTAGAGGTGGGCAAGCGAGCGGATCTCCTGATCCTGGACCTCAACAGCATCAACTTCACGCCCCTCAACGACATTCCTACTCACCTGGTGTACTGCGAGAACGGTACCTCCATCGAGAAGGTTATAGTCAACGGGGAGATCGTGGTGGACAACGGCAAGCTGACTAGGATTGACGAAGCGGCTATTCTGGCAGAGTTCCGCGAGCTGATGCCCGCCTTCCTGAAGTATCACGCTGGTGTCGAGGCCGAGAACGCTGTCATGGAAGAAGCCATCGCCGCCATCCACAAACGTTGTCACCAGACGGATATCGGTATCCACCGCATGGGTACCGACTCAGCTTGGGAGTAATTCCGGAATCATCATGACCGCTGCTCCGGGCGCCCGGAGCAGTCATACGAAGTCACCATGCAGAACCCGTTGAAATCGATCGGCAAGGCCCCGGTCAGCCAGAAAAAGTCATGTTCCACTCGGATCAGGGAAGTCAGTACGCCAGTCGTAAGTTCCGTCAGAGGCTCTGGCGCTATCGAATGACACACAGCATGAGCCTGCGCGGCAACTGCTGGGATAATGCACCTATGGAGAGGCTGTTCCGAAGTCTGAAATCTGAGTGGATACCAGCCTTGGGATATCGGAACCTGCCCGACGCGAAAAAAGGTGTGGGCGGCTATCTAATGGACTACTACAACCGGCAACGACCTCACTCATTTAGCGGTGGCATTTCGCCCGTCGCCGCTGAAGAAAACCTTAAAATACTGTCCGGGATTAGTTGACCACTACACTTACATCGTCGCGCCCCTTGGGTCCGTAGATTCTGATGGGGCTTGTTTGTCCTAGCTAGGACCCGCAGCGCAGTGCTTTGTTGCGCGGAGATAAGGCTCCTATGTCGTCGTCTAAATTTTGGGTGGAATTCCACCCAAATCGACTTCCATGACGGGTGAGGTTTCACCCAACTGATGCCGGCTGTATCGGGCTTAAATATCCAACAAATTGTTTTGTAAGTACTTTTACTAACTGGCCCGCTACTTGCTCCCAAGGTGCCCAGCGGGGTCTTCCAGACCTCACCAGCACCCAACCAACAAAATGAATCGGGAGCATTCCTTTATGAAACTTCAAACCGTTCTGGCGGCTGCGCTCGCCACCTCCGTTGTTGCAGGCCCTGTGGTTGCCCAGGACCGTGACGGCTGGCCGGATAACTTCACTGTCGGTACTGCCAGTCAGGGCGGC
>Ga0208813_1001742_pt1 | contig 10781 bp, 9 predicted proteins | sample MalvireepMed_904_FD_184250 | JGI IMG/M metagenome (GOLD analysis project Ga0208813, IMG submission 184250) | Marine viral communities from the Global Malaspina Expedition - Malaspina viral metaG DeepMed_904 (SPAdes) (version 2) | ecosystem: Environmental > Aquatic > Marine > Oceanic | place... | reverse complement strand
GCCACCATACCTTGCGATAGGACTCGTTAAGTCTTCGTAGCGAGTGACGCAATTCTTCGGGGACGTGCTTCCACTCACTATTCGCCACAAGGTGTGCATAGCGCGAATCCTCTCTACATAGAAGCACCAAATGGGTTCTTATCAGCGTCTCAAATCGATCACGAGGATCGGGCGGCGCCTCAGCCAACGCTTGGTGAACCACCCTCTCACCGCGGCTCATCGCCTCGTTAATAACCGCTGCCAGAATATGGCCTTTGCTGGGAAAGTAGTAGAAGATTGAGCCGTTAAGCATGCCAACTGCCGCCCCTATGTCACGCGCAGTTGTCTTGGAGTATCCCTTTTCGTAAAACAGTTTTGCAGACCCTCTCAGGACCATATTCCGCCGTGAGTCCGGCGCCTCCGGGTATAGTGTTGCAAACTTCTTCAAATCCGACATAGTTCATTATCATAGTTCATTGATTCGATCCTCAATATAACTAATCTCCGTCGTTTAGAATAGCGGCCTTATCTTACTGTCTTCGCGGGTAACGTGAATAAACGAACACTTAAATGCCAAGATATGCCCGCTTAACGTCCTCGTTATCGCGCAGTGCCCACCCCTCTCCTGAGTGGGTAATTTCCCCAGACTCCAGTACATAACCAATATCCGCCAACGCCAGCACTGCGGCCGCATTCTGCTCTACTATCAGAATAGTGATACCTTCTTGCTGAAGGCGTTTGATGACTTCAAAAACCTCGCTAACTAATAGCGGTGAGAGCCCCATGCTCGGTTCATCCAGCAGCATCAGGCGAGGTTTCGCCATCATAGCACGACCAATGGCAAGCATCTGCTGCTGCCCTCCAGACAATGTACCAGCGGGGACCTTACGTTTATCCCGCAACACAGGGAAGATGTCGTATATACGGTCGATATCACGGCGAACCCCAGCGCCTTTGTCAGTCCGACTGTAGGCACCCAGCAAGAGATTGTCCTCCACGCTCAACGGCGCAAACACTTGACGACCCTCTGGAACGTGAGCGATGCCCGCCGCGACACGTTGCGACGCCTTGATTTGCGACAGATCGCGACCTTCGAAAAGCATGCGTCCGCCACTGGACGCCTGTAATCCCGAGATGGTACGAAGCAAGGTCGTCTTACCGGCGCCATTACTCCCTACAAGCGCGACCAGTTGACCCTTGTCCACCTGAATCGACACACTCCGTAAGGCAGCAATGCGACCGTAATGGGCACTCACGCCTCGCAATTCCAACACAGGCTCACCGCCTGACTTAATTCGTGTGACCGGAGCACCCAGCCCCAACGGTGGCCGGGCCTGCACTGTAATACGCGAACGCAAAACGGCGTACTTCTCATCCGTATGTTCGCCAAACACGGGATCCTTGTTATTGGCGAAGGCGTCCTCAATGCCCTGCCAGTCCGATTCTGTTAAATGTTCGCGAGCAAGCGGAAATAAATTGTCCTCCTCTTGCCGCATATGCTCGCGCTGGAAACCAATGTAATCCTCCGCTACCGCGGCAAAAGCTTCAAGGTCGAGATCCTTATTAACTAGCTCGGCCCGCACGCGCGCCAAACGCTCCGCCTCTTGTCCGTGCTGTCCCTGTAGATCCTCGACTAGATCACGCGCGTTCTCACTGCGCGCGATCAGCGCCGAAAACAGGTACTTGTCCTCCTTAGGGTGGTGCACCTCATCGATATAGGTCTCCAGGTACTCAAGTACCAAGTCCACCAACCCTCGCTCGGGAGTGTCACCCTGCCGCGCCACATGTGCGCACTCTTCCAGAACATTAAGGATCTGCCACATGCTGCGGTGTTCGGCCTGAATTATCTCTAACGCTTTAATCATCTCTTGCCCAACCTCATCGGCTTACTGGTTATACGGCACTGCCCAGATAGGCTGCCACGACATCCGGGTTGCGGCGCACCTCGGTCGGCTGCCCCTCAGCGAGCTTCTGGCCATAGTTAATTACTAAGATATGCTGGGAGATGCTCATCACCAACTTCATATCGTGTTCAACCAATACGATCGTCAGCCCCGCACCGCTGAGCTTCTCAATCAGCCCGGTGAGGTCCGCCTTCTCTGACGCCCCCAAACCCGCCGCCGGCTCATCAAGCAGCAACAGCTTTGGCTCGCAGGCCAGAGCCCGGGCGACCTCCAGCCGCTTGAGTGCGCCATAAGGCATGGAACCGGGTTCGTCGTTGAGATAGTCCGCTAGGCCCACATATTCCATAAGCTCCGCGGCCCTGTGGCGGGCTTCTCGCTCGCCGCTCAGGATACGCGGCAGCCGTAAAGCGGTAGGCAGGAACCGACCGTCCAGATGGATATGCCGCCCTAACATAACGTTCTCCAACGCAGTCATGTGCATACACACCTGTGGAGTCTGAAAGGTACGCCCCAGACCGGCCATGACGCGCGCATGAACGGGCATGCCTGCCATACTATCGCCAAACAGGCGAACTTCGCCTTGGGTCGGCTGGTAGATCCCGGTTATGAGATTTAACAGTGTGGTCTTTCCTGCGCCATTGGGGCCGATAATGGAGTGCACGGAGCCCGGCGAGATATTGAACGACAAATCCTCGATCGCGTGCACGCCACCAAACTCTTTGCTCAGCGAAATAACTTCCAGGGCGCTCATCGTTTAATCCTCCGCCACAAGTCTATTATCGAGGACAGCAGACCCCGCGGCATAAACATCATCACACCGATGAGAATGAGCCCGTAAACCAGCGTTTCGTATTCCTCCACGACAGTCAAAACCTGAGGTAACAGCGTGATGAGTGCGGCGCCGATGATCGATCCGACCACCGAACCCAAACCGCCAACAAGCACCATCAGCGCCAGCTCAATGGAATGCAGGAAATCAGCAAGAGAGGGAGAAATGAAACCGGCGTATAAGGCAAGAAATCCGCCCATTAGCGCAGCTATCGCCGCCGAAAGCGTAAAGACCAGGAGTTTACTCCGCGGAACGTCTATGCCTACAGAGCCTGCGACCGCCTCCGGCCCTTCCAATGCTCGCAATGCTCGACCCAAGGGAGCGTGGATCAGGTTAGTCGACAACCAAAAAACGAGCAACAGCATAACGGCGATCAGCCAGTACCAGTCAGCTGGCCCCGTCAACCGCCCCCCAAACAGCTCCAGAACAGGCACGGGCATACCGTCAGGCCCTCCGGTAAGCCATACTTCGTTACTAATCACCAGATAGATAATCATACCAAGACCCAACGTCCCAAGGGCCAGATAGTAACCTTTGAGACGTAAGATTGGTCGTCCCACCACAAAGGCGATCAGTGCGGCACCGGCTGCACTGCTAACCAGAGCCAAGGGAACCGGCCAGCCATAACGCGATGACAGGATGGCTGTACCGTATGCGCCCAGCGCGACGAAGCCTGCATGGCCCAAGCTCACCTGTCCAGCGTAACCCATGAGCAAGTTCAGACTTATAGCGATGGTGGCATTGATACCGACCAGTACCGCCAAGTGATAATGGAAACCCGACGTTAGCGCCAATGGCAGACATGCCAGAAGAAGAGCCAGCACCGCGACATTCGTGATCGGTCGCTGCCAAAAATGCCCGGCAGTCCGACGCTGGTGTTCATTAACGCCACCACACACCCACTTGGAGGTTGCCTTTTGTTTTACTTCAACCTTCGACATCAGACGCGCTCCCCAGACATGCCACCGAAAATTCCACGGGGCATAAAGATCAGAATGACTACGATCAATAAATAAGCGATAGCATCTTTGTAATCCGATGGACCGTACCCAGCCATCATGGATTCAGCCACGCCCAGAGTTAGGCCGCCGACTAAAGCGCCGCGAAAACTACCTAGTCCGCCAAGCACAGCTGCTACGAACCCCTTCAAACCCAACATCAGACCCGCGGCTGCATAAGTGAAAGCAATTGGCGCGATCAACACACCCGCCACAGCTCCCAACAGCCCTGCCAAGCCAAAACTAAACAGTTGCATCCGACTGGTATTGATGCCCATTAGGATGGCCGCATCCCGATCCAACGAAGTAGCAACAATCGCCTTGCCAGTCAGGCTGCGGCTGAAGAAATAGGCCAATAGGATGACCACGACCGCGGCTATCCCCATAACCCACAGACTTTGAGGCACCAGCGTCACGCCACCAATCCGGATGGTCTCATTATCGCTGAACGTGGGCAGCGAATAGAAACGCTGGCCCCACGCTAGTTCGGCCGCACCACGCAACACCATGCCAACGCCCAGCGTGATAATCACAAGCCCCAGCGGACCCGCTCCCCTGGCCGGTTCAATGGTAAATTTGAACATCAGCAAACCAGAAAGACCGCCGACCAAGACACCCCCCACCAACGCCACCGGCAAAGGTAGGCCCGCACTCAGAAGAGCAACAGCCGACATGCCGCCAACCATCATTAAATCCCCTTGAGCGAAGTTCACCACGTGACTCGCGTTATAGACAAGCACGATACCTAAGCCGATCAGCCCGTACATAGATCCGATGGTTAGGCCAGTGATCAAATACTGAAAGAACTCTGACATATGGCTTATTTTCCTGCGTTTTTGTTATGGCATTACTACTTTGCGCACCCGATCCTTACGTCGACCGAGTGCGCAACACTTCAACCCCCGTGTCAGGGATCATACCTTTACACGGAGTTCAAGCCCCGAATGTGTACTTTGCAGAGAATTGAAGCCGAGTTTGACTGCCATCGGTACCGTCAACTAGCTCACGAACACCATGCTTCACCTCAGCTCCTAAAGTGACAGCCTTGGCCGGGGAGTACAAAAGATTTACCAAACCACTCCAAGACTTTTCAGAGAGCTTGTCACCCTCCACATCGGCATTCTCCATACCAAAACCGAAATTGGTTCTCCACTGCGTATTGAAACGGTGCGCGATCCCGGCATTGAACGATACGTGGTCCACAGCCTCCATCTTAGAACCGTCATCTGCAACTTCGACATCCGGCGTAAACGAAAACCCTGTGTAACGGCCTACACCACTACCACCCAAGACCATAAATTTTAGGTTCGTAGCGTCACCCAGCGTCACGTTGCCAGACACACCAATGCCGTACCCTGTCTCTGTTTCGTCGTCTAGAGTCGGCGTGGCCGGTGCTCCAAAGTTCGCAACCCTGCCATTGACCTCAAGCCGGCGTAGAACCCCCACGACTGCAAGCTGGGCATTACCTGCCTGGAACGAATAGCGGGTCACAAGATCCGGGATCACACTATCATTGAATTCCTGCTTAAGACTTGCCATCGACGTATCAGAGCCACTAACCTGAGCGATCGTAGTTGGGCTCTCCAACGAAATAGCAAAAGGCCCACTCGAATACCGGACTTGCGGGGTGCGCTGCGAAGGCATTCCCTCACTGAGAGCAAAGAAATTCAACGTCTCCATTATGGCGGGGCCAAACAAGGCTGTGGTCCAAGTCTGCCCGAACCCCCAAGAGCCGTACTGGAAGTAAGCATGACGCAAATTAACTGCTGCGCGATTGGTCGTAGACGTGCCATTTAACATCTCCCGACCGGGGCCGAAATCCATCTCAAGCAGACCCTTCAACGGTGTCCCTGTGCCCAAGTCGGTATCTGTCCTGAATGCAAAGCGCGACTCTTTTGCATGCATCGTCAGACTCTCCTCGGAATCCTGACCACCCACCGGGGTCGCACCAGGAACATATAAGTCACGCAACTGCTCAGCGATAAAGCCGCCATCTCCAGTTCGAACTGCAATTGCATCAAGCTTGATGTAACCGTCCATTGTAATGGTTGTGTTACCCGCCTTGAATCCATCTTCCTCTGCCACCACAGGAGCCGAGGCTAGCATTCCAAAACAACTTACTACTATACCTGCCCGGAGGGCTCTCGACTTTGACAAATACATAGACATATCCTCTCTATTAGATTTGTTGTTCTTTAAATTAACTACTTTTTTATTCTGTTTACTTACCTTCCTCGCTTTCTCTAGCGGAATCCCTCCCGCCTGACATCGAGACTACTTACTTCAGCCACCTGTCAGTCAATTAGGACGAAGCGCCCTTCTCGGATTTCGACCATCCGCATACTGCTCTCCTCAAACACACCTCCATGATTGTCAGGACCAAACGCAAGAGCACTATTATTGACACCGACCAAATCTTGGATCTGCTCAACACCATCACGAATCGCGGCGGGCTTGGTACTACCTGCTCGGCGGATCGCTTCAACTAATACGAGTATTGCGTCATGCGCAATACCGGCAAAAGTGTTGGGTGCATGACCATACCGATCCTGGTAGAGCTTTAGAAATTTCATATTCACATCTCGCAAGTCGGATCTCTCTTCTAACTGCTCAGCTATCATTATTGGCGGTGCAGGCAATAGCAAACCATTGGATGCCGTCGTGCCAACCAATGAGGGAAACTCAGGCGCCGCCATTGAATGACTCATATACAAGGGTTGCTCGATCCCCAACGCAGCGCGATTGCGGGCCAAAATGGCCGGTTGGTTACCGGCATCAAGATTCAGAATCGCCTGCACATCACCGTTACCACGAATGCGGGTTAATTGCGCAGACATGTCGGTATCGCCCGGAGCATAGGTTTCGTGCATGACGATCTCGATACCGTCATCTCTTTTCGCCTGCTCGATGAAAACTTCGCCTGCAGCACGACCGTACCCTGCGGTACTAGAGACTAAAGCGATCTTACTGATGCCACTCTTCTTCATATGCTCATAAATCACCCTCGCAGACATCACATCGCTTTCTGGAATAGCAAATAGCCATTCTTTTACTGGCTCAGAGAGGATCCGCGCTCCCGCCATTGAAAGCTGCGGCACGGCGTGGCGGGACGCCAACGTCTCCATAGCTAAAGAGCTGGCCGTGATACTACCGCCAATCACCGCACTCACTCGATCCTGAGTAAGCAGCCGCTGCATCATGGTCCGGGCGCGCTCGGGGTTGGTCGCATCATCATAAAGAACCAACTCCAGTGGGCGCCCAAGTACCCCACCTTCCTGATTGACTTGTTCGACCATCAGTTCCAGAGCATTCTTCTCGGGCTCACCAAGATAGGAAGCGGGACCGGTGATGGACGTCACTGCCCCTATGCGAATCGGATCTTCGGCCATAGCCGGCATCGCCGAAAAACTCAATACCGCGACTACAACCACGGCGGCCTTTCTGGCCCATTTGGCCAGACTCGTTAGCTTTTTTTGTAATATCATTTTTATTCTCCTTAAAGGTCAACCACTTATAACCAAGCGGCTCGTGTGTAGTTCAGTATGACCATCATCGATGCTCCATGTACGTCCGTGAACCAAACGTTTCCTCCATAAAAAGAGGCCTCATCAGACTGCCGGAGAACCGATTCAGGCCTCTTCCATCGACCAAGGTACAAGGCTTGGGTTATCCAAAACCCAACTACGAATATCCTTTTTACGCAGCTTCGAAGAGAGGGTCTTGGGCAGCGGTTCGTCAACGAACAACACGAGCTTGGGAATTTCCGGCTTGCCCAGCCGTCCCTTACACACCTCCAGCAACTTCGCTTGCGTCAGCTCCGAGTCCTCGCGTGCTCTGACCACCGCCACCACGGCCTCGCCCCAATCCGGATGGGGAACGCCCACCACGGCGACTTCCTCGACATCCTCATGCAGGCTCAACACAGCCTCGACACTGGTGGGGAAAACATTCACCGCGCCGGTAATGATCAAGAAGTTTTTCCGGTCATGGAGGTAGATATAACCATCTTCGTCTCTGGAGGCGATGTCGTTGGTCTTCAGCCAACCGTCACCCGGGAACACCTCCTCGGTCTTCTCGGGCAGGTTAAGATACTCCTTCATGACCGGAACACCGCGCAGCCATAACTCACCCGTCTGATTAGGTGCCAACTCTTCACCATCGTCGCCGCGGATGCTGGCCTCAAAGTGCACACCAATACGGCCGGCGGACTTCAGCCGCTCGGAATCGTCCGCTAACGCCTCCCGGTAGTCTTGCGGGGTCATAAAGGAAATCCAGCCGCCGGTAGTTTCGGTCATCCCATAAGCCTGCAACAGATCACAACCGAAGGTCTCGCTGGTCTCACGGATCAGCGCCGGACTGGCGGGCGAGGAACCAAACACAATCATTCGCACGGACGAGAGGTCATATTTTCCTGAACGGTATTCGCGGGCCAACCAGCGCATCATCGTGGGCACCATCAAGGGTACGGTGACACGATAACGGGCAATATCGTGGAGGAACTGGGTGGTCTCGAAGTCACCGTCGGGCAGTACATGGGTCATGCCGTTCGCCAAGCCAAGTACATTCAAAGCAATCACGACCCAGGCTGAGGCACCCGGCATGTACCAGACATCATCGGGGGTAAAGCCCATGGACACCACGGAGTGCAAGATAGTGTCGTGTAAACCATGATGGGTCAGCACCACGCCCTTGGGCAAACCACTGGTGCCGGAGGTGTAGCTAATGAACAATGCGTCATCGGGGGCGATGGCCGGGTACTGTGGCCCGCCATCGCGACCGCGTTCAACCACGGACTCGTAATCCAGCTCCAGATCGTGATCACTTCCGTAGCCGACCACCAGAACCCCTGACTTGACAAGCTCCGGCAGCAACGGCTCGATCGTCTCTCGACAGCGAGCCTGGACAATCACCGCCTTCGCGTTACTGTCCTTGAGGACGTGGCGCATCTCCTCCTCGGCATAACGCCAGTTGAGACCAACGCGCACCGCCCCAATCTTCATACAGGCGAAGAAGTGTTCGTAGACCTCAATGGTCTCGTGGGTCAGAATGGCGACGGTATCGCCCTGACTAACACCCAATTGCTGAAGCCCGGCGGCAAGTTGATCGGCACGTCGGTCCATCTGAGACCAGGTGGCTGAACGGTCACCGCAATAGTAAGCGACCTTGTTGGGAAAATTTTGCGCACAACGTGCAAGCAAATCGCGAGGTAACATTATTATTTTCTCCTCCTTAACTTATGTCACGTCCCATAGAGGGACCTGCGTTCGCCAGCGTAGCCGCTGACTGTTTGTTATTCTGCGACAAACGCCAGATCACCGTGGTCAATCTGAGCCCTTACCCGAGCCCCCGCCTTCACCGACTTCGCGACCGGCGATAAACGCCCCAATAGCCTGACCCCCTCGTCCAGTTGCACAACCACCACGTCGTACGGTGCTGGCAGGTCTTCGCGGTGGCTACGGTGAAAGGTCACCCGCGCCCGCACCCGTCCACGACCGGCACTGGACTCCCACCGGATGGAGGACTCCGGGCAGCGCGGGCACAAACTCGCACCGTAGGGTAACGCCCTATTGCAGGCATCACAGCGCAGGTACAACAAATGACCCCGGTGCAACCCCTGATAGAAGGGATGATCCTTGACTGGCGAGCTCTCAATACTCATACCTTTGCCTCCTCCGATTTGACAGATTTCACAGGCGTGGCTCCGACCCAAGTAGTAAAGCGGCATGATAATCGAGAACCCCGCCATTGCCCGTCACCAGTTGTAAAGCCACATTATCGAGCTGGCGCTCCCCGCCCTGACCTTGGACCTGGATTACCGCTTCTGCCAATGGCGTCATGCCCTGCAGGTAGTAGCCTGACAGATGGCCACCCCCGGTATTGCAGGGCAACCGACCACCGGGCGACGTCTCGCCCGCCTTCACGAAGGCGCCCGCCGTACCGGGCTCACAAAAACCAATAGCCTCCAAGCCAAGGAGCGTGGTGAGCGAGAAAGCTTCATAGAACTGGCAGGCTGAAATGTCCTTTGGCCCCACGCCAGCCATATCGCAGGCAATACGGCAAGCAAGCCCTAAACCCATGGGCGGCAAGCCATCGTGCGCCTCGGCCAGCGCCGCGCTGCCCGCGTGCCCCTGACCCATACCGTGAACGTAGGCGGGGCGCTCGGCAAGGTTGGGGGCCCGTCGAGCGGAGGTGACCACCACGGCAACCGCACCATTGACCGGATAGGCACAATCCAGAACCCGAAACGGTTCCACCACCCAAGGAGACGCCCGATACTGTTCAATACTTAGAGGCTTACGCAAGAATGCCTTAGGGTTGCGCGCCGCCCACGCCCGATCGGCCACAGCGACAGCACCCAGGCAATCTCGATCTAAACCGTAGTAGGAAAGGTACTCATCCGCAGCGAGAGCGTAAGCACCCGGTGCGCCGTAGAGTCCGCACTGAGCCTCCCAACCGGGAATGCCACTAATCGCCAGCGGCGCCGCAAAGGCCTGCCCCCCACCTTGTGGCTGCACAGGGGTGTCGGCAAACACACACACCACCGTGCGTGCCATCCCGGCTCGAATGGCACCCGTGGCATACTGGACCATTTGTACCGCAGATGAACCCTGACCTTCGATACCCGAAAGCAGGCGCAGATTCGCCAACTGCAGATCGTCCTGTAGAGTCAAGGGCATGCTGGCCGGATCCGCTATCGGGCTTCGGTTGATCAACAGGCCGTCAACATCGCAAGGACGTAGGTTTGCGTCAGCCAGGGCGTCGCGAACTGCGTCAGCAGCCAGTTTCCGAGCGCTCCCGATAGATTCACGCGAGAGCTCGCTGAACCCCAGCCCGATGATCGCCGACTTGGCAATACCATGTTTAGTCATTACTCCCCCAGCTTCTCCCCAGAATTCCAACCGACCTTGATCTTGTATGGATCTCGACCCAGCCACAAAATTTGCTTAGATAATAAAGCCCAAAGTGGACAGCGGCTCGGAGCCGTGCACCAACAAGACCTTCTTGAAGAACATCTTAAACTCGCCGTCATCGCCTACGCGCAAGCTGTACTCCGCCCTGCCAGGCCAGACC
>Ga0208813_1001738_pt1 | contig 10800 bp, 13 predicted proteins | sample MalvireepMed_904_FD_184250 | JGI IMG/M metagenome (GOLD analysis project Ga0208813, IMG submission 184250) | Marine viral communities from the Global Malaspina Expedition - Malaspina viral metaG DeepMed_904 (SPAdes) (version 2) | ecosystem: Environmental > Aquatic > Marine > Oceanic | place... | reverse complement strand
CCGCAAACGCCGGAGAAGACATCGGCACTTCTCTCACCTTGACTGCCATAAACCGCGGGGATCATGTGGCACAGGGGACCCGGTCATCCAACAACGGCTACATGATCGACATTTTCATAACCCGTAAAATCATGCCCACTGGCTATGCCCGCTACGACGAACACTACTTCGATGGCGTCCTGCTCAAGGGTGGACGCGTCAGCAATACCGATACCTTGCCTCCACGGCAACGCGCGCGTTATCACACCTCGGCAATACTGCCAAAAGACATTCCACCGGGCCGGTACCAACTCTGCGCCCGCATAGACCCGGGAGACAAAGTCCAAGAGGCCATCGAAGACAACAACACTCATTGCCAGACACTTTCCGTTAACTTGTCCCTCATGCTCATTCAAGCCCTGCCGAGATTCGAGGTGCTCCTGCCCGAGCACCGGGACCAGGAACTTCGCATCCTGGAGCGTGAAGAGGTCAATCTAGGCCCGCCTTCTGTCACCCCGGAGACCCCAGTCGGCACATCTGACGCTACGCGAACCATTCTTGAAGATGGCTCAATCGTCTTGACATGGCAGGACGGGTCAAAGCGGCGCCTGAGACCGGACGGCCTGGTTGAATACGTTAGTCCGGATGGCACCATAATGTCTCCCATAGCTATCCAGGTTCAGGGCGCCGATCTGCCGGAGCTGCCCGAAGCATTGGATGACTGGGGCAGCGGCCTCGCAAACGATCTGCTGGCCATCCTCAGAAACATCCTGACCGACGCTGAGTTCGAGGCCTACCAGCAAACCGAGGCCGACAAAGGCTATTACGAGCGTATCAACTGGCGCCTGCGCAGCATCCAATTCCTGACAGCCCTGGAGGACAACATATAATGCGATTTTGGCATGCATTATTCGTAAGTGCCTTGTTGATGGGGCCGATGGCGATGTCCTGGAGCGAGGAACGTGAAAACAGCTCTGAACTGGCGGATACTTCACGGATCGATGCCATGAAGTCTGCCCTCGAAGCGGAGGACGATCAGAGCGGTCTCCAACCGCTACAGGCCCCGGTGATCATCTCTGGAAATTTGATGGACTCGGAAGGGCAAGCCGCTATGAAGTCCGCCCTCAAGGCCTATTACGACTACCGTACGGAAGGATACGGCCACCGACAACGCGTATTCGAGTGGCAATTGTTGTCGTCGCGGATCATCTTTGTCGTCGTCATTGTCCTGGTAGGAGCTGGCATCTATTTTTCGTGGCTGCAATTTCGGGCGGACCTGAAAGCGACCGACAAGGAAGGAAATCGGGGCGTCTCCACGCTGGAAGCGTCGACCTCCGGCATCAAGGTCAGTTCACCAGTACTGGGTGTGATCATCCTGGTGATCTCTCTGCTGTTCTTCTACCTGTACCTGCAGTACGTCTATCCGATTGAGGAAATACTCTAAAACAGGGCGAGCGTAGCCCAGCAACCCACGAAAGCCAGCATCCAGCAATGTCGGCCATAGTTCGAATTATAACCTCCGCAAAGCATCCTCGAGGTCCAATTCACGAAACGTCTGGCGCAATGTCTCTCCGGCCAGTCGTGCTTCCCATTGCCTGCGCTGTTCCAGCACTGAATCGTCGGCAGGCAGGGAATCGAGAACCGACAATGCATAACTCCGGAGCAGTTCACTCCGGCACTCGATGACAAGATCGGACGACGCCGCAGTACCGGACCCGGAGTAGGCAAAGCAGTGCTGCACATTGCGCCTGGCGCTTTCCCGTTCAACCGGTGAGATCACTACCTCCCGCGCGTCGTTGTCGGGAACCAGTAAAACGTTCACGCCCCGCCCGGTAATGGCCTCGGCGGTCTTCTGCGCATCGTTTGGAACGTGGACGTTCTTGTGGTTGGGCCAGATGTCGAACATGCCATAGTCGGCACAGGGCGCCTCTCGCTGAAACGTAAAGAAATCAGGGTAGGCATAAAACTCTGGCCCGCCCTCGCGATAGCGGTCATAGAACGCGGTAACGTAGGCCATGATGAGGGTCATTGCACCAATGCCCTCTAACCGACGAGGGACAACGATGCCAAGGCGATCCGTATCCTGAAACGACGAGAACAAGTCCGCGTGCGGAATGGCCTCGCCATGCTGGGTGATTTTGAAATCGCTGCCTCGCAGGCTGCTGCTATGCATGGTTATGTCGAACGCTCTTAGCAAATAAATCTGTCCCGGTCCGGGTTTCCTACATCTCGCTCATCAGCCATTCCTTGAAGGCTTTCATCCCGACGGTCAGCGGACGTTGTTTGCGGTAGACCAGATAGAAGGCCCGATTCGTATCGAGCTGGATGTCGAACGGCACCACCAACTTACCCGATTTAATCTCACGGGACGTCAGGGTGCTATCAGCCAGCGCAACTCCCAGGCCCTCCTGGGCCGCCGCCGTGGCCAGTTGCCCGCTGGACATCTGCAGGCTGCCCCGGGCGGATATAAAATCAACGCCCGACTGTTGCAGCCAGTTCTCCCACTCCCACTTCCGTTTGCTGACATAGATCAGAGTGTGTTTAGCCAGGTCTTCAGGCTTTTCGAGCGGTAACTCACCTTCCAATAGCTGCGGGCTACACACCGGCACCAGCATTACTCTGCGCAGAAAATGCACTTCGATGTCGTCCCATTCACCACTCCCGAAATAGACCGCCATGTCGGTACTGGTACGGTCGAAATCCAGCAGCCCCATGGAGGCGTTAATTTCCAGTTCAATATCCGGGTACAAGGCTTGGAATCGGGCCATGCGTGGCATCAGCCAGCGGGTGAGGAAGTTGGGGGCAACGCTGATCTTGACCACGTTGGATTCCTGGTTCTCCGTCAGGCGTTGGGTGGCCATTTCAATCTCGTCGAACGCGTGCCTGACAGATGTCAGGTATTGCTCGCCTTCAGGAGTCAAAGTCACCGTTCGCCTGCTGCGGTCAAATAGTGAAAGCCCCAAATATTCTTCAAGTGTCTTCACCTGATGACTGACCGCGGACGATGTCACGAAAAGTTCCTTGCCAGCTGCGGCAAAGCTGTGATGTCTCGCGGCTGATTCAAATACCCGAAGCGCATTCAGGGGTGGCAGGTGGCGCATAACTTCGCTCGACTGGTGAGATTAATTCATCATTCTGATGAGAAAGGATCGCTTTTTCAACAGCCTCAAACTCATTAATATGCTCCCTATCGAAATGACTCACTTATCAAACGAGGACACAGCATCATGAGTTACCAAGCTCCGAAACTGAACGAAGACGGCACCATCGACATTGATTACTACACCCAGCTTGCAAAGCAACAGCGTAGTGAGCACATCGCGCAGATGGCGGCGTCACTAAAAGCCAACATCAAATCCTTTTTCCACGTGAAGCTGCCAAAGCTGTCTACCAGCCATTGACCTGTGTTCCCTTCAGTGCTCAATGACCTTAAGTATGAATTGGCTGGTTTCGCCGGCGCTGGCGAACCAGCCTGCTTTTAGGCTTTTCCGACATACAGGTGGGAAATAGCGTCAAGATTGACGTAATAGCGACGTTCAAGAAGGGAGATCAGAAACGCCGTCGACCTCAGTCACCGTTTTAGCATCCGCGCGCTCAATGATTTTGAGGAGTGTGGACTGAATGGTTTCATCTTCCCTGGCATCACCGCCACTTGCGAACGTCTGCTTCTGGGGCTCCGCGCCCTCCTCCTCGGTATAAGAAATCACAACCTCGCTGGCTGAATCGGGCGTTTTGCCAGAGTTCGACTTACCAAAGTACTCCAGCGAAACCAACGGATAGCCGTGAAAGCCCTTCTTAACCTGCTTCGCAATACGCTTTTTTGCTTTATCCACATTCATAGTGAGGGCCTGTCGCCGCGGTTGTTATCTGAGTGCACATCCACACCCAGTCGATACCATTCGCCAATTCTATGTCCTTAACCCCATCCAAAATAGCTCTGCCGCGGTTTTCCATGGTTAATCAAGCACCTCAACCTTCCCCGCTTTGCATTCAAATCGATTGCCTGATATTGCCTTAACTTGTATTTTGCTCAAATGAACTTTCATTCCTTTCTGTAACGTTTTTCCATTTTTCATCAGTGACTTGATCATAGGTGGCTCAATACGCACTGTACTTGCACATTTTTCTTTCCATTCCGGATGTGATGGTGCGTCAATGATATGTCTACTCCTGCCAGCATTATGTCGATATATGCCTACAACATCACTACCTAACAACCACGAACCTGAAGGAAGATAATCTGGATCGGATTTCGATTGATAGGGTGTATGCGTAAATTGTTTGTTGTGTTCAGCATCACACTGCTCTCCATGCTTAACCGTTTGACCTGCCTCTTGTTGTTTAGCGGCCACAAGACAATAGCGCCAACAGAGTTTGTATCCATGCTCAGAACATTGGCCTGCCTTGTCCCGATAAGAAAGTGAGTCTGCAAACACTGTATTACCGTAAACAAGTAATACCACCAAAACGTAACTCGGAAATAACATGACATTCATAAACAACCCCTTTGCCTGATTGTTATGTTTTTTTTTCGTGGTCTGTAAAACATCTGTCCGCATTTGCATGCCTAACAGTGACTAGGTAGCGCGCTTCGTTATTGCAATCAATGGCTTCCATCACCTTCTGAACTTCAACAGTCGACAACCGCTGCTCGATTTTAGCCTTGATAAAGCCGACATGCCCACCACCGTGGGCCACGCTCTCCGGCATGGGTGTTTTGAATGTGGAATCCCCGACAAAGATCTCGTGCTGGGAAACAATGATGTGGTCAATCTGGGTGGTGCCGGCTTCGGTGGGCAGGGCAACGTTCTTGATCAGGTGGCAACGGGTTTTACCTAGAGAGAGTTTGGCGGAGAAATTAACCACTGCTTCCCCGGCTTTGCCTTTGAAACAGGGGGATTTGATAACCGCCGCAAGAATGAAGAGCGGTATCAGGTACCAGATATAATCGAAGAGGGGCAGTAATGCCGGGGCGTAGTCCATCTGTCATCCTTAACAGCGGCGTTTATCCGTTTCTTATTACTACACACTAGTCCAACCCTTGGGAAACTTCCCACTCGGGAGACGAAAAATATAGTAAACCACATAAAACAAACCTGTCCCGATTCTGAGCGGTCACGACCGGCCCGCCAAAAGCCATAACAGCAAGCCAGCACTCCCGAGAAGAAGCACTGCAAAATGGACCGCCAGGTTCTTGCGGACAGTTGGGGCAGGCTTAGCGGTGAAACCGAAATAATCGTCACCAAACAGCCCAACACCACAGCGCTCACAGTAGTTTTTAGAGTAAGAGACCCTGAGCTCAGACGGCTCAAATCTTTTCCGACAGCTGTAACAACTGGGCTTAATCACTTCGGGCTCCGATTTGTTTGAAAAACCGGGCCAGGAAATCCAGCTGATCTTCGATGGACCGATCCAGAGCTTCGCCCCGATAGACATCAAAATGGCCGACCGGATAGTGCTTCACTTCAGCGTTCGGCATTCTCTGGGCCGCTCTAACCGCAGCACTCGCAGGTGCAACCGTATCGTGGTCGCAAATCAACACCAGTGCCGGGCAGGCGACTTTGTTGGCCAACCGAATGGGCCGGAAAAGGGGAATGGCATAACTCACGCCCGCGGCGACGTATTTCGACGCGTTATCCGCCAGCAAGGGCACATACCCCTCCTGGCAGTCCTCAGCGGTCATCATACCCAGCTCGCCGGGGCGGGCGGCCGATGCGATATACCGGGGAGACATCCCCAGCCCACGACGAAGCAAGTCGACCGTTCCGTGCCAGGTCAGGCGCATCGCCTGCATAAAGCCGGCATAACCGACTACCCCCAGCAAAGACGCCAAGCCATCCATCATCGGGCATTGGGAGATGGTGCATTGCACGTTTCCATCCTTTGCCGCGGCCGCAATCACAAGCCCGCCAGAAAACGACGTTCCCCACAGGCAAATGCGGCTGCCATCCACACGATCCAGCTGCCGCGCAAAATTCAGTGCCGCCAGCCAATCTGCCACTTCCTTCCGAGGACTCAGCGTCTGCCGTGGCTGACCGTCACTGTCACCGAAATGGCGGTAGTCAAAGGCAAAGACCGCATAACCCGCATTGCAGAAGGCTTCTTTAAACGGTTCCAGACCACTGGCATGAGTCAGCCCAAAACCATGGGCCATGACGACACACGGTAAACCTTTACTGCCGGCATCCGGCGTGTAAAGAACACCGCGACAGGTTGTACCATCGCTCTGAAATTCCAGGGGCGTTTCGATCATTGTTTGGCTCGCATGCTTGAAGGTCGAGAGTCTCAGGATAGCTCATTGCCTCGATGATCAAACGAGCCCTCATGAGCCAGATGCTTGAAGAAATCGCACAACTCGTTGACCTCAAAGGTGAAGATGCCTGGATCTATCTGCAGGACATTCCTACGGCTCAGATATCGAGTTTGGGCGTTTTTTGCCAGCGCTGGGCGATGAAGCTGAGTAGGAAGAGGAAATGTCTCCGGGAAAGCGCGCCAACTTACACAAATAACCGCAATAATAGATCTGTCCCGGCTCCCCCGGTCTTATCTGTTGAACTTCTGCTAACATCATGCACTGCAAACTACTTTTTAGCCCTGTATGGTTTTGACAATGCTTGATCACATCAACCGGTTCTTATTTCTGGCACTCGGTTTAGTCACAATAACTGGCTGCGCAACGCAAACGATCAATACCAGTTTCAATGCCTTTCCGTCAGACGATTCAATGGCATATTTCTCAGAGGGATGGATCATCCAGAAGCAAGAATCTGATGACTATGTGGTTCAGATGGCTGTCCGAGATGGAAAACAGGCGTGGGAGCCCATAACTGCTCTACTTTTCGTTCAGAACAAGTCTGAAGAACCCGTGAACGTCAGTGTGGAAAACATCTCCTTTCAGCAAGACGAGTACTCAATTGATCTTCTTTCCTACAACGAGCTGACTCAACAACACATCAGTCGCGCTCAATCCCGAAGAACTGCACTTGCACTCAGCGCGATGGCCCAAAGCTTCAGTGCTGCACAGTCTCAGACCACCACAACCTACAGTTCGGGAACCGCATACGGAAGCGGAGGGACAGCGAGCTACTACGGCACCGCTCAGTCATACACCCATGACCCCGCCGCCTCTGCGGCAGCTCAGGCTCAGATTCAAGCCAACGTCCAGGCCGGAGTTTCAAACATCCAGTCAGACCTGCAGCGCAACCTGAATTCGATGGATGGATATCTCCAGAAGACAACTGTTTTTCCGGGCAAGAGTTACAGCGGAAGGTTTCAATCCCAGATGACTCGCTTCGACCAAAGGCCTGAGTCAATATATGCTCTGACAGTAGAACTCGACGGCGAAAGGTTCAGCTTCAAGTTTATCGAGGAGGCAGACATCCAGACGCACCAGCGCAAACTGTTCTGAGAAGGTCAGAACTACCAGAGACAAGGACAGCTCAAACAAGATGAACAGCAACTACAAAATCGCTCTACTCATCGACTGTGACAACGTCAGTCACCAATCCATCGAAGGGGTACTCCAGGAGCTCGCCAAATACGGGGCTGTGAACGTGCGCCATGCCCACGGAAACTGGAACGGTCCGCAACTGGGTGGATGGATCGAAAAGCTACACGCCAACGCCATCCGGCCGGTTCAGCAGTTTGCCTATACCACCGGCAAGAACGCTACCGACGCCTCAATGATCATTGACGCCATGGACCTGCTCTACAGCGGCAACGTCGATGCCTTCGCCCTCATGACCAGCGATTCCGACTTCACGCCCCTGGTGATGCGAATTCTCGAAGCCGGTCTGCCCGTCTTTGGCTTCGGCGAGCGCAAAACCCCCATGCCCTTCGTGAACGCCTGCTCGCAATTCATCTACACAGAGAACCTGCGCGAAGACACCGAGGAACCCGATAGCGTCAACAATGGCGGCACGCCAAAACCGACGGTCGAAACCAAGTGGGGGCGAAACAAACTGAGGGGCGACACCGTGCTGGTGCGGACTCTACGAACTGCGGTGGAACAGACTGCTGACGACGATGGCTGGGTCCATCTCGGCAAGGTTGGCCAGTACATTTCCAATAACAGCTCTTTCTCCCCCGTGAACTACGGATACAAAAAGCTGAGCGATCTTATCCGGGCCAGTGAACTCTTCGAAATGAGTGTGCGGGATAAGAACGTCCTCCATATCAAAAACCCAGAAAAATAGATCTGTCCCGATATTCGTGTACGAAATCAAGCCTCCTATGATTCTACAGCTAGGGCCGGCGGCGCTGACGGATGGGTTGGACGCGTTATTTAGGACTATTGACTGAGTGTGACCAAATGAGGCCGTAAAAACAAATTCGTCACGGCTTTCGTTCGGTATTCCGTCATTCTTATGATGCGTCGATCATAAATTTTCGGTGCTCAAAATAACCAATGCGCATAATGATGTAATTTAGTAGAAACATGCGCTCTTTTTCTGGAAGTTCTGCTAAATAGGACTGCCCTATCTTTGCACGACTATTGAGCTCTGCTATTAACTGATGGTAGTCATCCCACCCTGAAATGCGAACCATTTTATTTGAAACTTCTTCACCCTGAAGCGTATTAATCCATTTTGAATTAGAGGCCTCCAAATCTTCTAAGCGTACTGAAAATCGCCGCCTTTTTGATACGAAATTCTCTTGTAATGAATATTGCTCCAAACGTATGGGCTTCGTGCCATCGCACTTTACTACACCAAGTCCTGAGAAGCGTCTTATCTTGTCCGCTTCGAGTTTACGTTTTTCAAAAATATACTTTGTTGAAGCTTCCTTAATCGATGCATCTAACTTAAGCGAAAAGCCATTGGAGAAAATCCTAAAGCCAAGCTCTCCTTGGGCCGAAGCACCCATGATGCACTGTAAGTCATTCAAGTTTTCAAGTATCTGATTTATATCACCAATATCCGCCCCCAGTTTCTCAGTGAGTTTACTAGACATTTCCATAAGAAATGACTCATCACTACTCTCCAACGGCAACCATCGACGATTTAAATCTGCTAAAAGCTCACTGTCTTCGGGGTCGAGTAAAGACACTTGCTTATTTCGTACATAAAGCTTCTTTAACCGCGCATTTTCAGTTGCGGGCAGCCCACTTGCCTTATAGTGGGCACGATGCAAAACGACATCGTAGAACCCTTCTTCAGTTTCACCTGTTACCTCAAAATAATTACCGCCGTAGCGGCCTACACGAAATCGAATAAAAGGTTTTTGTAAAGTCGCATCTGGCTGATGCACGGCAATATCAAAACTCGCTATTGAAATAGCAAGCTTTCGGCCTGAGGAGGCAATAAAGAGATCACTTCGAAGCCAGCCAGATGTACCCATCTCGGATTTTACACGGTAGTACAACTCTTCCTCAGTAGTCTTTAGGTTCGTGATCTCCTTTTTGGTTCCAATAGAAATTCTCGTTCCCGTGGGTAAATACCCGATTAAGCTATGAACCTTAATGCCGTCTCGAAAAGTATCTGGCTTTAAACTGAGTAGAAACGCGCCCCTCTTCACGAGGCCAACATCCTCACCAAATGCCGAAGGGTTCCAGAAAAACGATGCGGAAACAAAAAAAACCAAGCATATTTTTACGCCCATCATAACCATCCTTGCTGCAGTTTTGTGCTACAGCTGTTGATTATTTTGACCCTAAATAGCAAGTACACTAAAGGACAACTAGTTCACCTTTTTCACACACAAGTGACCGCACGCAAATAAGGTCAGAGCCCTTTATTTACAGCGCGTCACCGTCCATACGCTCTTTTTTAAAGGGCTTTGCCCCCCTTTTTGTAACTTTAGTTCGACTTGTAACAGCGTTTGTCTGTGAGCGGCCCACGCACCCTCAGCGCGCCGAGGAACATTTTGTTCTGAAGCCAGGATCCTGTTCCTACTCAGCGTGGACAGCATTGGCGATATCTTGAGTCAAACCATTACCTTGGAGAACGTCGATGTTAAACGATTTAGTTCGATCGGCCGCGATGCTTCAAAACTGCGGCACATAAGCCGACTCAAGCCTGATACTACGTGATGCGCGTTAAAGTGCCCGTCCAGGCGGAACGCCTATTTGGCTAACGGTTTTCAAACTACACAAGGCTTGAAAGACTGGAAACCCTGCGGGCAATTTTTTGCGCGACATCTCCCATCTCGCGTATCCGCTCCAACAACTGCGCCTGATCCATATTCTTATCGGTGGCCTGCTGGACCAGCGCGATAAGGCGCTCGTATTCCTTCTGGTCGGTCGTATCTGGGGTGATATCATTAATTTCCTCCGGTGACAGCCCCCGCAACTCCCGATAGATGGAGCCAAAACGCCCATCCAGCGTTCGTTCGGCCCGGTCGGCCGCGGCATCCATCTCAGCGAACATTCGGCCCAGATCTATTTCGTCGCCCATGACTTATTGCTCCTGCTCTTCATCGCCCGCGAGTGACTCGCGAAAGGATTCAATGGACCGGTCAAGTTCCCGGATTTTCTCAGCTGCATCACCGACTTTCTGATCCAGCCTTTCGCCCTCGGCTACCACAGCTGAAACCCCCTCAGATACCCGAGCGGTCGTTGTGGCGATCCGGCCCGGAAGCCCCTCGAGGCCAATACCCGCGAGCATCTCGTTCTGCATTTCACGCACGTCCCGGATCGAAGCCAGATGGCCAGTCACGACCGCCTGCGCCGACTGAACCTGGCGATAAGCCGTGTTGATTTCCACGATCACGGCGTCCCGTTGCGCCCGAATCGGGTCAACCAGCCTCGCTCTTTTGGCCTCTATTCGATCGTTCGCCACTTTTACGAATCGAGTGAGGACGGGGAGCAATATCTCAGCATCC
>Ga0208813_1001736_pt1 | contig 10806 bp, 16 predicted proteins | sample MalvireepMed_904_FD_184250 | JGI IMG/M metagenome (GOLD analysis project Ga0208813, IMG submission 184250) | Marine viral communities from the Global Malaspina Expedition - Malaspina viral metaG DeepMed_904 (SPAdes) (version 2) | ecosystem: Environmental > Aquatic > Marine > Oceanic | place... | reverse complement strand
CTGTTCATCAGCTCACCGGGCGCACCGGCAATCTTGATGGAGAATTCGTCATTGCGTTGCAGCAAACGCAAACGGGTTCCGTTGCCGGGAATGGTTGCGGTGCCAATTTCATCAAAGCGGGCCATGAGGGGTTCCGGTTGGCGGGATCAGGCCGCATTCTAACCTGATGGCACCGTTGTTTTCAGCCAAAACCCCCTTGAAGAATAGCTGTTAGACTGCAGTTATTATCAAATAGCCGTATTTTTAAAGCCCAGAGTACAGGAGAGCGCACTTATGACAGATCAACCGGTCATGCTGATAACCGGAGCTTCATCGGGCATTGGTGCCGAAACGGCACGAGCTGCTGCCCGGCAGGGGTAACGCCGGCCGTGGAGTGAAGGTCAGGAACTGTTGGAGCTGAACTTGGAATCAACACAAAACGTGGCCCTGGTAACTGGCGGGGCAAAAGGTATTGGCCGGGGCATTGTGATGCACCTGGCTTCGGCCGGCTGGAAGGTGATCTTCTGTGACACTGACCAAACTGCTGGCGAGCAACTGGTGGCCAGTTCAGAACACGACATTCTTTTTGTCCGGGGCAATGTGGCCAGCGAGCCGGATGTCGAGCGAATAATATCGCAAACCGTGAACTGGGCAGGTGGCCTTACCGCCGTTATCAATAATGCCGGCATTGCTGACCCCCACACCGGGCCGGTAGAAGAGCTAAGCCTTGAACAGTGGCAGCGCCGCCTGGACGTGAACCTGACCGGGCCGTTTCTGGTGACCAAACACGCGGTTCCGTATCTTCGGGAAGCTCAAGGTGCCGTCGTTAATATGGCATCTACCCGGGCGCTTCAGTCCGAGCCGGAGTCCGAGGCCTACGCGGCAACCAAGGGTGGCCTGGTTGCGCTGACCCATGCACTGGCGGTTAGCCTTGGCCCGGATATTCGTGCGAACTGCATCAGCCCCGGCTGGATTGATACCCGTGGCTGGCAGGGAAGGACTGAAAAACCGGAGCCACTGTCAGCGTCAGATCACCAGCAACATCCCGCAGGCCGCGTGGGCACCCCGGAGGATATTGCCGCCATGGTTGCCTACCTGATCTCGCCGGAGGCGTCATTTATCACAGGGCAGAATTTTGTGGTGGATGGCGGCATGACGCGGAAGATGATCTACGAAGAGTAGTCGGTTGCGGCCAGATTGAACACCGGGCCGCAGCAGGCTTACTGTACGCGGAATTCTCACGCGATTCCCGTTTTAGACTTATTCTAAACATGAGTCTAGAATGGGAATATCAGGCGTGAAGCCGAATTGGTTACAGGAGGTCGGCCATGAGTGCACTGGCAGAGAAGAAATCGCCCGCTGAAGCCCGCAAGATGGGAGTCAGCGGCCTTAAGGCGGCGTTCAATATTCTTGAGAAATGGGGATGCAATGCCGACCAGATGCAGGCCATTCTCCGCCTGCCCAAAGCCACCTTCTATAAATACCGGAATGATCCGGACAGTGCCCGCCTGGACCGAGACCAGCTTACCCGGATCAGTTACCTGCTGAATATGCACCAAGCCCTGCGCATTGTGTTCGAGAACCCGGACAACGTGTACGGCTTCATGCACAAGCGTAATCACAATCCGTATTTCCATGGCAGGGCTCCGCTGGAGGTGATCGAAAGTGGTGATTTCGCGGCCTTGTACGAAACCTTCCGGCGCATTGATGCGCTGCGGGGCGGTCTTTGGTAATGGTGCCGCAGTTACCCGCCATCACCCTGCCAAAAACCAAGGGCTTTCGCCTGATCAACACCCGGCTGCCACCCATCGACATTTTTAACGATGTAGCGGATTCGGACGAGTTTCAGGACTTGTTCGACCTGCAGGCACTGACCAACCCCAGGCTCCGGCAGGAAGTCGGCAGCCTGAATTACATCGACCTGAACGAAATCCCCTGGGGTATTCCCGGTTGCCACTATGCCGCAGCCCCCTTTACCCACGTTGCACCGGAGGGAAGCCGGTTCAGCACTGGTGATTTCGGTATGCTGTACATCGCCGACACCATTGAGACCGCGCTTTCGGAAGTGCAGTACCATCAGGGCCGGTACCTGGCCAACATTGAAGGCCTGAAGTTCGATCGGTTGATGTTTCGGGGGCTGGCCTGCACCTTTGCGGGCGAAGAGATTCATGACGCAACGGTGTTACCGGAATCCAGCGACATTTATCACCCTGAGGATTATTCCGCCGCCCGCGCACTCGGTGCCCAGCTTCGTTCAGCCGGTTCCGAAGGGATCCAGTACTGGTCAGTAAGAAACCCGGGTGCCACATGTTGGGGGCTGTTTACGCCCAAGCGGGTGCAATCGATTGTTCAAACCGCGCATTATGAGTTTATTGTGCGGGACGGGCAGATTGTGGACCGGAAGAAGGTGGTTGGGGTTTGATTGTGGCGCAGGGAAGGTGGTGCCCCCGGCAGGAATAGAATGATCCTATTAAGCGACTGATTTAACTGGGGGTGGATCGCTGATAAATCGGACGGTACCCACAAAAGTACCCGCATTTTCAAATGCTTATAATTGGGAAAATGGCGTGGCACCCAACCTTACTTTAATGGCGTGACGTGTCACGAAAAAAGCCCGCCTCTCAGAGAACAGGGGCGGGCTTGCGTGTCGCCGGACGGAATATCCGCACACGCCCACGGGGTTTTCTGAAAGAAGGCACTCGCCGTGTAATCCTTCACCTGGGATCCCCTTTCGGGCCGGCCAGGCACCGGTCTCCGTGACGGTCCGGTATTGGCTGGGGCGAACCCTTTGTGACCAGCACCGGACCAGGACGAGCGGCTACGGTTAACTCCAGCGGGCGGTAAAGGCCCGATCCACGGCAGAGGCCACCACCTTGGAAATAGAAGGGCGGATACCGGTTTTTAGCTCGATAGCGTTCCGCCGCTGCTCGATCTGTTCTAGCGCGTGCCGGGGCAGGGTAGCGGAGATCCGCACGGTTTGCTTTTCCTGTTTGGTCATAGCGTCACCTGTCACAATTTGAGGTGTTCAAAATCTTCCGTGTAGCTCATCCAGCGCCCGCGCCGCCGTTTGCCGGTGAGCAACTGGTCAGTAATCCGGGCTTCTTGGGATAGCGCCTTAACGCGATCTCGGACCAGCCGTAAGGCCCGCTCTATGCCCTCGTCGTCCAGCTCCGGAAACCGCTTGCCGATCCACTTCGCCACGGCTTCTTCATCGTCCAGGTAAAAGGGCCGGCTACCCAGAAAGTTCATGCACAATGGGCGGGGCGCCCGGTCCCCGGTGTCCGACTGATGAAAGGACCGCCACACGCAGCCGATATTGTCCACGGCAATGACCAGTTCAGGTGGCAAAGCCGCCTGATTCCGGCGCTTGCGGGCCTTGGACAGCAGCCCGAACATTACGCCACGCTCCAGAAAAAGCCGGCATCCGGAACCAGCGGCATGGCATCCAGCCAGCAGGTAACGGCCATTTTTCCGTTAACGTCGATTCGCTCAACCAATACCCTGATTTCATCCATCACGGCAATGGCGGAGCGATCGAAGGCCCCAACAAAGGTGTCGGCGGTCTGGTCGCTCAGTTCGGACGGAATGCCGGACACCCTCAGCACTCCATTTTCCACGGTGGCGCCGGTCCCGGTGGTCCCAACAATGCCCCGCAGCTCGTCAAACCGCAGGCCCTTGGCCGCCGCTTTGGCCAGGGTGTAGGTGGGCATCGCGGAACCGCCGCCGGCCTCCAGCAGCTTTGCACCGATCTCGGCCAGGGTGATTTGATCCAGGGCATTTGCAATGCCCATGACAATCGCGTTGACCAGGCGGGCGTCCAGCTCCCCCGGATACAGGCTTTTCTGTGTGCCTCGGTCGATCTCAAACCGGATCCCGTAGCTTGGCATTACCGACAGGTCGATATTGGCGGAGGATACCGGCAGGGCAGAGGCGGACAGCGGGGACAGCTCGTCCCCTTCCACGAACACGGCGGGCTCAATCAGGGTGAACGAACCGGCCCGAGTCCATGAGGCGGTGGGGCCACCTGGTTGCGGGGCGGATTCAATCGGAATCAGACGCGCTCCGGCCTGGGCCACGCGGGCATTGTCCAGGACACGGCGGGCGACCGAGATTTCTTCCCCGGCGGGCTGGTTGTAGACCCGCGAGGCGGTCTCTTGCAACAGGGCTACGGTGTCATGCAGCCGGAGCGAACCAACCGAACCGGCCGTGCCGGAAATGCCGGGGATCTTGGTGTAACCCTCTTGCGGGGTGTCGTGTTTGGTAACAATGACGTTTTTCGGCAGGGCGCGGGACGCATCGTCCAGGGCCGCCGTCAGGCTTGCTCTTGGCATCAGTGAAGCTCCTTCACAATCGCGGTTGCAGGTAGGTCAAAATCAGGGCCGCCACTACGGACCAGGCTGGCCAGAATGCTGACCCCTGGGCGGTAGGCGCTCCGGTGGTGTTCAGGGACTGGGCCAGCCTCTTCGTTGGCGCTTCTCAGATCGACCAGGGACAGGCCTTGGCCCGCGGTCTCGGGGTGGTCGTAGTCAAGCCACTGGCGCAACGCCTCAGCCGCGAGGGACTCAACATAAGGCCAGTGGTCGGCCAACAGGGGGCCAACTTCGATAACGGTTGTTTGATCCGGCAGCGTTCCGTGCTGGCGGGAGTAGGTGGTGCAAGCCAAAGCCACGGCATCAGGGGCCGTCAGGGCTTCCGCCAGGTGTCCGGCAAAGGCCACTTTTTCCGCGTCGTCCTCGGTGTGAAAAACGCGGGCGTTGGCCGCAAATTGTCCGGTGTCGTCGTCCTTCCAGATCAACGACCAGCCTCCGGCCCCGTAATGCTCTGCGGCAAACAGGTGGCCCGCGTTGCGATAGGCGCAGGCGGTCAATTCTGGGAAATCGTCTTGCATGGTGTGCGTCTCTGTCCGGTGGCTTTTCGGCCACTGTGACAAAGTGCATCACTTTACTGCACTGGCAGTGGTTCTACCGTTTAAGTGGAGCGGTGCATGCGGTCCTATGTCCTGTGGCAGAGGATAGTGGAGGGATGGGGCTTTACTGAGTGTTGCAAAAATTGGATGACCGTAAGTAGCCGCCTCTCGGTATTCGGCCGGCAAAGGCCTTGGTTCAGATTTCAGCAGACTCCAAATGGTGTACTTCTGCTCTCCGCCTGGACTATGGGGGGGTAGCCGCATCTGGCGAATAGCTTTTCGATACACGGCCCGGACTTGGTAGAAACGGTCTGTCAGGGCAGCCCTGGCCCCCCGGTACTCGTCATCAGTGAAGTTGAAGCCGCGGGCTTCAAGAGCGGCTTTCATCGCGCTGTGGTCTCGGCTGTTCAAGCTCTCACCGCCAGCAAACAACCGAATGACCTTGCCGGCGAGACGTGCGACCGACTCCCGGCCTGGAATATTTATCAAGTGTACGTAGTTTGGCCATGCTGCGAGGCCTCTTTGCCTCATTCCTTCAGGGTTTGCCCAGGTGAATCCCCAGCCACCACCGCCGAGAGCTTCGGCGGCGGTCAAGGTACCGGCGACCTCCCAAGTCGCTAGCAAAAGCTCTTTCGGAAATTCACGTCGCGGGTAACCTTGCCTAGAGTTCCGACTGACACAACCTGGGGCAACGCCGTCTATGTGATCAAAAACACATGCGAGGGCTTGGTGATAGTCCTTTATGTGGATCCCGTCTGGTGGCCAGTAGTCATCAGCTTTTGAATATACCTGCCGTTGTCTCTGCCCGTTGGATCCAGGCCAGGCAATGAACCACTCTGGGTCAAATCTGTCGCGTCTGTACCCGAGGTAGGCGTCATCTGAAATTTTCAGGACGTAACCCCCTTCAGATAGGCGAGTTCGGCCCTCTGGGTATCTGAGTTCGACAGGGTTTTTGATTTCTTGCATGCGGCCCCATTGGATGTTCTACCTTTGGTGGAAAAGCTAAGCCCTTCAGCCCTCTGAATCAATCTCTATATCAGCGCTTGCCGCTATTTCCAGGGCCTGGACCAACTCGGCCTCCAGGATGCGCTTGAACCGGGCCTCGCTGGTTTCACCGGCCAACTGTGAATAGACCCGTTCCGGTACCTCCAGCAGCTGCTTCCGTATTTCGGCATTCTGCAAGGCGCTGGCCATGGCGAACTCATCCGCAGGAGCAACGGACTCTCTCAGATGTTTTACCTTCAGTTCCGACAGACCCACTTCTGCCGCCAGCTTCCTGAGGCGCAGTTCTTGTTCTCCTTCAGTGCGAGGTGGGTGCGGTGTCGATCGGGCATCTTCTGCCACCCAGGCGTGAACATCTGCGGTATTGAACCGTCGCTCCTTACCACGCCCCCTGGAAGGGGCAGCTGGACAGCCACGCTGAACCCAGGCATCGACGGTTGTCTTTGCGACTCCGAAAATCTCGGCAAGCTCTACACGGCTCACCTCCCGTCCTTTCTGTGTTTGTGCCATTTCTATGTCTCCAGAAGTAGTAGTAGTCCCGGTTTTGAGACCCACTCTCATGTGAAAAGCCGCGAGTCCGCACACCCGCAAGAGGCCCCCTGCCGGGGAGTACCTAAAAAAATCTGCGGGCAACGGAAAGGCAACGGCCGCTCAACGCTCGTTACCTGTAGCGGTCCAGCCACACGACCGACTCCGGTAGACGCGTGTTCTCATGGTTGCGGCTGAGAATGTCCTCAAGTATCTCGGCCATGAACATGGCTGCGTGCCACTGGTCGCGCTCCTTATCCAGGTCGATGGTCCCCTGATGGTTGCGCATGTCTTCAGCCAGAGCCTGCAATATGCCCCGGGTGTCTTTGTCGATCTGTGGGCAGTACCCCAGGCGGGTAGCCAGCAGCTCGCCGCCAGCCAGAAGGTCATCAATGCTCATGTCCACGTGATTCCTGTCATCCATACAGCACCTCGTCTGCTGATTGCCGGACCCATTTGTGGCCATACAGCCCTGTGGTAGATCCGGTCTGTAAACGATTACCCCTGGTAATCTATAAAGGTGTACACATAGCGACTACGTGAGGGGCTTTTTCGGCCCTGACTGATACACATAGCGACTACAGCAGGACGCCACGGGGCATCTATTACCCCCGACTGATACACATAGCGACTACGTTGATACACATAGCGACTACCGATTTTGTTTTTCACCGGACGTGCCGGGTAGGTCCAGGTACAGAGCGCTCGGCCCCTTCGTTGGCTTCACGTCGATTTTTCCTTTGCATTCATCGATGCCGCGCCAGGTGACCGCGAATAGGCTGCACTGGTTTCGTCCTCCTTGCCGAGTGACCTGAATCAGCCCCCCATCGAGCAGCTGCTTCAGAGCTTTGTTGAGCGTCGATGGTGACCGCCAGCCTTTATCCCGCATCACTGACCAGGTGGCGCACAAGTCACCGTTGTTTGCGCCTCTGAACTGGCCTGCGATATCCACCAACAGCTTCACCGCCCAGGCATCGAGGCCCTTATAGGCGGCGCTCTCAAGCACGCTGTGGGGGATGTTGAGGAACCCGGCTTGCCCCTTTCGTCCGGTGAGCTTCGCTCTACGGTCTTTTGGCATGCCGTCCTCCGGTCATTGCTGAACCTGAGGTAGGCATTCAGGCCCCCCGTGACACGAATTCTTCTATCAGCTGGTCCGCCAGCTCGGCAGATTCTGGAGACAGGTTGTACGTGCCGTAGCTGACCGTGCGACCGTCCCGATCTTGCCCACACCGTTCTTCAGTGAGGATGACAAGGCCTTTCCGGCGGAGAGCGGCTACCAGTTCAGGAATGGTGTTTCCGCCAGCTCGATCCTGCAGCGACCGGACCGTTTGCGGCCCTTGCTGAAGGGCAATCAAAGCTCTAAGCTGGCGGGGTGAGTTAAGGCGCTTTGCTTGGCGGCGGGCGTCTTTTTTCATTTCAAGCTACCTCCCGCTTCCGTTCATCCATCCAATGCTTCACTTCAGACTCTCTCCAGGCGATTGCCCGTGGTGTGAGGCGCACAGGTGACGGAAATGTCCCTTTCGAAACACAGTCGTAAATGGTGGAGCGGGAAAGGCCTGTTACATGGGCCACTTCGGGTATCCGCATAAAGCGGTCAAATTCGGCTGCCTGTTCTTTCTGTTTCATCGTATCTCCTCGCGTTTATCGGACAACACAGGAGCCATGAAACGATTTAAGCGGCAGAGTAAGTAGGCAACCAAACAGGTTATCCGGTTGCAATGTTGCCTAATTCAGTTTTGGGTGGGCTTTTCGAGCTGGCGGATTTGCTCAATTACCGCCTGGTATGAAGCCTCAGCGCCGATAATGGGCTTCAGGCCTTCCCAGAACGACAGGAACGGTGAATCAGCGCTTTTCCCAGGCATGCGATCGAATGCAGCGCGGTATGACTTTATCAGCTGGTCAATGAGCCACAGCTCATGGTCAATGCTTCGGCCTGGCCTCGGGTTTGAATCCGATTCAAGTCCGCCGGCAGCCTCAGAAACGAGCGACAAGAGCTCCTGGAGTGGGTCTAGGATATCGGGGATTCGGAGCCCTTGCGGTGGTTCGGGGTGGCTCAAGCCGTTGTGATAGGCCGAAAGATGTTGCCAGGCTTCAAGCGCACTGTGACGGGCAGGGGAAAGGACATTCAGCAGGCGGTCCCGGACGTTGGCTTGTAGAGCGGAAAGGAAATCAGGACTGGCGCCAGACAGTACCTGGTTGAGGTCATTGGCAGCAGCCTTGAGGGCAGCGGCACGGTCTCGAATGTCGACGGCGGTCTCGGAAAGTTTCGGCATCGCTTGCCAGGTCAGAATAGCCCGCTTGGCAGACTCGATAAACGTAGCAGCTTTATGACGTTCCCGCTTCCAGCAGGTTGCTAGCGCCTCAATCTGTCGGCATTCCTGTTCAGACAATTCTTTAGCCACCCAGTAATGGGTCATATCGTGCGATCCCTTCAGCGCCCCTATGTTGGGATGCCGCACCAGGCGAGTAGGGTGCCCGCTTTTCTCCTGGCCGGGATAGGTGCGGCAAAACTGGTGAACTACGGTGAACCTACAGAAGTTCTACCGTACATCAGCTCAACTGCCTTTCATTTCTCCCTGGTACGGGTTGTGACTTTGGTATCTGGTTGTCTGAGGCTTCTTTGATGCTGTCTTTGAGCTCGAAAATGGTGTGCTGCATTTGCCACAGGTAACCACTCAGGAGCTCAGGCGAGAGCGTATCGCCACCATCTGCGGCTGAATCAAAATAGTGATGGAGCATGGCCACCAAAGAATCGAGGTGGCACGCCTGACGGCTCAGATCGTCGATGTTGACCATGTGCGGAAGCATAAATGTGTCTTTCTGGCTCATTGGGCTTTCTCCTTTGCGTGAATCGGTATGACGTTGGTTTTTCCGGTTTTGAGGTTCTCCAGGTAATCGGCCCAGGCTTGCATCATGGTCTTTCTCTCCGCCAGCCGGGCCGATCTGTTATAGGCGGCGGCAACCTGGTTGCGCTGGCGGTGTGCCAGCTGCAGCTCGATGACCTCCGGTGGCCATCCCATTTCATGGAGTAGGGTTGAAGCGGTTGCCCGGAACCCGTGACCGCAAATCTGGTCCTTACCGAATCCCAGGCCCCGGAGAGCGTTGTTTACAGTGTTTTCAGAAAGCGGCCGCCCCGGGCGTATACTCTCGAAAACATATGGACGGTTGCCAGTTAGCCGCTGCAACGGCTTCAGGATGGCAACTGCCTGGCGAGGAAGTGGAACAATGTGGTCAGGAACCTGGCCGGCACGTTTCGCCGCCATAGTCCCTTTCATGCGCCGGCCGGGGATGGTCCAGGTTTGGGCCTTCAGATCGATTTCTGACCATTCAGCGTGGCGCAGCTCTCCAGGTCGAAGGAAAAGCATCGGGGCGAGCTCGAGCGCCGCACAGGTGGTGGGCTGGCCAGAGTAACCCTCAATAGCCTTCAGCAGTCGTCCCAGTTCATCCGGTTTGACGATGGCAGCCCGGTTTTTTGTCGGCGCACTTTTGAGAAGCCCTTTGAGGTCGCCGGCAGGGTCACGGGTGGCCAGTCCCTCACCGATCGCAAACCGATAAATCTGGCTGATTCGCTGGCGGAGTCGATGAGCGGTTTCGTGCTTACCTTTGGTCTCGATTTTGCGCAGGACTTCCAGAACTAGGGGTGACTCTATGTCGGTAATCGGCATATGGCCGAGGTGTGGAAATATCCAGGCTTTCAGACGGCGTTTCGTAACCTCTATGGTCGTGTCCGAGAGTTGGCCTTTTTGCAGATCCAGCCACCGGTCTGCCAGTGCTTTGAACGTATTCTCAGTGGCTCTCTGGTGCTTCGACTTTTCGAGACGTCGATAGGTTACCGGGTCGATGTTGTCCGCCAGCAGGGCGCGGGCTTCGTCTCGATACTCCCTGGCCTGCTTCAGGGTGGTTTCTGGGTATGAGCCCAGGCTGTAGGTCTTTTCCTTGCCGGCGAACCGGTACCGGAACCACCAGACCTTCGAGCTTGGCTTGATGACCAGGGTGAGGCCGCCACCATCCGCCAGCTTTCGGCGCTGCTGACCATCGGCTGTGGCTGAGCGGATTTTTTTATCAGTGAGCTTGTTCTGTTGGCGTGTCATTGTGGGTACCGTTTTCTGATAAATCGGTTGGTACCCGCAAAAGTACCCGCATCGTGTGGGTACTACAATACTGTCCAGCAAGATCCAATGGAGACGGAAACGAGGATTAAAAAGGTAAAGCGCTGTATTTACTGGGGGTTTTCGTTTTCTTTGGACTTTATTGTATTTTCAAATGGTACCCCCGGCAGGACTCGAACCTGCTACCTTCCCCTTAGGAGGGGGACGCTCTATCCAGATGAGCTACGGGGGCATTTCAGAAGAGGCGGTATGATAGCGGGCAAGGGCTTGTGGCTCAAGGGG
>Ga0208813_1001732_pt1 | contig 10827 bp, 15 predicted proteins | sample MalvireepMed_904_FD_184250 | JGI IMG/M metagenome (GOLD analysis project Ga0208813, IMG submission 184250) | Marine viral communities from the Global Malaspina Expedition - Malaspina viral metaG DeepMed_904 (SPAdes) (version 2) | ecosystem: Environmental > Aquatic > Marine > Oceanic | place... | reverse complement strand
AAGAGAAACCCCGCGTCGCTACGCTCCGATGGGTGGCAGCCTTGCTCCGGTCCGGGTGGCAGGCTTCACGTGGAATGGGTGGCAACCTTCAGCGGTTTACGCATGTAAATATTGGGAAAGCTTGCTGTTATTGCCAGCTGCCATGTCGAAATCCACCTTGAAATTGGGCAAAACTAGAAAAACCGGGGACGCATTTTACACCAGTTTACAACCAACCTGATAAGAGTTGAATTCCTAAGCAATTTCCAGATGCGTAAATTTACAAAAGATTCATTGTATACTACCCCATACGATTTGACTCAGCATCCAATGGCTGACAAACTAGGGTCATGAATCGATAAATATGGAGTAAGCCCAATGCAGCCAGACACTCGCACAACCTTCACAAAAAAGCGTTATCCGATCATGGCACTGGCTATCGCCAGCACATTCATTGCCGGTTGCGGCGGTGGTGGTGGCGGAAGCTCCACGCCAAGCGTACCGAGTGAAGCCCTCACCGTTAATGCGGCAGAAAATTCGACCAGCACCGTGAACTTTCGTGGCGACCTGTCAGGCTCTGTAAATGCCTTCATGGATCCACCTGAAGTTTCCCTTTCGCTGGATGAAGATGCAGGCGAAGCGACAATCACCGTTGCCGACGTTGAAAGAGCTGACGTTGCAGCCCGCTACGAATTTACGACCAGCGCGAACATCCGTTATATCGTTGCTGTGACGGTGACCAACACCAGTGCCGAAGCCGTGGTTGCACAAGCCACCTCCCTGACCGAAATCACTTCGGCAAGTGATCTGGTGCGCGACGATCTCAGACTGGCTGAGATTGCACTTGAGCTTGAATACCTTGCCGCACAGACCACCTACGGAGACAAAGAGGCGGCCAAAGCTGCGAACGTGTCATCCGTCAATGCGGCATCCACCAACCTGACTACAAGCATCTCTACGCTGCGTCAGGCGCTGACCAACTATAACGCCGGGGATATTACTGAAACGCAGCTTGAACAGACTCTGAGCGCAGCCAACACCAACTTTGCCGCTCTGGATGCAGCTGCCGGTGACGTAATCGATGATGTTCTGCCGACCATCAACGCCTTGCTCGTTGCCGATCTGCCCGGGGACATCAATCAAACCTACCCTCTTGAATATGTACCCGAAGCCGACCGCTTCAGCCGGTATATGAGGGACAACTTCGGCACTCTGGAAGAGAACGGCGACTTTAGCTTCAGCGCTGATTATGACTTCCTGAACAGCGCCTTCACATTTGCCAGCAACCCATTTTAAGGATCAGCGGGAGAGCGTTATGACTATCAAGAACCTCACACTGAACACCACCATCGTCACCGCCCTGCTGACCGCCCCATTGCTGGTTCAGCATTCAGCCGCACTGGCCGACGATGTCCCACAGTACAAAACCATTGAAGATCGTCTGAGCAATGTCCGACTGATCATCAAACGTGAAGGGCTCAACGGCGAGACCTACTACGACACGAAAATCGTGCCGCTGGACAACCTGGTACAAGCAGAGGCCGAGCTTCTGAGTGATCCCAGTGTTATCCGGGTCGAAAGGGATATGCCTGCCTTTACGCCTCGGCCACAGAAAGACAAGACCCCGGCGACCAGTTATGGGCTGATGTCTGCTGCAGCGGGTAATTACTACAACGACCCGCTGTACGACATGCTCGACTACTTCCAGCCAAACCAAACCTATAACAGCCGCATCCAGGAGGCCCATGAGCGTCTGGACTTCGCGAACAGTGTAACTATTGGCGTCGTTGATGGCGGGTTCGCCAACCGTGAGGACGTAAACTGGATTGCCGGCTATGGCTTCGATTACGGTCGTGGACCGGCCTACTTCAATTCCGATCCGGTTGTTGGCTGCACTGGTGCAAACCTGTACCTGCATGGTGACCGCGTGGCCCAGATTTCCGGGGCAAAAGTAGACAACGCCCTCGGTACCGCCGGCATCGCTCCGGCCGCGAACTTTGTCGCCGGGCGAGTATTCGATTGCAACGGGTTCGGCAACCTCTTCTCTGTTGCCGAAGCGGTATCCTGGATGGCTGGTGACGGCCCTGTAGATGTGCCCGCCCTGAGCGAGCCGGTTGATGTCATTAACCTGTCTCTCGGATCGCTGGTCGAGTGTCCGGGCTACATGCAGGACGCCATCGATACGGCCCGTGCAGCCGGTATTCCGGTTGTGGTCGCCACTGGTAACGAAGGCAACCTTACTGCAAGCGCACCGGCTAATTGTGATGGTGTCATTGCAGTGGCCTCTGTAGACGCCGAAGGCGACCTGTCGGACTTCGCCAACACTGGCCCAAGCGTCGACATTGTTGCCCAAGGCGAAATGATCGCAGTTGAAGACCCGGATGGCAGCGTGAACTACATTTTCGGAACGTCGTTCTCTACGCCGGTTGTTGCTGGGATGATTGCTGCAACCCTGACCGACCTGCCGAATCTGACGCCAGCAGACTTTGACCGCATCGTTTCTGAATCTGGCAAGGCCCTGCGCCAGAACTTTGGAGCCCGCCCGGTTGGCGCCGGCATCATGGACTCCATGCTGTTCCTGGATAGTGCAGGTATTGCCCGGGAAGTAATTGCGGCCCAGATTGCACTGGCTGGTGATCGTGAGCAGTTTGCGGACGCTCTCAACCACCCTGCAGCTCGCGCTTTCCTGCAGGCGCAGACTGGTGGGGACACTGCTTGCAACATTGTAGAAGTGAGCGGAGAGTTTGCGGCCAACCCGACTCAGAGCGACACGCTCCGCGTATTCAGTGTTGCGTCAGGCAGTCCGCTGGACCCGACCAATCCGGCTGTCATCTTTGGCGACACCTCAGATGATCGAATCGCGGTATCCCTGAGCGAGATCAACGCAGAGATTCTTGCCGGCCGCAAAGTAGGCGTTGCCCGATGCGATGTCGCTACCGGCAACAACTGCTCTATCGTTGACAACATCCGGGGCTTTGATACAGCACAGATCGAAACACCGCAAAGCTGCATCTAACGCACAGGACGCCGCAGGCTGGGATTACCCACCTGCGGCATAATGACGCCGGGAGGCCACCTTGACGAAGAAAGCCGCAACAGCAAGCATTCTGGCCAGCCTCATCTGGCTCCAACCCATCACCTTACACGCCCAGGATGCCAGATCTACCAACCAGGCATACCAGCAGATTGCTGTAAACACCTGCCAGACGTACAAAACAAGCCTGGTAAACGTCATCAGAACAGTTTCATCCGGCGTGTCTCCAGACGCCGCACTGGAGCGTAGCGAGCCCCGAATCAGCTCGAACCAGCAACGCTCCCTTATCATCGAAGTGCTTGAACAAACGGCACAGAGCGAACCAAACCAAGCGCTACGGGCCGAAATTAACCGGGCCATCGATTTGTATAAGCGCAGTGGAAGGATTGAAGACTTTGAGCGGGGTTTGAGCAACTTCACCGCCGCATGTGTCGACCAAAGAATGGCCGTCATGGACGGAGAAAACCAAACCGATCGCCAACCAAACAACCAGTCCAATGACACCAACCAGCCTGGCCAACAGGCCCCGCAAAGAAACAGAGGCACCGGAACCTCTTTGCCCGCCCGGGAAAGTTACCTGTAGATCCGCCAGCGCGAAACTATGAGTGAGCGCGTTAATCCCTGCGGCACAAATGCCGCAGGGATAATAGCTTGAGTTGCTTTCGCGCTCGCGCGGTAAAAGAAGGGTTTGTTTTAGGAGAGCTTGGCCTACTTGCGCTTACGAGCAGAAGCCTCTTGAAGCCTTTTCTCAGTGACCAACGCGACCGCTGCCTTGTGTTCATCGATGGTCTTAATATTCCCAATGTCGATGTCGACTCCAGAGAAGAGTGGACCGTATACGCTCAGTCCGAGGGGAGTGTACTGAAGGCCAGTCGAATCGTTGACTGTGTACCAAAAGGTAGATAGGTCGATTCCTTCAGGGAAAAGCGTATTTGATTGCGAGTTTCTGATCATGGCAAAGAAGTCGCTTTGGTTTCTCTGAAAGGTGGCTGGGTGACTCAGAATATATCATAACGCGAATAAATTTCGCATGTGACAGCATTATTTGAAGTCCAATATTGCTCTCGCTCGACTTTGACACCTTGAACTAAGTGATCGAAGCCCTATTGGTTGGCCTCTTCCTGGACCGTCTTTCGCTTAGTAGTGCCCCATGTTGCCAATGCCTTTTCGAGTAAATTGGGGACTGGCACCGATGCTGGAAAATAGCGCTCGGGGATGGGGGTGTCTCGTGTGATTGGATGTTTGATCCGGTAATGAACGCGATGAAGGTCTTCATAGTAACGTCGGGCCGCAATAGCATGACGATAGCAAGCGAGAAAATGGTGAGGGTCGATACCATCCCGGGCCAGACTGTAGAAGATTTCGTTGTGTGCCCGTTCCGCTTCGATCGATTGGCCCACTCGCAGCATCAGGGTCCGCGGATCGCCAGGCTTGGCGGGCCCAAACCAGACGCCTACAACACCCGTGTCTACAGTCGACCGGACGCGCTTGGAATTATGCGGAACCAGTGTGCTTGTCAGGAGCTGGTCAACCAAAAACTCCCAAGCCTGGTAGAGCGATTTCTGAATTGAGGATTGTTTCGCGCTGAAATACGCGTTTGTCGGATTACCTTCGGTGCGCTTAATCCGGACTTGCCAACCTGGACGATCGTTTCCGTTCCAAGAGATATGGCTGGGTACATACAGACGTAGGCCGTCCAAATCCTTCGGTTTGAACTTCACCCAGCCGTCGCCCACGCGAACTCTTGGTTGTGGTCGTGTTAGGTCCAGTTGCAGAAGCTCTGTACGTGGCAAAGTCACCCTCGTAACCCTTTATCCGATAGATTCGATTCAGTTCAGTATACCCCGGCTGTAGGCCGGTCTGAATTTCCCGAATCGAACATTCCCAAATGTAGACACAGATGTTGACACACGTTGCTGCAGAAATTAATGTAGATACATTCGTAGCTACAACAATCAACAGGAGGTTGCCCATGCAAAGTGAAATCAAACGCTGGGGAAACAGCGCTGCCGTGCGCCTTCCCAGTAAGATTTTGGCTCAAGCCAAGTTGGATGTGTCTAGCCCAATCAATATTGATGTGAAGGCTGGAAAGATTGTGATTGAGTCCGCCGAGAAAGCTCCGCGCAAGGTGAACCTTCCCTTTTCCGAGGCCGACCTGCTGAAAGGCCTTGATGCCCACGGCGCTCATGCGGGTGAGTTTGCCGAACCTTCAGCTTCTGAAATGGGGGCTTGATGGCTCAGTACGTTCCTGACCGCAACGACATTATCTGGCTGGACTTCGATCCCACCAAGGGTAATGAAATTGGTAAATACCGGCCGGTACTTGTGCTGTCTTCCAAACAGTACAACAAGCAGACCGGGCTGCTGATCTGTTGCCCCATTAGCACAAGCATTCGCGGTACCGCGACAGAGGTTGCCGTCGACAATCTGGAGAAATCTTCAGTTGTTGCATCGAGCCTCATTCAAACCCTGTCCTGGAAAGACAGAAAGGCTGACTTCATCACCAAAGCTGAGAACGGTGTGATAGATCAGGTTTTGGTTCGCATTATCCCGCTGATTGGGGCAGATAGTGTGATAGAGAAATTCATTGAGTAAATGGGTAACCTGCCAAATGTTTGAAAATCTAATTTACGGAATCCGGCATAAACCAGTCCACGCTTCGGTTGTCATCATTGCAGGTTCTGTTGCTGCGATCGCGCTCATCATCATGTTGCTGCCTAAGAGCTTCACGCATTCGGATCTGCACACCAGATATCTATTGAGTGAAAACGCGGAGATTGAGGATGTACCAATAAAGCAGTGGCTGGGAGCCCATGCCATCACACGGATTGAGCCTGTTGACGATAATGGGGGTACCTACCGCGTCGAAGACTCAAGCGGAAACCACTACGTTGTTGATGTGCGTTTCGTATCGATGAGTGATCGGATGGGCCAGCCTCCACTATTCAAGATCGAACGAGTTGATAACAGTTTCCAGGTATCGATCTACAACCCTGAAGAACGTGGTGTTACCCGGACGAAGCGTCGACTTAACGAATTGGTTGAGCGGGTCATAAGTTCCTCTTGATGGCGTCCGCTCGTTAATCACAACACGGGAAACCGAAGAACGGACTAGAAATATGGCCTATGTTTCACGAAAGAAATTTTACTGGGTAGCCACATCGGTTTTAGCCCTGTTGTGGTCTGGAATCCCCATGTGCATCGAACTTAGCATTGCAGTGGTCGTTTCACTCATCTTTCCAGATTTAGCGGGGCACCTTGAGCCGACATTCACGGTAGTGATCCTCGGGATTTTTGCCCTCCTAATAGTTAACTGGATTCCAATTACTGTATTACTTCATCGACACCAGTCAAAAGGTGGTGGGCCGATGCCGATCGGCAAAAAAGGCCTATCCGGTTACATTGATATTCCTAATCGATAATGATGGCATCACAAAACATGGTAATTCGACTAAAGGTAACGTGATATGACTGATACTGCGAATACAGCGTCTCCAGCGCCTCTAAAAGATCGTGAGATTTACACCCTGGATGCTCCCGGTATCACTGGCATGGCCCCGAATGCCTTGAAGCGAATGCAGGACCATATTGATGCAGGTGGTAGCGTCATTCATAGGATGCAATGCGACAAATCCGGGGTTATGTATCCAGTTGAGCCAGAGAAAATGTGGCCGAAAGCCTCTAAGTAGACGGATGGGAACCCGTTTTATGAAACCTGCAAATCAATTATCCGGTGAAGCTATCGCATCCCGCTTAGTAGGGTTGATGCATGGCGACAATGGGCCTGCCCTATTTATGGAACAGTATGCCGATTGCGTTGAAAAAGCGGCTGAGCTTGATGATTTATCGTTTGTGAGAATGGGCCGGGAAGCGGAAGCGTTTGAAGAGGGCTTCAGGCACTTCGTAGCAGAGTTCCCAGGCGCCCCGGCAGTGACTATTCCAGAAGGTGAGCTTTTCGATATAGGCGTTTACCTTGCCCGTGTCGATACCGAATTGCGACGGTCGCTGTTAAAGCGGTGGGCTGGAATTATCCGCACTAAAGCGTGCCAGTACCAGCATTTGAATTTGAACAAGGGAGATTTACGCATGAGTGAAATCAAGGCAGTAATCACGAGCCTACAAGAGTCCGGGCTGGTAGTTCAGGGGCTGACCATAGATCAGATTGAAAGCATGGTAAAAAACGATCCGCGGCCCGTTAAAGAGCAGTTTATTGCACTGATGGCCACAGGTCGCGCCTATGGAATCTATTTCTACCAGGATCAGGCTGGCTTTGATCGTGATGAGTTTGCCCGGAAGCTGGGGGAACTGGGGTTCGGAAAAAATGAAGCAATGATGGTGCTTTCGAATCTGAGGCCAACGCCAACACCAGAGCTGTCCTCTCTGGGCGACCGTGACTGACATCCGATATGGGTGTTTTCCTGGCTCGTGACGATCCTGAATTGCGCCGGTCGCTGTTGAAGCGGTGGGCTGAAATCATCCGCACCAAAGCGCGCCAGTAACAGCATTGGAATTCGAAGTATGGCAACTAAGCGAATGACCGCCAGTTCAAGGGGATTCCATCAGGGAGTGGTTTACTCCGCTGGAATCATCGTCAGCCAGTTTGATCAACCAGGCGACGCAAGAGATCTACTCATGTCCGCAGGCATATCAAGGGATCTGGCAGTAAAGGCCGGGTGTGACGAACTCGATCTTGAAGCTATTGACCTGGCCAATGCTTGGCCGAAACCCGCTAGTAGCTAATTGGAATTCGGTGCGGACGTGTTAGTTGAGACATTTTTAGAGTTTGTTTTTAAGGGAAAGCTATGAAGCGGGACATCTTGCGTGTATTCAATGTGTTGGCTTTCGGCCTGCTCACGGTTTTAATGTTATTCTGGGTCATTGGTGACAAGCCCGTTCGAGATAACCCAGAAGTGTTTTTCAATATATGGATATTTGGGCCAATCATGGTTCTTGGATGGTGTCTCAGTTCCCTGATGGTATGGATTGATCGTTTGATTACCAAAGATCAGTCGGACGTTTAATCCATTCATGGTAATTCGACTAAAGGTAACGTGATATGACTGATACTGCGAATACAACGTCTCCAGAGCCTTTAAAAGATCGTGAGATTTACATCCTGGATGCTCCCGGTATCACCGGCATGGGCCCGAATGGCTTGAAGCGAATGCAGGACCATATTGATGCAGGTGGTAGCGTCATTCATAGGATGCAATGCCACAAATCCGGGGTTATGTATCCAGTTGAGCCCGAGAAAATGTGGCCGAAAGCCTGTAAGTAGACGGATGGGAAACCGCATGACTGACCCTAATAAAACTGCACTGGTCCACAGAGCAATTTAGGGAAGCCATTGGCAGAAATTGAGACCGGGGATTCGATTTGGAAAGATCGCGCCGTTGCATTCATTAAGACTCTGGCTGAAGCAATACATCTTTCAGTGGCTTTCCTGAGCGACCTCACCCAAGGAGACACCCATGAGAATCCAAAAACTCCACGACATGCGAAAATCACTCATAGCAACGATCACCTGTGTAGCGGCCCTTATTGCTGCCTCAGTAATGCTCGATAACCTCATTATTCTGATTATCGGCCTGGCACAGATTATCGGAATCCACATAATCCTGAACAGTAAGCCCCAATGAGGACCACCATAACGATGAACCCGAATCACATCACCCACCAGTCAACCCTAATCCGCTCCAAATCGAACACCCGGCCATCGAAGCCAAGGAAATCGAAAGCAAGTAGGGCCTCGGCGTCATTCGACCGATCGAGGTAAAGATCGCCGCACTGAAAAACTCGCTGGCCACTGAAACTGCCCGCTGATCACCAAACGATACTCGTTAACTCCAAACGCAACACGAGTCATCAAAACCATACTCTTTCCGCAGATAATGCCCCTCCCGCAAATAAAACACGCCGATTTGACCTGAAACCTCGATGCGAGGTCCGCCGCACGGAACGCAGCATGCGTATCGGGAGAATCATGAAGAGCAACACGCCAGCTAGAAAATCGATCAACAATTTCCTGAGTCTGCTTGACTCACTGTGGAATACGGTTATGGCGGGATCTATTGAGGTTAAGTGTCCGCATCGCGGGAAGCCAGCTCTTTGTAATCCGAGTAAAGGAATCTGGTGCGAACACTGCAAAAACGTCCATGTTAAATGATGATTGGAGAGCGATCTGTTTGCACGTAGTGGCTTTTCTTTAATACGAGCAATTTTAATGGACCGAAATAATTAGTCAGGATCACCCTTTAAACGGGCACACTTCGCCCGCAAGTCTGAAACCTGAGATTTCAAGGAAGTGATTTCTGAGCGCAAACCAAACTCCCTTTCAGCTGACTGGGCTTTCAATTCGGATAAAGCAAGCTCGGATTCATGCTGTCTTTCGCTTGCAATGGAAAGATCTGATCTGAGTTTTTCTGCAGTCGCCTCGAGCCGGTCAGCTTTTTCTTGAAGGTGATCATATCGCTGGGACAACTTACCAAACTTTGTGCGCTCGAGATTAAGATCCTGAGCAGCCAGCCGCTTCTGCTCGGAAAGCTGCTCATTGAGCTGTGAAATCTGAATGCGAGCGTCATCTACCTGCCCCATCCAATAATCAACCATTCGGGTATAGGTCGCCTCATCTTCTGCATGCTTCTGCTTCATCGCATCCAGAGAATGATTCAAGGATTCCACCTGGTCGTGATGTTGAGCTTGCAGGTTATCCAGTCGCTCGACATGATCTTTGTAATCGCTCTCAGCCTTCCGGTTTAACCGTTGAACCTCCTGCTCCAAACTTTGAATAGTCAGATTGCAACTCTTTACTGCCTGATAGGCCTCATCACGCTCACGCTCAGCGGCGGTCTGCCGATCGAAAGCTTCGGACAACGCCCGCTTCCGATCGTCCAATTCCGTGCACAGCTGCTCGATGGTTAGCGCATCGTTATCCGCTTGCTCCTTACGCTCATCCAACTCTTTACGCCAACCATCTTCATACTTTGAGTATTGCTGGCTGGCGGCAAGAATGGCCTGGGACCAGAATGCCTCAATCGCTGGAAGCAAATCGTCTGGCAATGCAGCGGGTAGCATAGACAGCCCCTGCTCCATAAATTGCTCCCGCCACACCTTCTGATGATTATGGATCGTGCTTTTCGAGCCGCGACGACCCAACTCCTGATAAATGGCATCGACACTTGGGTACCGACCACTACCAATGATCTTCACGCAGGCGCGGGCGACATCTTCGTAGCTGATAACGGGAGGCCTAGCCATTGTTTAACTCTCCATAGCATTGGTTGTAGAACCGTGTCAGGGCGTTCCTGGTATCCGCATCTGGTTGCAACTCATACTTAGCAAGTATCACTACCCAAAACTGAACATACTCGCATTGATTTGCCGGCGGCATCCATGTGGCTGGGCTTCTGGCCCCCTTACTACTTAGTGGAATAGAAAAAATATCCTAAAAAGCATCAAAAACCTATGCCAGAAGTCGAAATCTGGTTTTTTTTGAGCATACATGCATATATAGTGGAATCACGAATATACTATTTGACCAATTGGAAATTGCGTGCTGAACAGCGTCTGCATAGAGGCAAATATCAAAGTAGACAACACGGGGACGAAGATAAGTCTTCCGGTGATCGTCACCCAAGATGGTTTGCTGAAAAGTTATTTGGATTATTTGATCGTTCATCGATACAAGTCTCGGAGCTGGAAAGACAGGAGCGCGTTTGCGGTTCGACTCCTCATCGATTACACGAATCAGAATAAAGACTGCTTTGAAACTCCTCACCAACTGTTTCAGGAGTTTTCAAACAGCCTCTACACCG
>Ga0208813_1001730_pt1 | contig 10833 bp, 6 predicted proteins | sample MalvireepMed_904_FD_184250 | JGI IMG/M metagenome (GOLD analysis project Ga0208813, IMG submission 184250) | Marine viral communities from the Global Malaspina Expedition - Malaspina viral metaG DeepMed_904 (SPAdes) (version 2) | ecosystem: Environmental > Aquatic > Marine > Oceanic | place... | reverse complement strand
CCAGCTTTCGTTAGAAATGCCGATTGCTAAAGCGAGTCCTGCGAGTCCTGCGTAACTGGAAGGCTCTCTTAACAATTTCATTAATTTACCCATATAAAAAACTCTCCTTTTCGTTTATAATTGCCATTAGATGCCTACCCTCAATAGTAGCTCTCTAATGATAATAACCATTTGTGTAAGCAATAAAAATCCTACTGCCCATAATACTCGTTTCATACCTTTTAGATCATCTTCTATGTGTTTAAGATGGTTTGTTCTAATTGTGTCAATACCACGTTCAATGAGTTTGATGTCTCCTTTAATCTTGGCTAGTTCAACATTTAATTCATTCACGTTTAACATTATTATTAATCTGCCTCAGCTATTGTATTACCAGCATCTACCCATGCTTGTATTTGCCTATAGTCTTTGTTTTTAATATCTAATGGAACTGCTGATAATGTGCCATCTGTGTAAAGAACTTTTAGTTCCTCTGTTTCGTTCCCAGCTAAATCATTTACTTTTTGTACTGATTGTATAACTTTTGCCATTATAACTCTGCCTCCGCTATATATGAATAATAATAAGCATAACCATGATTAAATGCACTGGCTTTGTTTGCAAACAAAAAGCCGTAGTCCATTACATGCTGTGCTACAATTCCTGTTGTTTTTTGTGCATCGTGCACACGGTACGCACCACCTGCAGTACCATCTTGATGATATAGAGTTACAGTAGGTGTTGCTCTCTTACGGGTTCTAAACTGTCTGCCATCCAAATTACCTACTGTAGCACCAAAAGTTGTACTAGCATTTCCGTAACTTACTTGTTGACCTGCGTATTGACCAGTAGTACCCCATGTCATACTGCTTTCATAATATCTTTCACATTGTTGCATAGTTGTTTCTATATCTAATCTTTTAAAACTATTAGCTGTTGAACCTGATTCTAATTGCACATCTGTAATATACAAACTATCACTTACTTCTACGTCAGTAACTCCTGACCAGATAAAGACTAATATGTTTCCTGTAGAACTAGTATCTACTGATACGTTTTCTATTTTATATTCTGCCCATGATGTTGTAGGATTCAAATCTGCTGGTGTATTTTCATATGTAGCATTAGTAATTAATGTTGGATTAGTTCCTTCTGCTTCCCAAGCACTTACTATATCACTTGTTACAGTATCTGCTGTACCACTCCATGCTACTACTGCTGCTCTTACATCGTCTATACTAGCATCAGATGCTTTCATCTTAAATGAAAGACTTACTGTGCCACTAGCAATCGCTTCATGACAGTTTATTTGTTCTATTATTTGTACTATTCCAAATTTTTTATCTGCTGTTTCTACTTCAAGTTGCATAGACTTAGATGAACCATCATTAGGTGAATCTGCTGATTGTTTTACATCTACAATATCATTTCCATCACTTAACAAAATCCATCTATCATGTGTATAAGAATCATCATTGTTATTAGTAGTTGTGCTAGTAGATGTAATAGTTGTGCCTCGTGTAGCAATTTGCATATCTCCGTTAATTATCATATTATAGTCTGCGTTACTAGTGCCACCACTAGCATCAACGTATGCTTTAATAGATTGTTGTGTAGCTAACATAGTAGCAGAATTACTAGCCATGTCATCTTCATCTTTAACATCAGATATATTAGCTGTTGTTGGAAAATCTATGCTATTACTATTTAAGTCTAAATCACCACCTAATTGTGGAGTAGCATCATTGACTAAATCTGTTGACCCTGCATCTGCTCCACTATAACTAAAGTGTACTCCTACTCCATCATTGTCAGAAAATGAACCAGAACTTACAACGTGTGTAACTGGTACTTTCGTATATCCACTTGCGTCTGTTACACTACCAGAAACTTTAAATGTAGCAAATGTAGATGCTGTTCCTTCTTTTGTTATTGTTACAATACCTCTAGCTACAGAGTTAGAAACATCATCCCAACTTTGCACATAACTAGTTATATCTGCACTTGCGTCATCTGCATCATCTACATAAAGAATTGATACACTAGATATTGTTCCATTGTTAAATGCAATCTTACCTGCTCCAGGATCTGCATCAGATGTTGTACTTTCAAATGTCATTGACAGTTGTGAGTTTGTACCTGATGCACCTGTGCTACCAGTAGAACCTGTACTACCTGTAGAACCTGTACTACCTGTTGCACCAGTATCTCCTTTGTCACCTTGTCGTGTAAAGTGTACTGATAAACTATCACCAGCAGAAAAAGTATTATTAGAAACTAGATGTGTTACTGCTAGTTTGTTATAGCCACTACCATCAGTAGATGAGCCAGTTACAGAGAATCTTGCATAAGTTGTTGGATCATCTGTATCTACAATATGCAAGTATCCTTTAATTGAAGATGTAGAATCATCCCAAGTTAAAACATCTGTTGATGTTGTTGCACCATTAGTGTCGTCATCATCTATGTAAATTTCTGTCGCAGAAGCATATGTGCCATTATTAAATCTGATCTCACCTGCACCTGGGTCGGCATCTGTTGTGCTAGTATCAAACGTATAAAGATAACCAGGTACAGCACCATCATTTCCAGATGCTGCAAAATGTACTGACAAACTGTCTCCCGCACTAAATGTATTATTAGATGCTAGATGTGTAACAGTTAATTTATTGTAACCACTAGCATCAGTAGCAGCACCAGATATTTTAAACCTGGCATATGTACTTCTATCGTTTATATCTATAAATTCTAATATACCTTTGTGTCCAGCAGTAGAATCATCCCAAGTTATAGTATCAGTCTGGGTAGTTGCTCCGTGTTGGTCTGCATCGTCTATATAAATTTCTGTTACACTTGCGTATGTACCATTATTGAACGCAACTTCCCCAGCTCCTGGGTCTGCATCACTTGTTCCTGAATCAAACTTATAAAAATACCCTGGGTTTGCTCCATCTACACCATTTGCTATAAATGTAACCCATACTTTATCTGCGTCTGTAAAAGTACCCGCACTATCTACATGAACTAATGTAGCTTTGCTATACCCAGAAGCATCTACTATTGCTGCTGTTATGTTAAATACTGCCCATGTATCAAAAGAACCTGCTTTGGTAATCTTCATTCTACCTCTATTCGTATAGTTGGTAGAATTGTCATCCCAAGTCTGTACCCATGTTGATATATCCGTAGCATTATATTCGGCATCATCTACATATGCAGCAGTTGCTGATGCTATTGTAGTATTATTTAATCGTATTTTCCCTGCTCCAGGGTCAGAATCTGTTGTAGTAGTTGAATACGTCATCAAGACAGAATCTCCACCTTGTGGCAAATAGTCTGCTATTGTAGTCAAATCTCCTGAACTATCAAACCCTAATGCTTTACTAGCTCTATCTGTAGCACTTGTAGTAAACTCAGATGATGTAATGCTATTAGTTCTTGATATTTTAAAAGACCTATCAACTTGTTCTTGTAATTCTTGAATAGCTGCAAGGTTTTTATCAAATGCACCTTCGACAGAATCTGCAGTAAATGGGTCGTTTTCTACCAAGTCAAGTGTTTGTGTTTGAGTTGTAGCCCTTCTTATTACTACAGTTTCAGTCGCTGCTGGTATATTTCCAGATGTAAATACTACATTACCACCTGTTGCAACTCCTGCACCAGTTACTGTATAGTGAGTAGTAAGGGTTTTAACTGTTTCGACCCCTGTAGATGATCTTATAATAACCTGTAAATCAGCATCTGCTGAGATTTTAAACTGATACGCAAAGGTATCTTCAGATCCATCCCCAGAATAGCTATTCTTAATTATTGTTGTTGATATTGTCATAATATGTCCTCATTATTGTATCATTAAATTTTTATTCTTCCAATTTTCCATCAATTTAAATCTTTACTTCGTATTCCTTTTACAGGAAATGGAGTATTGTTTAAATACCATTTTATTCTATCCCACCCTTCTCTTGCTTCCCATGCCATAAGTTTATAAATCTCCTCTATTTCATCAAATAATTCGTTTGCATCTTTTGAACCTTTTGGTAAGGACAGTAACATTCTTAATTGTTTTGAGTGGTCATTAAAAACTTCTAAATATAATTCTGCGTCCTCTATAATATGTTCATAATAATCTCTTTCGGCATCAGACAAATATTCCTGTGCAGTATAAGACTTAACTCCTGTTTCAAAAAAAACATCATCATCATATTGTTCTTTCCTTTTATAGTTAGTTATTTTAGTTTTTGCTTTATCATAAACTTTATATATTTTTTGTATTTGACCAAAATTAGCATTAGGATATCTTTTTACCAATGCTTTTATGACAGGAAATTCGTGTAGATTTTTTTCCCAATCTTTTGACCATGGTTTCTGAAAAGATGGAATAGGCACTCCTATACTTTGTAAAAATCTTTCTGTATATCTAAGTATGTCTGTTCCCAAACCACCAGTCCATGTAGCAATAGCATCATCTATCTTTAAAGGAGAACCAAGTTTATTTCCCGTCAATTCACCTATTTTTTCACCTATATATTTTGAAAATGCAGTTGTATTAGGAGTAAACTGATAAGGAGCTTCTATATTTTCTTCCATATAACGTGGAACTATTTTATTGTTAAAAAATAGATTACGATTTGTCGCTGTCTGAATTAGAGGTTTAAGAATAGTTGGAATAGGGAGTTGACCAAAACCATACAAACCAAGGTGTTCCTTTTTAAAGTTATCTACAAATTGGCTTAAAGCAACTGGATCTTCTTTTAAAAAATGATCCATTAAAGCTCTTGTTACATTAGAAAAGAGCGAAACTAGATCATATCCTTTGACTATCCTAAAAACAGTCTGCTTCTCCCCACTTCCAAAAATAAAATGCCAATGAAGCCATTTATCGTTTTCGTCTAAATCTTCATACGTCTGAGCTGCTTCAGGATCATCCTCCCAATCATTAGTAAGCATCCAAAAAAGTATTGTAGGTAAGATAACATGCCTTATAAGATTAAAACTAAGACGGCTCGGTCTGTCTGCGAATGTTTCAATCGATTTATACTTACCTAATATTCTAGGATTAAAAAATTCTGCAACTGCATTTAATCGCATACTTTGTATTCCACCCTTTTGAAAATCAAGAGCCACTTCTCTTGCTTCCAAAGATGCCATTGCCTGTACTTCTCTTTCGGTTAACCAAGGAAATTCCTTTCTAATACGCGGTACAGATTTTCTATAATCACCCAGTCTAGTCCAAGTTTCTATATGTTCACTCGAAGCTCGTAAAAATTCCCAAGCATGACCAGGGGTTAGTTGGTTATGCCATTTTCGTTGCTTTAAAATAGCTTGAACATCTCTATTTAACAAAGTCCTATCTGCAGTTGTTATAAATGATTGTAAAGCACCCCCTTTAACAAAATCCTGATAAAGAGATGTTCTTTTCCCCGATTTACTAAACATACCTCTCATAGTAAAAAAAGCACCAATAGCTGTATCCCAAACAGGAATAAAATTATTTTTTGACCACAGACCTGCTTCTAAAGTACCACGAATGGGGTTTCTTACCATACTAAATTCTGGTTTCAAAACAGCACCTGCACGTAACCATTTCGTAGGAGATGTCCACCAAGCATTATGTAATTTTGAAACAATAGGATCTTGTAACCTTAAAGCATCTGAAAATTCTTTTCCTACTTCCCATACTTCTCTTTTACCATTTCTAAAAAAAACTATTTCGGTTTCTCCTCTACGATATCCTTCTGGATTAAAGAAATATGGATCTCTTTTTGCTTTTATATCAAGATCAAGGGCTGTTGTATGTTCATTTTTAGACAATATTTTTTCTTTGCCATAATTTTTACCTCCCTTTTTGTAAACAACATCTTTGTAAAAATTTGGATTAATTTTACGTGCTGCTTCTATTGTTGTAATAAATTCATTTAAAAGAAAATTTTGTTCTGTCATTAGTATTATCTGTTGAGCATTTTCAAATAGAGTTTTATGAGGATCTTGAACTTGATATTTTTTTTCTGTTCCTTTCATAGTATAAATAGGCGATTTAACTTTACCATTTAGTTGTAAGTTGCCACTATTGTCTCTAATTGGTAAACCAGTATTTTCGTCAATCTTTAATACCCTTTTAAAAGAAACAAAGTTTTTATTATGCTCTGCTAAATATTTTGCTGTACCTTCTGCAAAAAGGCCTCCTCCCTCTCCATATATAATAGGAGCTTGGGTAAACTCGGTATACTCTTTACTAAAATCCTTAATTTCTTTTCCATACTTAGCTTCAAGTTCTTTAATTATTTGTTTAGCCGATTCCACATGAGCAGCATCAGTTATTCCTTTTCTTATACCTTTTTCTTCTGCTACTTCAACTATTCGTAAAGAAACTAGATAAAAAGCAGAATCTTCCATTCTAGCAACTCTTTCTTTATAGTCTGGTTGCTCTAAGATAAATCTATAAACCTCTTTAGCTGATTTTCCTAACGGCTTACCTGCAAAATCAAAAGTACCATAATCTGTAAAATGAAATACTTTACCCAACTGTCCTGGCATTAGTCTAGCCCAAGTATAAGCAGTAGGACCACCTTCCTTAAAATCTACCCCCACTTCTCTAGCTTCGTCTATTACTCTTTTTATAGGATATTTTCTATCAAGCCATTGATTTCTTATATTATTCCAACTAGGTATAGTTAGAACTTTTTTAGATACTGTATTATCTAAATTGGTAATTTTGGCTATATGTTTTTGAGCTGGGCTTAAAATACGATCTGTTCGTTCAGACATAAGATTAAATGTTTCATATGCATGAGTCATTACATTAAATTCTTCTAATCCTGCTAACTCATTTTTTAATCGTACCAATTCTTCTCTTTTCCCAAGCATTGTTATATCTTCCATACGTCTTTGACCAGAAGTTTTCTTTCCTTTTATTACAATTTCACCTAATTCTGTTTCGAGCTGTTTCATTCTATCTTTTATTATTTTTATATCTCTATTGTTTCTTCGGACTTCTGGCCCTTCTAGTTCTCCTAATTCCCTAAGAGTTCTTTCTATTTCTATAATCCTATCGCTTCTAGCTTCTTTAATCTCGATAGTTGTAGATTCTTTTTTTTCCAGCTCTAACAATTCTTTTAATTCAGTTTTTAAATTTGTAATTTCAACTTCTGTTTTTTTAGCATCTTCTCTAAACCTATGTACATTTTTTGTTACAAAATCTTCAAGTCTAGTTTTTTTCTCTCCTATCCATTCAACAATCTCTTGTGGGCTAAATGTTTCATTTTTTATATTGTCAGGATCTAGTGTTTTATTATCAATCATCTTCTTTTGTTTAGTTGGTTTAGTTTTAGGCCCATATATGGTTAGATCAGGCTTACGAGAACCTTTAAACAAACTTATATTGAAAGGTAATAAAGTAAGTCCTACATGAATAAAATCATCGTTGTTTGGCATTTCTTCGTTAATTAATGAACCCATACCTAGCAAAGAAATATACTGTGCAGTAAATTTAGCTGCAGCATCTTTAGTAACGGGTAATGGTCCTAATTTTCCTTTTAAATTCATTTCTCCAACATAACGAGTTGCTCCTGCTGTTACTGCTAAAGTCAAACCTGCTTCATGTCCAGCTTTTACTCCATGATTTAAGTAAATATCCCACCATTCGTTAAAATCTTTTACTTTTCCTCGGGTTAATGCTTCTAAATACATATATTTTAAAGAATCAACTAAATATCCAGAAGTATAAGCACCTCCCATTGTTACTAATCTCGGTCTTCTTGTTAAGAGTGTTGCTAGAACACCAGGAATTGCAGCAAGTAGATATCGAGGTAAGTCAACCCCTATCATTGCCAATGTTGATATTGCTCGTTCTAAATGACCTTCATCAGGATAATTTCGAGGATCGTGTGCTTTTAATGCTGGATCTGCCCACCCCCAAAAGGCAGTTTTTCCTTTGTGCCATTCTGATGATGCATTATGTAAAGTTGTACCAACCCCTTTTTTTAATGCTGCAGATATATCAAAATCTTTCCCTACCCATTCTTCTTTTTGTTTGAGCCACCAATTATTTATAGGGATAACAGCACCTACAGATGGTTTATTATCAGAAAGTCCAAGCTGTTGATTTATTAGTTCATCAGACGCACCAGCTGCTTCTAATAAAAGTTTTTTATCAACTAGAGTATCATTATTATCAACTAGAGTATCATTAGATACCTGTCCATGGTACTTTAAAATATCCTTAAATTCTTCATTTGTCATCTAGGTCTAAACTCTCTAATAGCTCCATCGTCCTTACATAATTCTTCCAATCTTTCCATTTGTTCGGGGCATCTCGCCATTTTTTATACTCTTTTGTTTCTATATATTCATCAAAAGACAATTTACCTATTGGTGGTGGTCGAAAACCTTCCACTTCTTTCTTCAGTTTATTGTTATGACGTAGTTCTATATTTTGTATGATTTCTCTTGTACCAATAGAAATATCTCTCCATATATATATTGAATCACCCTTTTTTATACCATAATCTGGCATATCTACTTTAAATGTTTCTTTAGTCTGAGAATCTAGTAATTGTTGCTTGGTATAGCCCTGCAACTTACCAGCAATATAATAATTTTCTGCTTTAAACATCATTCTAGTTACTACTCGACTATATCCAGGAAATCTTGCTACCCTGTTTTTATCACGATCTCTAGCAAAATATCCCCATACTAGATCTTCCCACTTTTCATTCCTTTTAATTGTATCAAACTCGCCACTATACGCCTTAATTTTTCCAGAATTTGCTCCACTTATTTTTTGCCTAAGCCTATTAGCAAGATATATTGATATTATACCACTTGCTTCTAAATCGTTTATCGAAGTAGTTATTGTCGTTTGTTTGTTATCTTTATCAACATATGTGACTTCAAATAATTGAGAATCTGTTCTAAGTTTGCCCTTTAAAGCTAGATTACGAACAAACATTTCGATTTTTAAATCACTATCTGTCGTATATTCTCCGTTTAATACTTTGATAAAATGTTCTCTAAGAGCTTTTTCCCTAGCTATAGCATTTTGACCTTTAAAATTAATGTTATTATCAAACCACTCTAAAGTAAATTTTTTACCTTCTCCCTTTATTATAGCATCTACGGCAAGGCCATATTGCTCGTTCACCTTCAAATTATGATTGTCAAACTCTATTTTATCTTCTTTTTGCTGATTAATAGATTCACCTCGTAAATAATTAACAAGAATAGCTCTCATATTTGAATCTAATTCTTTCCCAAAAAATTGCTTATGAACAAATCGACCACGAATTTTTTTTTGTAGTTTATCTAACAAAAATGTAAAATCTGTTTCTCCATCACTTCTAATAGATAAAAGATTACCAGTACCTCCCTCTCTCCATTCTTTGTAACCCTTACCATCTTCTTCTGCACCCCCAAAAGTTATTGCTTTTAACCAAGCATTTCGTTCAAAAAGTTCTAACTCCTTTTTGAGTTGGTCTTTATTTATAACTCCATCATTAAAGGCCTTTGCAGCAGTATTTCCGTAGTTCTTTCTGAGATGTGCAATAACCTCCCAATAATCAAGGACTGCAAGAGGATTCATTTTGGAAAGTAATATATTATGGTCCTCTCTTACAGCAGTATATGCCTGTATGTTTCTTGACGTACCCCACGTTGTTTTAAAATTGGAAAATTGTGAGTGTGTCCAAAATTTATTTTCAATACTTTTACTTAAATACCTTGCCTTATATCTTTCTTCGAGCTTTTTATTTCCACCAGATTTCTTCTTAAATGTTTCAGTATGTATTCTATCTCTATCTTTCCAAAATGAATCATAAGATTCTTGTAGTTGTTCAGGACTTTTCCTAGATAAATCGGGATCTTTTTCTAATTCATCTTGCCATTCTAAATATTTTCTTTTATCGTCAACAGCAAATTCAGCAACAGTATTTGCTATATCTTCTTCTACTTCTGCTATATTTTTTTGTGCAATTTTGTAGTTAACATTATCAAGAATACGTGTAATTTTTTCGTAGTCTGGTCTATTCCTTTGGACATTAGAAATAAGATTGGAAATCCCTCTTAATCCAGAAATAGGAACTTCGTCTTTATATTCTCTTATATTTCGTTCCGTTCCACCACCTTTAACTTGTTTCGGTATCCCTATCATGACCACATTTTATAAGCTACTCCAGCTTTCCCTAGGCCATCCAAAAGAGATGCTCCTCTGTTCCATGCTTCACTAGCTAATGCTCCTGTTAATTGAATATCTATATCTTCTAATGTCTGTGTAAGACCTTTGTTATTCCAAAATTTAACTTCTTCTAAATTATCAGCAACTTGCTTTTCTTCCATTAATGTAGAACCAAAACCAGCTGTAACCCCTCTTGCACCAATCCTTGCTCTTTTTTCTTCCATAATAACTTGCGCCCTTTGTGCTGCTAAGATATTGGCTTGTATTGCTTGTTGTTTAGCACTTCTTTCTTGCCATTTACGTGCTCTTTTAAGGTTTTGAGCTTGATGTAAACTTCCCATAAATGAAACTGCTGTACTTGCTACTATCGAACCAGCTATTGCTATTGCTATCCATGATACAAATGATGGTATATTTGTTTCCCTAATAGGATTGCCAGAAGCACCATAGGCCTTTAAAAGATTGGCTTCTTTTTCGTTTATATATGCTAAAAACTCACCTTTTGGTGCATACTTTTCAAGTAACTCTTTAGCTTCTTTTATTTTCTGTTGCTCTATTTTATCCACTTGTTCTAATCGTTCCTGTTATCGCTAATATTGTCATTGGCAATGGTTGAGTTTGCTTGACTGTAATTTGTCCTTCTCTATCCCATCCCAAATTCGTAACTCTTTTATCCCCAGTAAATG
>Ga0208813_1001722_pt1 | contig 10877 bp, 7 predicted proteins | sample MalvireepMed_904_FD_184250 | JGI IMG/M metagenome (GOLD analysis project Ga0208813, IMG submission 184250) | Marine viral communities from the Global Malaspina Expedition - Malaspina viral metaG DeepMed_904 (SPAdes) (version 2) | ecosystem: Environmental > Aquatic > Marine > Oceanic | place... | reverse complement strand
CTCCGTTTTAGTATCGTGGAGCTGACAAGTCAGTTCGACGAATTTGGACGACAACACCGAGTCTCGGATGATCAAAGTAATGTGTTTCGTGGCTAATTACGCGGCGCAGTTGCGAGAAGTAATAACTGCGTAAAAACTCTGTATCGGTTTGCGCACCAGCTAACGCGAGTTGCGCTTGCTCTTCAATGCTATTACCAATGCGCTCCAGGCTGCTTTTTTCCCGTAAATTGAATTCGCCGTCAATGTGCAGGTAGTTACCAATAAGGTATATGTCGATAAGACCGTCAAACTCCCAAACCAGCGGGTTCTTCTCATTTAACGACCGCATTTGCTCTGGCTGCGGTATTTTGCTTAAAGGTTTAAAGGGCTTGCGACCGCTTTCAATAAGTGCAAACAATTGCTCAATATCGGACTGAAGCGCATGACTACTTTGGTTTTCCAATGGCGCTATAAACTCATCGTCATTTTTAGGAAAGCCGTCATAAAAGAAGTCGTTTGAGTAATTTTTACCGGCAAATAAGCGGGACTTGGGACCAACACCTTTTTTGAAAACCGGTTGGCGCCAGGCTAAGTGTAATAACGGCTTAGCATGGCCTTTTTCTTCAAGCTCGGTACGAATTTCATTGAGCTCCAGCTTGTCAGCAGGCACTAAAAACGGGGCTGCTGCGGTATTAATGTCGCCACCTTTGCCGTCAATGACCACCGGGGTTTCAGGCAACGCCATAAGCGGCGCTGGCGGAGCTAAAGGGTTACCGGCAATCGGAATCCATTGCTCTTCGTTTTCATAGCGACAGGCTAAATCAATTTGTTGAGTCTCGTCTAATGGCTCACAAACAGGTAATCCACTGATTAAGGCCCGCGGTTTTTGATTTATGAAAGGCGCAATTAAATTTCTTTCGTTACGACTTTCAATGTGAGTCGGTGACAATTGGAATTGTTCACTGGAGTCATCAGCAATGCGTTGTTTGAATACCAGAACTTCGACTTCAAACCAGCGCCAGTAGTCTTTATCCGGTAAGGCTTTTGCGCTAACCGGGTAAATTGCTGCAACGGCAATAGCAGCAATTAAACTGTGTTTAATCAGACTGGTGACTGACGCCATTAATTTGCTCTCCTTGTGCGCTAGGCTTCCGACTGTTCAGAAAACTCATTAAGTAATGACTCTATCAGTTTTAAGCGGCTTTGAGTATCTTCAAGCGACTGACTGATGCGCAGGCGGTTTGGACCGTCCAGTTTGTAATGATTCGGTGCTTTTTGAATTAAGCCGATAATCACTTCCGGGTTTATCTTAGTGTTATCAGCAAACTCAATGACACCGCCCTGATTACCCACATCCACTTTGCGAATGCCCAATTGTTCGGCATGGTTTCTTAGACTGGTTTGACGCAACAAGTTCTTAGCGGCGTCAGGCAGTAGTCCAAAGCGGTCAATTAACTCCACCTGAATGTCATCAATTTCTTTATTGGTTTCGCAATTAGCAATGCGCTTATACAGGCTAAGGCGATTATTAATATCCGGAATATAGTCGTCAGGCAGTAGCGCCGGTAACTTCAAGTCAATTTCTGAGCGCTCATGCAGAAGTTGAGACAGCGACGGCTCTTTGCCTGCTTTTAAGGCGTCTACGGCTTGCTCGAGCATGTCCATGTATAAGGTAAAGCCAATGCTCTCAATTTGGCCGCTCTGATCGTCGCCAAGCAATTCTCCGGCGCCACGAATTTCAAGATCATGGGTGGCCAACATGAAGCCAGCGCCCAAATCTTCCAACTGAGAAATGGCCTCCAGGCGCTTCGCTGCGTCTTTGGTCATCCGTTTGGGGTGAGGGGTCAGTAAATAAGCATACGCCTGATGGTGAGAACGTCCGACACGGCCACGAAGCTGGTGCATTTGCGCAAGGCCTAGATGGTCGGCGCGATCCATAATAATGGTATTAGCGCTTGGTATATCTATGCCGGTCTCAATGATGGTCGTACACACCAATACGTTAAATCGCTGGTGGTAGAAGTCCGACATAATTTGCTCAAGTTCACGCTCCCGCATTTGGCCGTGGGCAATAGTGACACGAGCTTCAGGGACCAGCTCTTCAATGTCGCGGGCGGTTTTCTCAATGGTTTCTACGTTGTTGTGCAGGAAGTACACCTGACCGCCACGCAATATTTCACGCAGAATGGCTTCTCGCACTGTTGGCTCGTCGTATTCACGCACGAAGGTTTTAACCGCCAGGCGCTTCGCCGGTGGTGTCGCGATTATCGACAGGTCACGAATGTTATTCATGGCCATGTTCAGTGTTCGAGGAATCGGGGTTGCGGTTAATGTCAGAATGTCGACATCAGCTCGCAGTCGTTTAATGGTTTCCTTCTGGCGCACCCCAAAGCGATGCTCCTCATCGACAATCAGCAAGCCAAGATCACGGCATTTTACCGTGTCCTGCAGCAACTTGTGTGTGCCGATAATAATATCGACTTTACCGTCAGCCAGATCGCTAAGAATGGCGTTGGACTGCTTGGCTGTTTTAAAGCGTGAAAGTACCTCGACACGCACTGGCATATCGGCGAAGCGGTCGCTGAAATTCTCGTAATGCTGCTGAGCCAGCAAGGTGGTTGGTACCAGCACCATGACTTGTTTGCCTTCGTTTACCGCTATAAAGGCGCCGCGCATCGCCACTTCTGTTTTACCAAAGCCAACGTCACCACAAACCAGTCGGTCCATAGCTCTTGGTTGTTGCATGTCATTTTTAACGGCTTCAATGGCGGCTTGCTGATCGATGGTTTCCTCAAACGGAAAGCCTGCTGCAAAGCGTTGGTAGTCTTCATCGTTAATTTTGAACGGGTAACCGGGCTTAGCCTCTCGGCGAGCGTAGATGTCGAGCAGTTCAGCAGCAACATCCCGCACTTTCTCTGCCGCACGTTTTTTAGCTTTTTCCCAAGTGTCGTTACCCAGCTTATGCAGTGGTGCATGGCTTTCTTCGCCACCGCTGTATCGACTCAGAACATTAAGATTAGCCACTGGCACATAAAGCTTCGAGCCACCTGCATATTCAATGGTGACAAACTCGGTAGTGACGTTACCGGCATCTAGCGTTGTGAGCCCTTGATAACGACCCACGCCATGGTCAAGGTGAACCACGGGTTGACCGGGTTGCAGTTCCGCCAGATTGCGAATGAGGGTATCGGCACTGACGGTTGCTTTTTGTTCGCGTCGACGACTTTGTACTACGCGGCTGCCAAAAAGCTCCGTTTCTGTAATGAACCAGAGTTTGGCATCGGGTAAATAAAAGGAGTTGACGATGGGGCTGACAATTAAACCAACACCTTTTGCAGGTGCGTCTCCTAAATGCTGGCACAGCGTGACTTTATGACCCAGTTTCGCAATGATTTCTCTCAGTGCTTCGCGACGGCCCGCTGTTTCACCAGAAATAATAACCCGATCTGACTTCTCAAGTGCATTAGTGATAACTTTATTGAGCTTTTCAAAAGGCGCCTTTTGCTGGTGATCTGCGGCTATCTCAGTAACTGACTGAGACTCAAACTGCACAGGTCCCGGTTGTGCCATGTCGGCAGGAACGCTGGCACGTACTCGTCGATACTGCTTAAAGTTAGAGTGAATCGCATCGACAGGTAAAAACACCTCATTAGGGTGCAGTAGCGGACGCAATGGGTCGAACTGGCGTTGGTCGTAACGGTGATTAATGTCCTGCCAGAGTCGCTCAAGGCTTGCCTGAATGTTGCCAAAGGTCACCAGAACCGTGTCTTCAGGTAAGTAGTCAAATAATGAAGCCGTTTCCTCAAAAAACAGCGGCAAATAGTATTCAATGCCGCCGGGTAGCTGGCCTTTACTGACTTGCTGATAAACCGATTCGCGCTCGGTACTGGCTTCAAAACGCTCGCGATACTGGGCACGGAACCGCTCAATCGCGGTTTTAGTCATTGGGAATTCGTGCGCCGGCAGCAGATTAATATCTTCTATTGGGTCTTTTGACAGCTGTGTTTCCGGGTCAAATGGACGAATGGTGTCAACTTCGTCATCGAAAAAGTCCAGTCGATAAGGCGTTTCGCTACCCATTGGGAACAAATCTAAAATGGAGCCACGCGCACTGAATTCACCGTGCTCCATAACCTGATTAACATGCCGGTAGCCAGCTCGCTCCAGTTTTTCCCGCAACTTAATGGCATCCAGTTGCTGGCCTTTTTCTATTTGTAGAGCCTGTCCCGACACGTAAGAGGTTGGGGCAATGCGGTGCATCAAGGTATTGACGCTGACAATAAGCGCACCACGCTTGGCAGAGGGCAGACGTGCCAGCACTGACAGACGGTCAGAGATAATATCCTGATGCGGTGAGAAACTGTCGTAGGGCAGAGTTTCCCAGTCTGGAAAGAGTGTTATGTCGTTATGATACTCGGTGTGTTCGCCGGCAAAAAACTTAACTTCCTCCTCAAGGCGATAGGCCTGATTGGCATCGGCAGTAACCACCAATACCCGGCCCGGAGTCGAGTCAATCAGTTTGGCCAGAGCAAGTGCCGGAGAACTACCTTGGAGCTCCTGCCAGGTAATGTCTTTGTCTTTAGATGAAGGAAAGGGCGGTCGTAATACAGATGCCTTAGTCATGACTACTCAATAGTTACGTTAAAAAGGTTGCAGTAAAAGCTGCGCGAACGACGGTATTATACTGAAAATGACTAGGAATTGGATGAGTCGTCAGCTTTTTCCTCTGCATTATCTTTTTGTTCGCGGCGTTGTTTAGAGCGCTGCTTTAATTGGCGACTTTGCGCGTGCAGGCTGGCACGTATGAGGAGTTCCTGGTCTTCTTCGCGGATACGCTCGAAAGTTAGGGTGCATAAGTAGGTGTCGTTATCGTCGAGCGCTTCCGAGCTCTCAAGACGGACATAGCAGAATATAGCCAGTGCTTCTTCTTTAAAAAACAGCTTCGCCTGAAATAATTGGCCGCTTTCTGGCGGTGAGCCTGAAATCACCCGAATGCCGCCGCCGCCATATTCTTTTCCGGAAAAGCGGTGTGTCGCATCGTCTTCATTACGAAGCATGTAGCCCAGCAGAATATTCATGCGTTTGTGCTGCTGCTCAAGGAAGTCAACAAGAGCGCTGCCGGCAGGTTGCTCGACTTTAATGGCTTGTATTTTCTGGGTGTCGTTTTCAGCCATGCTAGAGGCAATTAAAAACAGTTCAGGAATTTGTGTTTCAAACTCCTCATCGGTTGGCAGCTGATCAGTATTCTCTAGCGGTACCAGGTTAACCGGGAAGTCTTCCTGCACGGTGAAGAAATCGCCTATTGGTGCTGTCATCGATGTCTGCGATTGCATCATTGCCTCTGCTTTTAGTTGTCAGGCTGTTAACAAGTCATTATCCTTGCTCGTAATGAATTAGCAACCACAAAAACATTGAGGGAACATGTTTCAGCCCGTCGAGCTGTTTATCGGACTGCGTTACAGTCGCTCGCGACAGGGATCACCCTTTACCGCCTTTATTAATCGCTTCGCTTTTATCGGCATTGCGCTGGGGGTTATGGCGTTGGTGGTGGTCATGTCCGTTATGAATGGCTTTGAAGGACAGCTGAAAGAGCGCATTTTAGGTGCAGTACCTCAAGTGACGGTGCATGACACAAACAACTCGCGCCAGTTATCGAATTGGCAAGACGCCCGCAAAGCGCTGCCGGACATTGACGCAGTGCAACAAACACTTCCTTATGTTCAAACTCAAGCCATCTTGCAATTAAATGAAAAGCTTTCTGTGGCTCAAGTGCAGGGTATTTACCCTAATAAAGCTGAGCTGCCGGACTCGTTACGAAACAAATTGACACAGGGGCAGTGGACTTCATTAAACGCCGGCGACTACCACTTAATTATTGGGGAAAGGCTGGCGCAAAGACAAGGCTTAACGCCGGGCGATACTGTGCGTTTGGTGGCCGCAGAAGGTGGTGTTTATACGCCTTTTGGGTTGGTTCCCTCACAGCGACGTTTTGTTATCAGCGGGATATTCTCCATGGGCTCTGAAGTCGATGACTCGGTGGTTTTTGCACATGGCGATGACCTTGCCCGTTTAATTCGTTTGCCGCGAGACACCGTAACCGGCTTGCAACTGTATTTGGACGACGCGTTCAAGGCGCCTGCCGTGGCAGAGAACATTCGTAGCAAAACCGAGTTTACTGTGTCTGACTGGCGTTCAAGTTATGGCCAGTTGTTTGAAGCGGTGGGCATGGAGAAGCGCATGATGTGGTTGATGCTGGCGCTGATTATTGCGGTGGCCGCGTTTAATACGTTGTCGGCGCTTATTATGGTAATAAATGATAAGCGTCACGATATTGCTATTTTGCAGACTATAGGTCTTTCTCATAAAAGCATTCGGTCGGTATTCCTGATGCAAGGCTCTTACAACGGCGTGGTGGGCTCCATTATTGGCGTTATTCTCGGGCTGCTGGTCAGTCTGTTTTTGAATGACATTATGGCGTTAATGGGCGGAGGCCTGGCCGTGGGTAACGGCGGTTTACCCGTATCGATTCATGCAGGACAAATTTTCTTGATAGCAGTCGCCGCTATTGCACTAACCATTCTAGCGACGGTTTACCCAGCGTTACGGGCGGCTCACACGCAACCTTCGGAGGCGCTTCGATATGACTGATTTACTGCATTGTAGTGAGCTGAGTAAAACTTACCAGGACGGTGAAAGCCAGGTCGACGTATTAAAGTCGGTCGACTTTTCCATTTCTGCCGGGGAAATGGTTGCTATTGTGGGGGCTTCCGGCTCAGGGAAAAGTACTTTACTGCATATCCTCGGAGGTTTGGAAAAGCCGAGTAAAGGTAGTCTGTCGTTTAACTGTCAGGATATGACAACCTGGTCTTCAGACAAGCTTTCAAGCTGGCGCAATAGTAATCTCGGTTTTGTGTATCAGTTTCATCATTTACTGCCGGAGTTTTCGGCATTGGAGAACGTGGCTATGCCAAGGCTGATAGCCGGCGAGAACCCCAAAGCGGCTAAGCAGGCGGCAGAAGCATTATTAAAGCGAGTAGGTTTAGAGCATCGTTTATCCCACCGACCAGCACAGCTTTCCGGAGGTGAGAGACAACGAGTAGCGATTGCCCGGGCTTTTGTGAATAACCCGGATATCGTGTTGGCAGATGAACCAACAGGAAATCTTGATGGCGAAGCTGCTGCCAGTATTTACCAATTAATGCTCGAGCTTAATAAAGAAAAGGGCACGGCTTTTATCGTTGTGACTCACGACAACACGCTGGCTGAACAGCTGCACCGAGTGGAGCGATTGGTTGGTGGTACTTTGGATGGTAAGCAGTTGAGAGACGACGTACAGGTGAACCATCAATGAGTTTAGCTTGGTTATTGGCAAAACGGTTCCGTAGCCGCCGCGATAAAAAGGGGTTTTTATCCTTTATTTCGGCGTCTTCGACAACAGGTATTGCACTGGGGTGTGCGGTACTCATTGCTGCATTGTCGATGATGAACGGCTTTCAGAATGTTCTTCAAAATAGGTTGTTGTCGGTTGTTCCGCATGTTGAATACAGCGCGGTAGAGGGAGAGCTCAAAAACTGGGAGCTCATCAGTAAGATAGCGAAGGAACATCCCGATGTTGTTGCGGCAGCTCCCGGTATTAACAGTACCGTTATGGTGCAAACTAATACTAGCTTTCACGGTATTCAGCTTAAAGGTATCGACCCCAGTCATGAAAACAGGGTATCTGACCTCAGTAGTTACGTTAGTGATGAAGACTGGCAACGCTGGACTTCCGAAGGTGGCATTTTGCTGGGAGCAGGAATTGCGGAAAAGCTTAATGTACAGATCGGTGATTCGTTATCCATTCTGTTTCCTGAAAAATCTGCCAGAGGGTTTCAGTCTCCAAAGCGCAAGCGTTTAGAAGTGACAGGGCTGTTTGAATTTGGTGGTGAAATTGATCACCTGAACGCCTACGTATCGCTTAGCACTGCGATGGATGAACTCAGTATTGCCGATGGTGTGACGTCGGTCCGACTGGCGCTAAATGATGTATTCAAAGCGCCGACAGTTGCACAAGAGGTCGGTAACCAACTGCCTGAATTGGTCTACTTGAATGACTGGACGCGTACCCATGGTCATTTGTACAGAGATATTGAGCTAGTTCGTTCAGTGGTTTATCTGGTGTTGGTACTGGTTATGGCGGTTGCGTGTTTTAACATTGTGTCGACACTGGTTATGACAGTGGCCAAAAAGCGTCGTCAAATTGCAATGCTGAAAACGTTAGGTATGAAAGACCGGACTTTGTTACTGGCCTTTATGTTCCAGGGCATTATGAATGGGTTATACGGCGTGCTTTGGGGCGCTGGTATTGGTATTTTACTGGGACAATTTATGCCTGAGATTATGCGCTTTATTGAGTCTTTGTTTCATATCGACATTCTTGACGGCGGTATTTATTTTGTGAGCGAAATACCCTCGCAGTGGCAATGGAGCGATGTTGTTCTGGTGAGTGCTGTTGCGCTGGTAATGAGTTGGTTGGCGACAATTTATCCGGCCTGGCGTGCTATGAAAGTGGAGCCCGCAAAAGCATTACACGAGAGAGGTTAGTCGCTTTGGCGATTGCGCCATGCTTTAACCACAGAGCGGCGCCATAGCAAGCGAATGGCAACGTAGCCAATTAAGCTCGACAGTGTTCCCAGAATTAAACAGCCAAGAATAAATGCGGGGCCAATAGTGGAAATACTGTGTCCCAGCCACTCCCAGCTTAACTCAAATGCAAAAGGCTGTGGAGGCTCGGCCAGAATGGCATTGCCTACCAGATAACACAGATAAAACATGGGTGGCATGGTAATGGGGTTGGACACCCAAACCAGACCCACAGACAGCGGCAGATTAACCCGGAAAGGAATGGCCAAGGCTGCGGCTAATAACATCTGAAAGGGAACGGGAATAAACGCACAAAAAAGGCCAACAGCGAACGCCCCAGAGGCTGAACGCCGGTTCAAATGCCATAAATTTGCATCATGCAAAAGGCTGCCAAATATTCTTATTGCCTTAGACTCACGCACTTTTTGGTGGTCAGGCATAAAGCGTTGAATAAAGCGTCTGGCCATAATGTGATGTTTAATACCTGTTTCGATTTGCTCCAGGGAGGGAGCAAGCGATGGACTCTAAAACCATCAGGTTACTACTCATTGTTGTATTTTGCGGTATTTCGTGGGTGAATGCCAACCTTTATTGGCAAGAGTTTCAGTCACTACCTAAGAGCTATCTGGGCGCAGAATACTCTATTGAAGTAACACTCGACGAAATCCCTCAAATCTATCAATACCATACGCGTGTTACGGGCAGGGTTTTGCGTGTGAATGAATTCGTTCCGTCTTGGTACCAAGGCATTCGGGTACAGTTAAACCTTTACACTTACGACGGTACTTACGACGAAAGTATAGCCTTGAAAGCGGGCGATACAGTACGCGGAACTGCAGTTTTTAAAGCTCCTAAAAGTTACCGTAACGATGGTAGCTTTAATTACAAAGCCTATTTAAAGCGACAAGGCATAAGTGCGGTTGGCTCGTTAAAAGACGTGACATTGCTTAACCGGAGCCCCAGCATTCGCCAGCAGATTTTCGATACTATCAAGAAAGCTGACCTAAGCTTTGCTGGTATTATTGCCGCTTTAACCATTGGCGAACGTAGCCTTTTGCCATACCAAGTCAAACAGATTTGGCAAAAAACAGGGTTAGCGCACAGCCTCGCAATATCCGGCTTGCATATCGGTATGGTTATTGGCGCTGTGTTTCTTTTTGTGTCATTAGTTTTTCGTTATTTACCGCTAAGCCCGGCTTTCCGGGAGCGCTACAACAAAAGGTTGGTGAGCGTTTGCGCTGGCATTGCGGTCGCTGTTTTCTACGCATTTTTAGCAGACTTTGCGATATCGACGGTTCGTGCTCTTGTGCTCGCAGGTATTGTTCTGGCCCACAAGTTAGTTGCTGTTCGAATAACGCCACTGCAGTTACTGCTTAGAACCTGTCTTGGCGTTTTTATTGTTGACCTTTTCGCCTGGCAGGATGCTGGCTTCTGGCTGTCTATTTGTGCCGTCACGGCATTGTTTTTCAGTTCCTGGCGCTGGCGCCCGAAAGAGGGGCGTTTTGCCAGCCTCCGACAACTTTGGTTCATTCAATGGGTGCTGTTAATTATTATGGCACCGTTGTCGGTGTATTTATTCGGTGGGTTTTCGCTGTTCGCACCCCTGGTCAATTTACTGATACTGCCAATTATTAGCTTTTGGATTTTACCGTTGTCTCTTATTGCAACGATGTGCAGCCTATTCGACGGTGTCAGTTACGCGCAGTGGCTATGGCATATTGCGGAACAGCCGCTGGCTTATGTCATGCCGTATTTAGAGAAGCTGAGCGCGCACCCGTCGAACTGGCTGGCAATCGATGCTCTAGCGGTTACCAGAGAAGCGCGTTTCGGTGCTTTATGGGCGCTTATTATTGCCTTTATTGTTCCAGTAGTCCGCAATTGGCAGCGAGCATTGCTGATTCTATGTCTGCCGCTTTCCGCCTTTGTATTGCTCAATAGTCGTGACGGCCAGCTGCGCGTTCATATGTTAGATGTTGGACAAAGTCAGGCGGTCGTTATTGAAAGGAATGGCCGTGCGCTTCTTATGGATACAGGTGTTTCGTACCATAGCGGGTTTAGTGTGGCGGAGCAGGTTATTGAACCCTTTTTAAGATACCACGGACTCGTGCCAGAGCTTGCCGTTATTAGTCATAAAGATATTGATCACAGTGGTGGTAAAGCGTATTTAGCAAAACGCTACCCGAACATAAAATGGCAAGGCGCTAAAACGAATAATCCTTGTGAGTCCGGGCGGGTTATTCACTGGAACGGTATGTCTTTGCATACCTACTGGCCGA
>Ga0208813_1001719_pt1 | contig 10900 bp, 7 predicted proteins | sample MalvireepMed_904_FD_184250 | JGI IMG/M metagenome (GOLD analysis project Ga0208813, IMG submission 184250) | Marine viral communities from the Global Malaspina Expedition - Malaspina viral metaG DeepMed_904 (SPAdes) (version 2) | ecosystem: Environmental > Aquatic > Marine > Oceanic | place... | reverse complement strand
ACTGGGCTCCAGCAAGGCACAATTTGGGCACAGGCAAATAAAAAAGGCCTGCGTTTTCACGCAAGCCTTTGAAAATAATGGCGCGCCCGATAGGATTCGAACCTATGACCTTTGCCTCCGGAGGGCGACGCTCTATCCAGCTGAGCTACGGGCGGATTTCAACAAATTTGGCATGTTTGACCGTTGCCTTCGGTTCCGGATTTTTTCTCTGACCTTTGCCTCCGGAGGGCACCCTCAAAGGTAGGCAGCAACCGGTTTAAATCGGTGAAAAATCCCAAAGATCAAATGCCTAAAGCAAAAACCGCTAGCCTCCAAAACCCCGATATATCAGCATTTTAAGCCAATTAACACCTAAGTGTGGCACACATCTGTCAGGTAACTGATGTCCGGAAACAGGACATTTGATCGGTGCCCCCCAAGCACTCTGAATGGATATTTCGAGCCGATGTTGTCAGTTCGAGGAATGCAGAATTGTCAGGATTTTGGTGTCCGGAAACCGGACATCTTTTAAGGTCTGGGGAAGATTAGATCGTTGAATTAAATAAACAATAACATCCTTGTCATCTTGTTTCGATAAACCTTGTTGAGCACGATCCGCTCGGAGAAATGCTTCTGCGCGGCTTATCACTTTGCTCCACGATTTCTCGGTAAATGAGATCCCTGAGTTCAGAAACTGTGCATCTCCAATCAGATCAAGTGCTCGGAACGATGAGCTAATACAGTAGCTTGCTAGGTATTCAGCGGAAAGACCTTGCGTCCCGTTGCATGAAACAGTTCAAAGACGGAACTGTTTTATTTTCCGGTAGAGGGTTGCTCGGGTTATCCCTAATTCTCGCGCCGCAGCGCTAACATTATTGTTGTGATTTTCTAGCACTACTTGCACTACCTCACGTTCGGCATCTGCTAGCTTACCCCCTTCAGCAACACTCATCTCGTCAGGGGCAATTTGGGCGCTGATTTCCTCGGGTAGATGATCTACATCGATAATACCTTTGCTACAGAGTGCTCGCCCAAGATTCAATGCTTGCTGAAGCTCCCTGATATTTCCCTTCCAAGAATGACGCTTTAACAAGCTGCGGGCTTCCGATGTTAGTAACAATGGCGAATCAGAAGGTGACATTGATGCCAGAAGATGGTCGATCATTTCATCCATGTCTCCACGCTCCTGCAGAGCAGGCAGATATACCTTCAGGCCATTGATCCGGTAGTAGAGATCACTTCGAAAATCTCCATTTTTCATCAATTCATCAAGATCCCGATGGGTCGCACAGACCAGGGAAAAAGAGACCGAGCGAGGCTTCTCCTCTCCAAGCCGGGTCACCGTGCGTTCTTGTATGACTCGCAACAAGCGTGCTTGGAATTCCACTGGCATATCGCCTATCTCATCAAGGAAAAGCGTGCCCCCGCACGCCTCCTCAAACTTGCCCTTAGCACCACCGCGGCGAGCACCAGTGAAAGCCCCGTCGGCATAGCCGAACAACTCTGACTCAATCAATCCCGCCGGAATAGCGGAACAATTCACTGCGACGAATGGGCCTTTTGAAGAGGGTCCATTAGCGTGTAATGATCGCGCCAGGACTTCCTTGCCCGTACCGGTTTCTCCGTTGATCAAAACGGGAACCCCGAACTGAAATGCACGATGTGCCTTGTCAAAAAGAGGCTTTGTTGGTGCCCCCACATAAAATGACGGAACAGATTCCGACTTCTTTTCTAGGGGCAACACGTTAACGGCAACAGGCTTTCTACGGCGACTTTCGACTCTTAGATAGAGTTTTGATCCATTGTGGCAATCAACCTCAATAGGGCTCTTCTGTAATCCCTCCATCTCTGCAGCTCGACAGGAAAACAAGTCTTTGAAACAAACCCCGTCCTGATTCTGTTCCAGAGAGTCAAGATCCAACATTTGACGGGCCGAGGGATTTGCTCCCAATACCTCGCCATCCTCGCTGAAATGTATCAGGCCACGCATTGGTGAATCGGTAAGTTCTGGGCGATAGTGAAGCGCTACGACAAGTGCGCCGCACAAATCCCCAACCATTCGGTTTTCAACGGCTCGGCTTGTTAGCGCAACCGACTCAAGAATCCCGACTGGACGGCCATCGTAGGGTTTCGAAGCATTCAAGGCGCCAACCAATGCGCCTGCTGGATCAAAAATGGGCACAGCAACGCAAGAAAGATCACGTAGTGCATGCAAAAAATGCTCACTACCACAGACAACTGAGGGCCTTCGTTCGATTAATGCACATCCGGGAGCGTTAGTTCCGGCTACACCTTCCGAAAGATCAATGCCGGCATTTAGGGCGGCACCAAGCACTTTATAGTAAGGGCTATCATTACCAAAATACTTGATACTATGACCTTGTCGTTCCACGCATGCCAAAACCCAACCGGCAGAACCCAATGACCTAAACAACCGTTGCATTTCCGGCTCAGCATATCGCATGAGCCGCTGATGTTGATCACGGATTTGAGATAGTTCACTTCGGCGCGCGGCGTCGTGTAAAACCTGATTACTGGGGGAAACGCCTTGAGTCCTGGAACGCGACCAAGAACGCAAAACTGCATCCCGCACCCACTGCGAGGGTACGTCCCGCCCTTCATCGAATAGTGCACGAGCTTGCTGAACCTGAGTGTTCAGATCAACGTCCTTTCTTTGCATAACCGTACCTATTACTGCGTATTGTTATTGTCCATCAGCACACACTGAGTGTATTGAAACGATCCAGTTTTTTCCAAAAATTTAAAAACTATCGTTCTTCTTGAGTTTATCTAATTGTTTTGTAGGTATTTTTTTGAAAAAAACAACCTGGCACGCAATCTGCTGATGCACATAGGCGATACCAACAAAACTAATAAGGAATCTGCACTATGTCATCTGTATTAAGCTACGACCAAAAAATGTTGCTCTCCTCTCGGCAGCGAAATAGGAGTATTGCTCCAGTTGCCTTAGCTGCATTGCTACTTTCTTCAGGCTCTGCACTGGCTATTGACGTAGATGCCGGAGACTACACCGCACTGCCCGCGGGCACTAACCTCGGACTGCTTTACTACCAATATGCCACTGCCGACGAGTTGTATGCAGACGGTGACAAAGCGCCGATTGATGCTGGACTAGACTCACAAATTGGAATTCTTCGTGGCATTCATTTCACCGAGATTGGCGGGTACACAGTCGATCCTCAATTCCTCCTTCCATTTGGCAAAGTTGAGGGAAAGGACGATACATCCGCGCTGGGAGATACCAGTGGTATCGGCGACCTCATACTTGCAGCCACGGTGTGGCTTGTTAACGAGCCTGAAAGTAATACCTATTTCGGTATTACTCCTTTCCTTTATGTTCCGGTAGGAAGTTACGATCGAAATGATCCATTGAATCTTGGCGAAAACCGATGGAAATATGCATTACAGGCCGGCTACATAACCGGTCTTACATCCAAAATCACGTTAGACTTGATCGGCGACGTGACTTTATATGGAAAAAATGATGAGCTCGGCGCTTCCAAAGCCACACTAGAACAAGACCCCTTATATCAGTTCCAAGGCTTTCTTCGGTATAACATAAACCCACAATGGGATCTTCGCACAGGCATTTCACATACATTTGGAGGAGAAACTCAGATAAACGATGTCAATCAAGACAATGAGTTAGCAACCACAAAAATGACGATAGGGACGGCATGGTTCGCCAATCCGGGGCTGCAGCTGATCGCGAATTATGGAAGAGATTTATCGGTAGAAAACGGATTTAAGGAGCAGCATCGACTCAACTTTCGTGTTTTAAAAGCTTTTTAAAATCAGAAAACAGTAATAAAAATGAAAGGACTTTAAAATGACGCTGATAAATAAGTACCCTAAAACCTGGCTCGTGAAGAAAGCATTATCTACATCATTGGTTTCTTGTTTAGTACTCGGAGCTAGTAATGTTAGCGCCGCTGATCAGGTTAACGAAAACTATATCATTGAAAATGCCAAAACAGGTAAAGACTGGCCCACCCATGGTTTCGATCACGCAGAAACCCGCTTTAGTCCTCTTTCAAAAATTTCATCTGATAACGTCGAAAACCTTGGGCTTGCTTGGTCCTATAACTTGGCGTCCATCCGTGGTGTCGAGGCTACGCCTATCGTTGTTGATGGCGTGATGTACGTCACTGCCTCTTGGAGCGTTGTACACGCACTCAATGCAAAAACCGGCGAGAAACTTTGGACTTACGATCCAGAAGTGCCAGGTGAAGCCGGTGCTTGGGGGTGTTGTGACGTTGTGAATCGTGGAGTAGCGCTTCATGAGGGCAACGTCTACGTTGCATCTTACGATGGCCGACTGATTGCTATTAATGCAAAAAATGGCAAAAAGGTCTGGGAAAAAAATACTCTGCCCGATAATGACATGAGTTACACGATAACCGGGGCACCTAGAGTAGTTAACGGCAACGTCATCATAGGAAATGGTGGCGCCGATCTTGGGGTTAGGGGTTACATTACTGCGTACGACGCCAAAACCGGTCAACAAAAATGGCGCTGGTATACCGTACCAGGAGACCCAAACGAGCCGTTTGAAAACGAAGCTATGGAGAGAGCCGCCAAAACCTGGGACCCGAGCGGGAAATACTGGGAAACTGGTGGCGGTGGTACAGTGTGGGACTCTATCGTTTTTGATCCGGACCTCAATCTCTTGTACATCGGTACAGGCAACGGATCTCCGTGGTCCCATAAAAAGCGTAGCCCAGAGGGGGGCGACAACCTTTACTTGGCTTCTATCGTAGCACTCAACCCGGATACTGGTGAGTATGTGTGGCATTACCAGGCTACACCTGGTGATAACTGGGACTATACCTCTACACAGGACATGATTCTTACCGATCTCATGATTGATGGTGAGATGCGAAAAGTTATCATGCAAGCTCCTAAAAACGGCTTCTTTTTTGTTCTCGACCGGACCGATGGAGAGTTCATCTCCGCCGAAAATTACGTCGACGTCAACTGGGCCGAAGGATACGACAGCGATGGTCGCCCCATTGAAGTTGCTGCCGCGCGAAACATGGATGAGCCTTTCGACATCATTCCAGGACCCTTCGGCGGGCATAATTGGCACTCAATGTCTTTTAACCCTCAAACAGGGCTAGCTTATTTCCCGTCTCAGCACATTCCCATCACGATGGTCGAAGACCCGACCTGGGAGGGCGTGGACAGCAATGAGCCCGGACAACCAATGAGTGGCGTTGGTTGGAATACAGCATTTAGGCTCAACGCAGCGCCACCCTCAAGCAAACCGTTTGGACGTCTAACTGCCTGGAATCCCGTTACTCAGAAGGAAGCTTGGCGCTATGAGCATGTCTCTCCATGGAACGGCGGCACTCTCTCAACGGCTGGCGATCTGGTGTTTCAAGGAACTGCAGATGCCCGATTTATGGCATTCAACGCACAAACAGGCCAGCCTCTCTGGGAATCCCCAATGGGTACCGGCGTTATCGCCGCACCGGTCACTTACGAAGTCGATGGCACTCAATACGTGTCCATTGCAGCGGGCTGGGGAGGAGTTTACGGGAAATCTCAGAGAGCTTCTGATCTGAAAACCGCCGGCACCGTTTATACATTTGCCCTGAACGGAGATGCCGAGATGCCTGAGTTCACCAAATACCAGCTGAACTCTCTTATATCGGGTGTTGAGTACAATCCGGAATTCGTCGAAGAAGGCACTGCTCTTTACGTCAGTAATTGCGTGTTTTGTCATGGTGTGCCCGGTGTAGACAAGGGCGGCAATATTCCAAATTTAGGTTATTCCCAAAAGTCAGTCATTGAAAACCTGGATGTTATGGTGTTTGAGGGCCCCCTGCTATCTAGTGGAATGCCTCATTTCACCGGAAAACTGAGCGAAATGGATGTCGAGAAAATAAAGGCATTCATCCAGGGAACTGCTGACGCTATTCGCCCCAAGACACAGTGAATTGAGGAAAAACAATGAATGACATGACACAACGAACGTCTAATTTAGACTCTAAAACGCAAGCGTTCCTGGCTCGTCAAACTCATCGTATGCTGATTGGCGGAGATTGGGTTGATGCTCTGGATGACAAACGCATTCAGGTAGAAAACCCGGCCGAAGAAACGATTATCGGAAGCATTCCATCAGCCCATTCGGATGATGTGCACAAAGCAGTGAGCTGTGCAAAGAATGCACTGAGCCAGGATGATTGGGGGCGGATGAGGCCCTCGGCCCGCCAAAATATGCTCTTGAAACTTGCTGATCTGATTGAAAGAGATGCCCGAACTATTGCGGAGTTAGAGGCTATCGACAATGGCAAGTCTGCTGCTGTGGCTCAGGCTGTTGACGTAGGCTTGGGGCTTGAATTTTTCCGCTATATGGCCGGATGGGCAACAAAAATTGAAGGATCTACGCTTGACGTGTCCATGCCCTTCCTACCTCCCGAAGCTGAATTTTCCGCATACACTCGTCGTGAACCAGTAGGCGTTGTTGCTGCAATTATACCGTGGAACTTTCCATTTCTGATGGCCTGCTGGAAGTTAGCTCCAGCACTCGCAGCAGGCTGCACGATCGTTCTAAAGCCTGCAGAGCAAACATCTCTCTCAGCACTTTACTTGGGTGAATTGATTGGAGAAGCAGGCTTTCCTGACGGGGTCGTAAATATCGTTACTGGCGATGGTCAGACCACTGGTTCGGCCTTAGTAAGTCATCCTGATGTGAATAAGATTAGCTTCACTGGGTCAACAGAAGTTGGTCAAATTATAGGCCGTGCTGCTATGGATAACATGGCCCGGGTAACTCTGGAGCTCGGCGGAAAATCGCCAATGATTGTGCTTGCGGATTGCGATCCGGAAAAAGCCGCGCAAGGCACAGCAGCAGCCATCTTTTTCAATCAGGGGCAAACATGTAGCGCCGGCTCACGGGTTTATATCCACCGAAGTATCTTTGATACGGTCGTTGACAGACTTGCGGAGTTAGCTGAAGCCATTCCCCTGGGATCAGGTTTAGACCCAGATGCACAAATGGGACCTCTTGTATCCCAAATACAGCTAGACAGGGTTTGCAGCTATATCGAGAAGGGCCGGCAGGAGGGGGCGCGATTGGTCACCGGAGGCGAAAGGGCTGACCGTAAAGGGTATTACGTGAAGCCTACCATCTTTGTCAGCGAAGATGACTCTATTGTCATCGCCAAAGAAGAGATTTTTGGCCCAGTGCTGGTAGCTATTCCGTTTGACAATGTTGACGACGCCGTGGACCGCGCCAATGACAGTCGATATGGCCTGGCGGCAAGCATCTGGTCAAATGACCTATCGCAAGTGCAAACCTTAATCCCGAAGTTGAAAGCAGGCACTGTTTGGGTGAATGGGCACAATATGCTTGACGCAAACATGCCATTCGGAGGCTATAAACTCTCCGGGGTTGGGCGTGATATGGGTAAGCAGTCACTTGACTCGTACCTTGAAACCAAGGCTGTTGTCATGGCCCTTTAGAGCCTGTGCTAAACCCCGGATCTTTTACGCCGGGGTTTAGCCCCCCATAGCCTCTCAACTTTATTAAAGTAGATATCCCTTTCCTCATAGAAGGGGCATGAGTATCTTCGAAGATCCATCTGGCTTTTTGGGGATGCAGCTGAGGTTAGTTAGTCCAATCGTGCCATGACGATGAGCGGAACACGGGACAGCCTATGTACAGTTTGGCGAGGAATAACTGATGCTAAAAGAAGCCGAAAACCTTAGACGATTGGAGAAATGCCAGGCTACGCAGCAGACGCTCGCAGTTCGTGACGTTGGGCGATCAGAAATCGAAGTGGCGCGATTACCCAAGGCTATGATCGCTGATCATCAGCCGCTATTTCGTGAGGCCCTACGAGACATTATTTTTAAAATTCATGATTGCGAACATATTTTCGAGGCATCTAGCTTGAAAGATGCCATTGAAATAATGAGTGCGCATGACAGCCTTGGTCTTTTTTTCCTCGATCTTGACATGCCGGAAATGCATGGGCTCGGAGGTCTGGATAGCTTAAATGAGATAGCACCTTCGCTACCCATCATAGTTATGTCAGCTAGAGTAAATAGGTATGTTGCTTCACAGGCGATCAGTCGCGGGGCCATGGGGTTCATAGCGAAATCCGCGTCACGAAATGAAATTGTCGACGCTATTCGACAGGTTTTGGGTGGCAAGATTTGTATTTGTGCTGGGTCTGGCGTATTCGAAAGCGGGATAGGTAGTGGAGCTGGTCGCCTGGGCTCGGAATCAGCGATTGATCCGGGCCAGTTTCAGCCCCTGACGAAGCGACAGCTGATCGTTTTAGAGAGAATGACGTTTGGTGAGTCCAACAAACAGATTGCCTATAAATTACACCTGGCCGAAACGACAGTTAAAGCTCATGTTTCGGCTGTCCTCCGTAAGCTTAATGTTCAGAACCGAGGGCAGGCGATCATTGCAGCGAGTTGTTTGGAGATAGTTTCTCAAATGCGCAAAGAGTGATTGTCAATAGCGTTAGTTTCGTCAGGACCCACGACCAGTTGATTCGCTGGAAACGCCTCGATAGCAAGGTAATGCTGGAACCTCCTCAAAAGAAGGCCCGCCGAGTTTTCTATGTTCGGCCCTGTTTTTGTCGTGATTGCTTATGGTGCAGTTTCAGCACCTGGATAAGTGTCTGCACTGAGCGGATAGATTAACTCCTCAAAGATCCCTAGCCTTTTTAAAGCTCCTCAGCTTTCTCTTGCACTATAAACTTCGCGACTTGCCTGGCGGTAAATATTCGCGTGACCCGGAATGCCTATGACGGCTGGATTTGCTCTCTTTCTTAAGCTAATTCCGCTCTACGTAACGGTTGCTCTAGGCTGGATCGCGGGCCGCTATCTGGAGGCCAACAGCCGAAACATAGCGGGCATCATGCTTTACATCGTGACTCCATCGGTCGTTTTTTCCGGTGTGATGGCCGCGCCGCTTTCAACAGAAGTTATCCTGTTGCCCTTTCTCATTTTTGCGATTGCATCTGTACTAGGTATTGTCCAGATGAAAGTAGCAAGTAAGTTTCTCAATGATGGCAGTGCCAACATCATCCCTTTGTGTGTCGGTTCAGGAAACAACGGATACTTTGGAGTGCCGGTAGCGCTACTACTTTTTGGACAAGAAGGGCTGGGGCTTTACATCATGTGCATGCTCGGAACAACGCTTTTCGAAAACTCGGTGGGTTTTTATCTCGCCGCACGAGGTCAGTTCGGAATTAAAGACGCCCTTTTCCGGGTTCTGAGGCTCCCAGCCGTGTATGCTTTTATTGCCGCTATGGCAATGAATCTTTCTGGGGTCGACATTCCAGAAATTTTCGTTCCGCTTTTCGATAATTTCAGAGGAGTGCGTATTCCGGCGAACGTGACCGGTCATTCCGGGGATCGTGACCGGTTTGCACACGGCCATCACGCTGGAGTCAGTTTTGTACTCTGAGCGGTCACGATGGGTCAACCGATTCCGTGTTTTGTGCCTTGGCTTTTCTTAGTGATTCTCCTTTTAGATTGAGTCGGTGAGCGCCGTGCAGAAGCCGGTCCAGAATGGCGTCTGCGAGTGTGGCGGAGCCGATGTAGTCGTGCCAGTGTTCGGTTGGTAACTGACTAGCGATCAGGGTTGAGCCTCTTCCGTGCCGATCCTCAATCACTTCCATCAGATCCTGTCGTTGTTGCACGGTGACCTTCTGCATCCCCCAGTCATCCAGGATCAGCAGGTCGGTTTTCAACAGTTGGTTCATCAGGCGGGCGTAACTGCCATCGCCGTGGGCGATGCGCAGCTGTTCGAACAGGCGCGGTACCCGCAAGTAACGGACTGAGAGCCCCTGCCGGCAGGCCTGGTTGCCCAGGGCGCACGCCAGCCAGGTCTTGCCGCAACCGGTAGGCCCGGTGATGCACAGGTTCAGGGACTGGCGGATCCAGTCACAGCTGGCCAGCCCCGCCATACGGGAGCGCTCCAGCCCTCTCGGGTGGCGGTAATCGATGTCTTCCACGCAGGCCGAGACCCGCAACCGGGCCGCCTTCAGCAGCCGTTCCAGGCGGCGGTTTTCCCGGTGCAGCACCTCCCGGTCGATCAGTAAGGCCAGGCGTTCCTCGAACGCCAGGTCGTGGGTGTCGGGCTGTGCCCGCTGCTGTTCCAGGGCATCGCACATGCCGGTCAGTTTGAGTTGGCGCAGGGCGTCGAGGGTGTTTTGAGTCAACATCAGTTTCTCCGGGATCAGTGGTAGTAGCGGGGGCCGCGAACGTTGGTGTGTACTGGCAGCTCTGTCAGTTCCGACTCCTCCTCGGCCAGGGGTAACGGGAGCTGATCCAGCCCCTGTTTCAGGATCGAGCTGATGCTCTGGTAGCTGGCCGAGTTGATAGCTAGTGCTCGACTACAGGCCTGCTCCAACCGGTCACGGCTGTAACGTCGACTCAGGTTCAACAGCCCCAGGCATGATCGGTAGCCATGCTCCGGATGAGGGCGATCCTTAAGCTGTCGCTGTACCACGTCGAGCGTGGCGGGACCGATGTCACTGGCCCAGTTCAGGAACCGTCCCGGTGACCAGTTCTGATGGGCCTGATGGGACTTGGGCATGTGCTCGGTCAGGGTCACGAAGCGGCTCTTGCCGTGGCGAGGATGCAGGGCTACCCGTTGTCCTTTGTGCATGACCTCAACGGACGTATCGGTCACCCGAACATCCAGCTTCACACCCACCAGGGCGTGAGGCACGCTGTACAGGCGTTTGTCGATCTCGATGTGGTAGTCGATGCCCGGTCGTGCCTTGCGCCACTCGGCGTAGACGTAGGACGTTGCCGGCAGTGGCCTGAGTGCAGGTCGGTCCAGCGCTTCGAACAGGCTCTGGCGGCTCTCGGAGCGCCCCTGGAACGGGCGCTGGTTCAGTGCCGGTAGCAGGTCTGCAATCGCCGA
>Ga0208813_1001706_pt1 | contig 10947 bp, 23 predicted proteins | sample MalvireepMed_904_FD_184250 | JGI IMG/M metagenome (GOLD analysis project Ga0208813, IMG submission 184250) | Marine viral communities from the Global Malaspina Expedition - Malaspina viral metaG DeepMed_904 (SPAdes) (version 2) | ecosystem: Environmental > Aquatic > Marine > Oceanic | place... | reverse complement strand
GCATTCGTACACCTGGCCTATGAGCTAGACCGTATCACCAAGTCAGAGCACGGCCTTGAAGAGAAGCTGGACACGCTGGCAGAACAGCAGTCTGAGCTTCTCGAGGAAATCCGTAATGCCATAGCCCGCATTTCTGCACTGGAAAAGAGTGCCGGTTCCGTGGTACAACCCAAGCGTAAGCCAGGACGACCAAAGAAGGAGACGTGAAATGGCGACCAGAATAGGTAAGCTTCAGAAATTAAAGGAACACACCACTGCTATCGTTGTAGACAGTGGCGGCGGCGGTGGACCTGGTACTCAGAATCTCTTTGGGTCTGCTGGTGCACTGCCGTATGATGGCACCAATATGCACCACCGCATCTTGGTTCACTCTGTTGGCAGCAGTGCAAATATCGATATAGAGGTAAGCAACGAGGGCTCGCTTTGGAGTAAACTAGTCAGGGTAAATGGTACTCAAACCAATGCTGGGCATTATAATGTTGTCTCTACTGGCACAATACATGACCCCCCGTTCAAATTCGTAAGAGTTGTCTCTGATGTTGCAGCCGACAGCTCGTTTACGGTTCAGTCTTTTTTCCCGCTCGTTCCACCAAGTACTTAGGAGGTATTGGAAATGGCATACTCCAGTTGGACATCTGATTTAAAAACACGCTCTTCAGTGGGCTTTCTCGGCAAGGTTGTGAACCTGTTGGTTCAAGCAAAGGACCGGCTTAACACCTTGCACACGACAGTAACAACGGCAGGGGGCCAGGCCCTTAGCTTTGGGGCTTATAGCTCAGGCGAAGTAAGTGGAACTGAAGCAATCGCAGTTCTGCAAACAGGCGCTGGAAGCCCATCTGTGACGACATTGACAATCGCCGATGGTGGTGTGCATGGGCAACACAAACGCATTTACTACCAGACACAAGATGCCGCCAAGGATATCCGCATTGACTTTACTGCTGGCCGTCTTATTGGTCTTAATAGTTCCTCTCAGCAATACCTTACCTTTACTGATCAGGCTGAGTGGGCTGAGATTATCTGGAGCACAGAGTCTCCCTATGTAAACAAGTGGGTGCTCGGATCTTATAGTGGCATCACTCACTAATAGTAAGAGGCTAAGATGGCAACGCCAAAGAAAAAAACTAAGCCAAAGAGTGTAGTGAAGTCAAAGAACCCCTTTGCGTATAACTACAAGCACTGGCTGCAACACCTTGAAGACCGCATTGCTGCACTAGAGAAGAAGGCTAAGGGCTAGACAATGCCTAGCCTTAGCGATGTGCATAATGCACTTGCTGATGCGTTCAGGCTGGCGGTGAGCCGCTTCAGGGAAGCTCACCCCAGCCGAACCATTGCAGTGGTTGGGACAGCTCGTTCTTTAGCATCTCAGAAGCGTGCCTTCGAGAGTGGTAAGAGCAAGCTGGACGGTGTAGTCCGTCCCTCCATTCACCAGTTCTCTCCGAAGACCCCCGCCATGGACTCATGGGTCTACGAAGTGATTGACCCTAGCGTCATACCATGTGAAGGCTTCTTCGAGGGCCGACCACGGGAGCTTGAACGCTCCGGTAAGGTAAAGCTTATCCTAATCCCTGGTAAGCTGACGCAGAAGGAAATCACACGAGAGTACCTGTCGTGGGGCTATATCGCTCAAGACACACCAGTAAGCGGATTCCCTTGGGAGTCTAAGCTTGTATGGGGTGGTACTTGGGCCCAACCATATGCTGCTGACCGTCTGAAGAGAGCCCGTTTCTTCGATGGTCCTCACCTGGAGCTAGCCCGTCGAGACTTGACATATGAGGTGCAACGTATGTTAGACCTCGCGGGCTACCCTCCGGGTCCTCTTGATGGTATAGTCGGGAGGAAGACTAAGAGAGCATTCAAAGCTTACGCTGAAGGACGTGGAATCGAGGTCGCTTATGTGCCCCGGCGCAGAACATTCCCATTCCGCACTTCAGCATGGGAGGCATTATGCACGGACACGGAGCACTTATCATGACTGAAACCACGCCACAATGGGGGCTAATGTTGCGTGACGATGTGCGAGGACTAGCTAAAGATGTCCGTGAGATGGACCGTCGCCTCTCCGAGAAGGTAGAGCGCCTGATGGTTGACATGTCTAGCGTTGGTCAGAAGGTAGACACACTGGAAGGAGCGCAGAACCATGGAGACAAGCAGCTTCATGCAAGGATTCAGCGGATTGAAAAGAGCATTGAAGGCGAAAACCAGCGACGTGCTGCAATCGCTATTGCTCTTGTCTCTGGTCTGCTTGGTCTTGTTGGCGCTGCGTTCACACTGATGTGAGATGGGCTACACCATTTTAATTCTCTTGTGTCTGCTCTCTTTGATTGTAGGGTATATCCTCGGAAGTGAGGTCTGCCTCTCTCATGATTGGCAAGTAGGCCCTCGCCCAGGAGAGCGATACTGTAGGCGCTGCAATCGAATACGGAGAAAGAAGAATGGATAACACGACACCAGATTTAACTACTGCTTTGTACGTTGCTGCCCTTATCGGAGTCATTGCTTCGGCAGGTACAACCATTGCAAAGAAGGTCCTTACGCAACTCAAGGTGCGAGGTAAGCTTGGTAAGAACGGCTGGCAAATCGTTTGTCTCACTACTCCAATCTTCATCGGGGTACTACTTGGTCTTGTATGGCGCAGCTACGGTCTTCCTGGCGTGTGGGGTCCGGCTGTGGGGGCGGCTGCTGGCGCTCAAGCAACCACCATATACGCAGCAGTACGTCAGTGGGCAAAGCACTTTGCTAAGTAAAGCGTGGCACGTCATATCCTCCATGCCGAAGTGGTCACTCGGGCTCATTGTCGTCGGCTCTGTCGCACTCTACTGGTCCATCAGGTCTCTCCTCATCATCCGTAAACGCTACCGGCTCCTCAAAAAGGAGAGAGATATACGGGACAAGTGGACCAAGGTAAGGAACGACCTTAGTGTGAAGCATTCAGACAAGTTCTTTGAACTCAACAAGAAGTACCTCATCAGAATGAAGGAGATTAACCGTGCCAAAGCTGCACTCGACAGGTCTTTCGCCAATGGTGAAGAGGGTCTCTCATCTCTTGTTAATAAGTTCTATGGCCCTCGCTCTGCTGGCACTGACGAGCAACCGTAGATTAAACGCCCAGGAATGCACCGTAGCGCACGATGTGGTGAAAGATGATGTGGTACCGTGTACCGGGGTGCTTTGGACGCTAGGTGCGACAGAGGACGCCTTAACACTGAAGGCCGTGGCGTTCCCCAAGCTCCAGGTAGACTTTGAGCACCTCAAAGAGCTACGTATTCTGGACCAGCAGCGTCATGCGGAAACAATCCAAGCCTGCAATGGTGAGCTGCGTGAGACCAGGGACCTGTTGAATGAGACCATGGGTCTAGTTCGTGTCCCTTGGTACAGGCAGCCGGTGATTGTGGCTGGCATCTCCTTTGTCACAGGGGTGGCGACTACGATTCTGATAGTGCGCTCGCTGTGAAGTGGCAGAACGATGACGGGTTCGTTAGGTGGCTGTACTCAATGGAGTACGCAATCAGGACAGACAAGGGGCCTAAGCCCTACATGTCCATAGGTGTAGTAATCTACATGCACGAGGCGTGGACTGCTGGGAAAGGGGTGCTATGACGGCACGGTGTGCAGTGGGTAGTCAACCCGCTCCAGCTCGATGCCCCTCCATGTGCCGTTGTAGTGGATGACGCCTTTCTTGCGGAGGTCCCTTAGTCTGGAGCTAATGGTTTCCCTTGGGCTCCCTAGTGCTTCGGACATCTCCGCCAGTGTTGTCAGCGTTGGCACACCGTACTTGTGCTGAAGGTCGAAGAGGTAGGTGTACAGCTTGATTTTGACTATCTCGGATACGTTGATGAGTGGGTGGATCGCAACAACATCGTCCGGGTCAACGCCGCGCTCCTCCATGACCTTGTTTAATCGCCAGCCCTCGGCACCTCTGCCGCAAACGGCACGGCCCAGGTCATAGGCTGTCCTGCCTGGGTTCTCCTTCTTCCATGTCCACGCCTCATATACTTTTGGGAACCCTATCAGCGCCCGTGGTATTCTTTTCATGTTGCCCTCCTGGCTGTTGTGTTGTGTTTAGTGCGCTAGTCTTTTGCACGCCTTGTTTATGAACGAGTTCAGCATGGAGCGTGCGTTGACGGGTATCTCCTTGCCAGACCTGGCGCTTACGAACCCAATGGCCTCCTGCCACACCGCCGTGGCGTCGTCCTTGGATAGCCCGGCGCCCTGGTGTGCCTTGGATAGCCTGTTCCACTGCTCACGAACCTCCTCCTCGTCCAGGAACTCAGCGGTAACCTCCTCCTTTCTCTTGGCTACCTTCTGGGCAAGGGAGGTGGTGGGTCCACGGCTGGGTCCCTTCTTGAAGTCATCGGCCTCCTCCTCGGAGTAGACCAGACCATGGATACCGGCGAGCTTGAGGATCACCCTATCCTTGCCACGCTTCTCAGCCATGGCATAAGGGAAGGTCTTGGCCCCTCCCTTCAGGTTGTCCGGTGATGCCTCACCGAAGCTCCACTCGGCCCTGTCCCCCATCCTGCCAGTAACACAGAGAACAACGGTCTGCTTCTCGGTGCTGGCCTCGATGATGTTGGGTGGGTCAAAGGTGATGCCCGCCTTGGCTGCGATTATCTCGCAGTACTTGTGGTAGATAACCCATGAGCCGTGGCAGTCCCAGCACGCTTCACGAGGGTTGATGTCGTGTTTAGCGAGCAGCTCCTTCACTCTCTTGTCTAGTTGCTTAGCCATTTGCTTTCTCCTTGTTGGCAAGAATCTTGTTGGTTTCCATAACGCTTTTCAGGTAGCCGGATAACCACTCTGGATCGATTGTCATTTGGTGCGTAGTTTTCTTTTCTTTATCCATTTGCTTTCTCCTTGTTGTGGGCTACTTGTATTTCTTAGCGGCCTTGTCGATAAGTTGCGCGGTGTTGTAGGTGAACTGGGTAGCGCCTGTGTTATCAACGACGATGGGCTGCTCTCCTTCGCTGTGTTTCACGCGAACAGTAAGGGCTCCATCTTGGTCTTCAAACAGGTCTACTTCCCAGCCTGAAATCTGAACAATCGTGTAGTTATCCCGGCCATCGTCGTAGGTGTCGTCTACGTGAATGACTTTTACGCTTCCGCTTTCTAGTCGTTTAAGCATTGTGTAGTGCTCGTCTTCGGGTTGCGGTCCAAAGCTTGATGGCCGCCCTGCATAAAACTCATCTCTCTCGGCGGTCTCTAATCGTTTGTAGTATCCCATGTCATCTCCTCACTTAAACTTGGTGGTGAAGCGGCTCGAGGCCGCGGTCTTTGATGCCCTCTCAATGAGGGCCAGTGCGCCGTCCTTGGACATTGTCTTGGACAACTCGGTCACAAGCATTTCCCTGTTCAACCGCTTACTCTCAACAGGGGTGTACCTGATGGTCCCCCAGTCGCCATGTAAACCATCGCTCTCGTTCTTCTCGATGAACTTGACAAGGGTATTGCGATGTGTCTTCACGCGCTTCTTTGCGTCTGCCTCGTCGGCCTTGGCCTTCTGGTACTCCTCGATGGCGGGGTGCTCCTCGACCTCGAACAGGTTACCCGTGCTGATTCGCTTAACCATGTCTGCGTGGTCACCAGCGCCAGCCTCAGGCGGGATGTCACCCACTATGTGGGCCCCCCACCAATGCTCTGCCACTTGCAGCATGTCACGGCATAGCTCATCGTTTCGGTGGACGGTGTATAGCCGGTGGTCTGGGCCGGTCAGCAAGGCCGACACATGACACTCACCAACTATCGTTTGCCCGAAGGGCTTCGCCATGTACCACTGGACTTGCAGTTGGTAGCTCTCTGGCACACCATCCTGCCCATCAGACTCGGGCCCGAACATGCGGTTAGCGCCGAAAGAGAACGATGTCTTGCCCTCGTACACGATGGTAGGGACGTTGTCCTTGAACACCAGCCCATCAGGTGAGCGTCGGTACCAGCCATCAACTGCACTCTCGTACATTGCGACGGGGTTTCCTGTCCGGTCCTTGTACTCAGCGATGTTCTGAGGCTCGAGGGCCAGCCCGATACGGGTTGACAGGTTGCCTTGGAACGGCTCTTTTAATCCCTTCCGCTCCTTCCATAGGTCAAGCGGTGTCCGGTATTTGTTGAGCCCCAGGATAACGGCGATGTCTGAGCCGCCTATACCTTGGTTGAATATGTTATTATCTGGCTTGCGTACAAGCCGCTCTTCAATCTGAAGCATTGTGCTCTCCTCCGTGTTTGTGTTTATCCTATCTGAATGTGTGTTAATGTCAAGTTGTTTTAAAATCAATGTTGCTCAACGCCGTGAGGCTGCTGAGCTGATGTCTGAAACGCTGCATGTGTCTGTCTCTGTGGCATACGGCATGATAAAAAGGTTTCATCCGCTGGCTGAAGATAGTATCGCACTGGTGTTAAACGATGAAGGGGTTCGTGAGTGGTGGCAAAAAGAGAGAGAGATGTTGATTCTGAAATCCAAGTTGTACAAGAAGGTGTCGAAGAGGATAGCGGCGGCACAGGCGAGGAGCCGGGTGGTTCGCTTGCTACGACAGGTGTCATAGGGATTGACTTCACCATCGCTGAGTATCTAGCCCAGCGTAACATCAGGTTCTCCAGCGGGGAGGGTGGTGTTAAGATCCAATGCCCAAGCTGTAAAAAGAGGGCTCGCTCACTGTCAGTGAACAGCGACCTCGGCAGCTTCAAGTGTACGAACTGCGGCAGGACAGGTGGCTTCGCCAACCTGCGTAAACTGCTCGGTGACAACCCCATTGTCTCTGTCTCCTCCTCCACTGCAATGCAGTTCGCTCTGTACATACCTCCATTCAGGGCATGTAGATACACAGCAGAACACTCGTCTATGCTGGCGGACGACTTCGACCTGTCAAACTTCTTGGCCGAGCTTGGTATCACCGAGGCCATCATCACCCGGCTAAAGATTGGGGCAGACTACAGCGGTGGGCTGCTCTTCCCCTTCATGTACACACGTAAGCGAAGCTCAGTATCGTACATCACAAAGAGGGCAGACGATGGGTCATGGTGCAAGGTTGCGGGTGACGCAAAGCTCTGCTCCTGGTTCGGCCAGCACCTGTTCAAGACAGGGAACGATGAAGCGTTCATCTGCCAGACACCACTAGATGCAGCGGCGCTGATGTCCCTGGGTGAGAAGAATGTACTGGCCCCACCCCAGGACCATGAGGCCCCGAAGCTGAGGACACACCAGCTTGCTGTGCTCGAGCGATGCTCTGTGGTGTACCTTGTACCCAACCCAACCCATGAGGGCCAGCGGTGGGTAGCTCGCTTGCAGGGCGAGGTTGGACAGTGGCGGACGAAGGTGGTCCAGATGGACTATCGCCCCGCCGAGCTGATTAAGGAGGAGCAGGAGGCAACCTGGAGGACCGCAAAGGAGAAGGCTGTCTCCTCCATCGGGGCCCGTGTTCGTGTCGCCAGAGAGATGATGGGCGACCTTGACTATGCCTTCGAGAACCGGGATGCCCTGGCTGGCTTCCCAACCAAGCTCGAGCCGTTGGACAAGCTGCTTGGTGGATGGCGCCCAGGCGAGGTGACGATAGTCAGCGGTGAGCCAGGCGTAGGCAAGTCAACGTTCTGTGCATTCATCAGCCTGCTTCAGGCGAGCGATGGGAACCCGGCGCTGCACTTCTCTTTCGAGGTCTCGCCATTCAGCATCATGAAGAAGTGGATGACCATGCTGGCCAGTGAGCCCTTCGGTGACATGGACAGGGGCACATACATACGCACGAGGAAGAAGCTTGCGCGGCGTGCGCTTCATATTCCCCAGACGTATGGGATATGTGAGATGCCAGAGGTGCGACGTAGTATCTATGACTCCTGCACCCGTAACAACATACGCTTCGTGGTGCTGGACCACCTTGGCTTTCTCTCTATCCTGGGGCAGGATGCCTCGAATGATATCAAGACGACGGGCTCCATCATGCGCGAGGTTAAGCGCTGGTCGTTGGACCTTGGCATTCATATCATCCTGGTGCATCATCTCCGCAAGAGGTCGGCAGATGGGCGAGGAAAGCATACCGCCCACCTACACGACCTCCGCGGGTCCGGCGAGGTCAGCCAACTGGCAGACAACGTAATGCTGCTGTCCCGAACCAGCGGTAGCCCAGAGGTTAAGCTGGCGCTCCTTAAGGTTAGAGACGACGCCGGGTTTGAGGGAGTGGTCAAGCTACAGTTTAGTGTGAAGAGCCTTCGGTACATGCCCTAGTCGTAGGTGATTGTCCACCACAGGAAGCAGAGGTACCCGCCCATCGCCAGGAACGTGATGATTTCTTCGGCAGCGTTAATCCATACGCTCATTTTATCACCGCCCCGTAAGATTCTCCTGGGAAACCCTCGAGCTTGGTCACAATCTCAACGTTGTGCTTCTTGCCTTTCTCCTTGAGTATCTCGGTGAACTGGCCCAGGTCCAGCACCAGGTTATGCAGGGCACCTGCTGACGTGTGCGTGGCCTTGTCCCTATACAGCTCATACAGGCTGTTGATGCCCTTGCTGATAGGCACAGAGGCAATGCAGGTGAAGCGCTCCTCCACCTGTTTGCCCGAAAGGCACACCTCGTGGGCATAGACGTTGAGCCACTGGTAGACACCGCCCCAGTTGACGAACACCGCCTCCTGGATCGCATCGTAGAAGTCATCTCTCTCGTCAGCTTGCTGTTGTTTGTGCTGTCCCATCTTCATCCTCCTCTTGGTATACGTGTTCGTTGCCGCAGTAGTGGCACCGGAAGAGCAGGCCATTGTGCTCCCACTTGTCAACCGCCAGGTCGTCAGCGAGTTCACCGTAGGGGTCTGGCTTCAGGTCTTTGGTGCAGGTGACTGTCATCCTTACATCAAACAGGGGCTCCCACCCCTTCTCACGGTTCGTTATGCACTGTGGGCTCTGGCATTCTAGTCTCATTTGCTTTCTCCTTTTCGATGTCTCGCTTCACCCTGCGGGCTAGCGCTTGCATGTATTTGGGGGCGCTGCTCCATGGGCCCAGCAATCCCTTGAATGAATACACAAAGTCGTTTTTATCCTCGCACCAGAACTCTTGTGAGCCCACGCGGGCGGTGATGTAGTCAGACTCGTAGTAGGTGTCGGCCAGTTCCGGGGACCACTTGATGAACCCGCCACCGTGACGGGCCCATGTGTTACCTCGTCGCTCTATCTTGCTGCTCATTTGCTTTCTCCTTTATCTGCTCGCGGATGTTTTGGGCTAGCTGCCTTACCCTCCAGGCTAGGGCGGGTTCAGGGGGCATGGTGTCCATAGCGTCGTTAGCGTAGCGCTCAAGCGCTTCTATAATTATAAGGTGCTGGTTGAAGACCAGCTCAATTGTTTTCGGCATTGCTTTCTCCTGGTTAGGACGGTGTGTAAAAGATAATCGTCTTGTTTCCTAGCGCTTCTTTGGCGAGTTGTAGAAACCGAGCGTCGTCTTGCTTGCGGTCTTCAAGCTCAAAGTCTGCGGTGTCTTCGTAGAAGTCACGCTCTTGCATTCGATTCTCTAGCCGCCGAATAATTGGGAGGGTGAGGTCAAGCCTGTCCGTGTCGATCATCTCCACAAGGTCGCGCCGATTAGGATGTTTCAACCGCCACGCCTGCCCCTCATTCTGACCTGCTGTTGTCTTTCTCCACTCTTCCTCCATAAAGGCGTGGAGCATGTAGTGTTTTCGCCAGTAACAGACAGCCTTGGGCTTGTCTTGCTGGTGTTCTTGCGTGCATATATGGCTGTCTAGTCCCATTTTCTTTCTCCTAGTAGTGACTGTCGTCTATGTAAATCCTAAATGAATCTTCCCTTGCTTCTTCCATGACGTGGTCCTGGATGTAATCCCACTGACCATCAGTAAGCTCAAAGGTTTTCTTGCCTGTGCTCTCCATTACTATCTTGTAATCGAGGGCCTCTAGCTCTTTCTTTGAGGCGAGTAGGTAGTCGTCAGTGTTGGCAACCGCCATCCTGACCTCAAAGATTTCTACCGAGTCACCATCCCAGTACCATTCGACGATGAATATGGCGGCATCCTCTACCTCAAGGTCGTAGATGAAAGGGTCTGTCGTTCGTGTGCTCATCTCTGGTCCCCCTGTTTGTAGACTTTGAACTGGCGTGCTGGCCTACCCGAAACCCCAGTCTGACCGAAGCGGGGCTCCCGCACTAACACGGTCCCCGACATAACAAGCCGGACCAGGGTGGCTCGGACCATCCCAGCGGGCGCATCGCAGACAGCGGCCACGTCAGACGCTGTGGACCACTGGTCCAGGAGGTCAAGCACAACGCGCTCCCGTGCGAGCAGGGCCGCTCGGCGCCGCGCCGCACTGAACTTGTTGGGGCCGGTGCGCTGTATCCTCTCGAACGGGTTGGGTGTCTTGACCGCCCGCCTTTTGGTTGCCTTCTTCTGAACTGGTGGCGGTGGTGGCGCAGCCTTCAACCCTGCAACCTCCTTGACCAACAAGGCGACCTGCTCCTTCAGGTCATCCCGCTCTTGGGCAGCCTGCTCTTTGTCTGCATGCCCGGCCCCGACCTCCGCATCTTTCCCGCAGTGAGGGCAGAGGGGTCCGTCAGGCAGGTCCGGCGTCCCTGCATCCTTCCACCTGTTTACTGCGTCAGCGAAGTTGGTGTGCATGTTTTCCCACTTGGTCTTGGATGCCCAGTACAGCAGCACCCTTGTCTCTTCCGCTATGCTCTCCATGGTGATTTACTCCTCTCGTTATTGGATAGGATAGTTGTGATGGCGTGGGCCTTTGCGGCTCTCGCTGATGTGAATCGGAGGTGGTCGTCTCGTGTTTCCACTGGCGCTGGTAGCTTAGAGCCCCACGACCAACAGACAACGAGCCACTTCCCCCGCCTTTTTTTTATCTCTGCAGCAACCTCTGGTTCGCCGGTAAGGTACTCAACAAGAAGCTGCAGGTGGCCGGGTGTTACCCGTCGCCACCGGAACAGGTCGCTGTTTTTCATTTGCTTTCTCCTTAAAGGG
>Ga0208813_1001698_pt1 | contig 10998 bp, 11 predicted proteins | sample MalvireepMed_904_FD_184250 | JGI IMG/M metagenome (GOLD analysis project Ga0208813, IMG submission 184250) | Marine viral communities from the Global Malaspina Expedition - Malaspina viral metaG DeepMed_904 (SPAdes) (version 2) | ecosystem: Environmental > Aquatic > Marine > Oceanic | place... | reverse complement strand
CAATCCAATACGTGCCGGCTAAACTCGGGTAATTCGTCAAGGAAAAGCAGCGACCGATTCGCTAATGATATTTCTCCGGGGCGAACAGAATTACCGGTACCTGTCAGTTCGCAAATTAAATTCACCCGTCAACAAGTAAAATCAATCACTTACAGCTATAAATCGCAAAATAGAACACCTTTATATTCGCAGAATAAGCGCTACCAACCGATATTTTCGCACAATAAAGACTACTATATTTCGACTATCTCTGCTCACATGTGAAATCTGCGCAATTTAAATGTTGCAGTATAGTGCTAATAGAGTTGCCGTTACCACCCTGCGTCACTAAGGTTGTCTAAATCAATTATAGGCTCTGCATGAGAGCGACACCTAACCGTGCTTTGCGGGCGCGACCTGCTATCACTGAAAAAGAGGGAGAACTAATCATGACCGGTATCTTAAAAAAAGAAGTAACAGCTTTAATGACTGAAATTGCTTTTGAACTAAAGCTTTTGTGTTACAACCAAAAGATAAGCTTCAAAAAAATTCAAGGTGAGGGCTCTATTGACCCATCAAAATATGAACGGCCTTTGGGGATTCATCGCTGTTGGTCGGTAGATACTAGCCAAAGTTTTGATTTAAGCGAAACCGGAGAAGTTGGCATTCAATGTAATCGTCTAACCCGACTAAAAAATGCCTCAAGTTACAAGTACCTACTAGAGGCTGATTCATCTATCAAATTCTCATTCGATTAATTAAGTTAAAGCGTCAAAAAGCCGCTAAATATGGTTGTATTAGACAATCATCAAATAAGAAGGTTTAGGAATGAGTAAGTCGCTATTTAGGCAAAGTGAATACGGTTCATACCACTTTCTAGAACAGGTCGTAGAGATACGTAATGACGTTTTAGGATTAACGCCAGAGCGAGCACAGGGAGTACTGAGAAGCTTCGACTTTAAGAGTATGACTGACAAAGACATAGAGTTTTATAAAACGTATATACATGAGTCCGTTCATTTTATTGATTCAACCGCTAGTCTTTGGGGTATGGAGTATACCTGCCGACTATACAACTGTTTTAATAGCAACAACTCACAATATTCGATTGACGTTTTTCTTCTTAACGATTCTGAAATCGAGCAGCACTCTCACTCTCTGGAGGCGCACATCCCTACTCCTATGGAGTATCGTACAATACGCTCAATATTGTCATACACCCCGAAGTATGGAGCGCATATCCTTTTTAAGTATTACAATAATGAGGGTAAAGGTTGGTATGAAGTCAACTCAACCCCACTCACTATGCTCGCTCTGCTAGAAGGGCATGCTTATTCTCAAGAGCTGTTAACAGCGATTTCAATTTACAAAGCCAGAAATGACCACATGAGCATTTCCTTGCTAAAGCAAGACCATCAGAAGATGTTAAAAGATAAAACGCTATGTGAATATACTTGTATCCTCTCATTCACCGAGCAACTTTTTGAGGGGTGCACGTTCGAAGAGCAACTTATAATAGTAACTTTTGTCTCTCAGTTTGCACTTGATCTTCCAGCATTGTTCCACTTCCCTGATGTATACGTTGAGATGCTTTTTGGTCCGAATACAGACGAACACATTATCAGTGCCTTTAAAATGGAACTAAATCGAGGGATGAACCGTTCGTCGCTTGTCGCATTAATACTAATTTTACTGCACTGCAGTTTGGAGGCTAAACCGATAAACTCCTCCTATGAATTCTCGAGGGAGCTAGAGAACCGGTTATTTGAACTATTTGTGCAGGATGGAGAAAATATCGAGAGCTGCAAACAAACGTTCAAAACCTTTCATGAGATCAGTTACGAAACCGGCCTGAACTTACTACATGAAAAGGGAGCCGAATTAGCATATTTATCAGCTTTAGCTAATAAAGATAAAGACTGGTTTAGTTTCAACTTAGCCGAAGTAGCTTTACCTAGCGCTTTGCTAACGTCAGGAGAACTATTAAATGCCAACCGAGAGCTTGATTATGACATCCAAGAACTCGTTTTTTCCGACGATGCAAAAACCATCGAGCTAACAAAAATACTTAAACAAGAAAAAGCTCGAAAACCGCACTTAAGACCAAAGGTTTGTCATGACTGGCTGAGAAAAATAGAAGCAGGAGAAACAGGGGTTCATTACTATCCGGAAGACTTTTAGTTTTAACGTAGAGCCCTGTCTAGCGATACCTGAACGCTTCAATCTTGGCAACCACCTGAAGTCCTGCTATGTTAAATTCATATTCGCAAAATAGCCGCTACTATCATGAACTTCAAAACGCCGGTTCGCAAAATCAAGCCTACACGCAGAAGCGTATCTGGCTACTTTTCCTTTCGAGGTAAAGAGCCAACGCCCTACGAATCTACTCTTGAGCGCGACTTCGTTATGCGGATGGATTATGACCGCTCTGTTGAGCGAGTTGTCTCGCAGCCTGCTCGCTTATTCTATATCGATGCGAATGGCATAGAGCGCCGGTATACGCCAGATTATCTGGTTTACTTCACTAACCCTATGCGCAAACCATTACTGGTAGAAGTTAAAGAGAAACAAGAGCTGGAAAGCGACTTCCACAAACTACGTTATAAGTTTTCTGCAGCATTCGCGTTTGCAAAGCAAAACGGGTGGACCTTTAAAATCTACGATGAACGACGCATCCGGGACTCGATACTCGAGAACCTTCAATTGCTCAGGAATTTTGCCAGCCGAAAAGTCAGTAGTGACATAGCAAACGAAGTAAAAAGCACCCTAGAAAGCATAACTCTTCCAATTTCCGTAAGACGTTTTACTCAGAGGTTTAATTCAGAGCAAAAAACGCCCGGCCTTCGAGAAAACGATATTTGGCGATTGGCGCTTGACCATAAACTAGAGCTAAACTTATCTGAGTCGTTATCCGAGGAAACCGAAATCGTCGGAGTTAGCCATGGCAACGTCTAACGGACATCAATTAAAAAGGCGTCGGTTTAAATTGACACCCGGTACCTCGATTATCATGGGTGGTGAAGAGTACCTAGTAAAAGAGATACTCAACGAAAAAGAATGTATCGTCAAAAATGTGACCTCCAACACAGCCGACATCGTTGCAATTAGTAAACTCATAGAGCATGCCACTACCGTCACGTCTGATTTGATGCCCGCCGAGCCTGATTTAGATGACATTTCACAGGCTGACTACCAAACAGCGAAAAAACGACTCGAAGCCATTAAACCTCTACTTGAACTTGACCACCCCAAGAAAAGCGATGTCCGTTTACGTGCGGCTGAGGTTGATTGTCACTACACGACACTCTACAACTGGCTCAGGGCTTATCAATCAACCCAGGCTCTCACAAGTCTCATTCCGAAGCGGAGAGGATGGAGTTATAACAGAAAACGACTCGATAGCGATGTTAACGCGATAATTGACCACTATATTGAAAACCTTTACCTGACGATAAAGCAGCCAAGTCCTAAAAAGGTGTACTCAGAAATCAAAAGAGCCTGTTTGAAAGCTGACCTTACACCACCGCATCAAGCCACTATTTACCGACGAATTGAGAGAATTCCAGAGGAAAAGCGTTTGCGCGGTAGAGGACGAGTAGAAGCGGCAAACAACCGCTTTTCGGTAAAGGCTGGGAGGTTCCCCGGTGCAGACACCATCCTGAATGTGATTCAAATCGATCACACCCCTTTAGATATTATTATTGTTGATGAAGAAACTCGGCAAAGTATCAAAAGAGTCTGGTTTACGGTCGCAATTGACGTGTTTTCCCGAGTCATCACCGGAATATACCTGTCATTGGATGCGCCTAGCCTAACATCCGTCGCTATGTGCATATCCCACTCGATACTACCCAAGGATAAGTGGTTAAAGCACATCGGTGTCGAGGGAGAGTGGAATGTCTGGGGTTTTCCGAAAAAGATCCACACAGATAACGGTGCTGACTTTCGCTCCATTAACCTATCGGAAGCATGTGCAAGCAACGGGATTGATATTGAGTTCAGACCTGTCAAGAAGCCTAACTATGGAGGTCATGTAGAGCGTTATCTGGGAGCTTTCTCTAAAAAAATAGCAGAGTTGGATGGTAAAACTTTCAATAGCGCTGGTAAGAGGGAAAGTTATGACCCGGAAAAGAACGCTACCATGACTATTGATGAAATAGAAAGGTGGCTCGTTCACGCAATAATTGAGTATCACCATACACCTCACAGCTCACTAGGCATCGCTCCTATAACGAAGTGGCGGATGGGTATAGAAGGAGCGCCCGGCATTATGGCGACCGGACTACCGGAGATACCTGATGACCCGTTAACACTAGAGCTTGATTTTCTCCCTCGAACAATGAGGAGTATCTCTGGAGAAGGAGTGGTTTGGGATAGAATACATTACTATTCGGATGGAATCCGGCACCTTATTGGCGAGAGAGACGAGCATGGTAAAAACCGAAAATATATTGTTCGGCGCGATCCTAGGGATATAACTAAAGTATGGGTCTACGACCCATTTCAGAAGCTCTACCACGAAGTTCCTTATGCCGATCCGACACACCCCTATACGAATAAATGGGAACTCGAGAAAGCAAGAAAATATTTAAAGTCTCTTGATGACACGCTCATAAATGAGCAGGCAATTTTTCAGGCTATCGAGAGCATGAGAGAAATAGAAGAAAAATCCAGGGCCACAACTAAAAAGGCGAGGCGCGCCGGCGCGGCCAACACCCGCCGAAGAACACAGTCTTCTCCGGCCCAGATATATACAGGCACTAACACTAAGGGGAGTAGCACTTCTAGCCCTCAACGCACTTCTAGTGAATCAAACGATCCTGCCGATGATATCTGGGGAACGGATATCGAAAGTTTTGAAATAGAGTGAGAGCCAAATGGACGAATTCAAACACGTTGACAAGAAATATCGGCAGATAGTCCTTTTACCAAACAAAGAGCGTATTTCTTTTATCAATCAAAAGAGATGGATAAGCTACCCAATAGCCATCAATGCGATTCAAGAGCTTAAAAACCTTATGGATCAGCCAAAACAGCAACGAATGCGTTCGGCGCTTCTCATCGGCGAGTCCAATAACGGTAAATCGTCAGTTATTGAGAAGTTTTGCGAGGCTTATGGGCAGCCTATTGTTGATGAGGAGGATGAGATACTCAAGAAGCCCGTTTTAGTCACCGAAGTATCAGCCCCGAAAGTCAAAGATATCTACATATCAATATTAGAAGAATTCTGGGCACCCTTTAAGACGACACAAACGGAAAGCGAACTCAGAAAACAAGCCTTTGACTTGATGAGAGTTTGCGAGGTGAAAATGCTCATTTTAGATGAGTTTCACACGTTGTTGGCAGGCACTGCTAAACAACGTCAAAATGCCTTAGCTGAATTAAAAATGATTTCTAACAAGATAAAAATCCCTATTGTCGGTGCCGGCACTAAAGATGCTCTCTCGGTTATTCAAAACGATTCCCAGCTACAAAGCCGCTTTTGGGTGATGAAGCTACCGAAATGGGAGCGAAATAAAGACTTTGTTCAGCTCTTATCTAGCTTTGAAAAGGCATTGCCCCTTAAACAGAAATCCAATCTAACAAGTAAAGAGCTGGGCGAACGTATTCTCGAGATTTCTGATGGGAACCTAGGTAATTTACATGAGCTGCTGAAAGTTTGCGCAATTGAAGCTATACATAGTGGTAAGGAGAAAATTGACATAGACATTGTGGAAGCTTTTTCATGGTTCACCCCAACGAAAGGACAGAGAGAAATCAAACTTACTTAAGGCCCTGGCCGATACGAACCAAGCCTTTTGAGGATGAGTTATTGTCCTCCTGGTTGATAAGAGCTAGCTTTGATAATTTCACAAAGCCATTGATACTGACATCATATCTCTGGGATAAATGGAGAGCCTGGACCTTAGATTTAGACCGAGAACTTACAAAACCCCGCCTTCACAGACTAAGCATATACTCCGGAGTCTCTGAGGAACGTATAGAGCAAATGATGCTGCGTTCAACGTTAGAGAAAATTTCTCGCGCCAAACTTATTTCACAAACGCCTTGGCCTTGGGTCGTAGCAAGGGGAACCCGGAATTTAAATACCTACCGCTATCAACCTTTCTGCCCTGAATGCTTAAACAATGATTCAGAGCCATATTTCAGACGTATTTGGAGGCTTTCTTTCATTACGATATGTCCGAAGCACCAATGCCTTCTTCAAGACTGCTGTCCTTATTGTAAGCAGTCAGTAGAGCCTCACCGGCTTAAAAAGAAAGCGCTGAGAGAGTGTAAGTACTGCCAAAAAGACATTTCTAGTCATCCTTCTAAGAAAGCTAACGAGGACCTCATCGATACGACATCTGAGCTAGTTCGGTTAATCAATGAACCCAATACGGATACTCAAGACCGGTTTCATCAATTGGATTTCTGGATAGCTATGCTTCGAAAGTTATCCTTGGGGCGTACAGAAGCACATAAGGAAGTTTTCTCAGATCTTATAAATAGGAAAGATCGGGCATTAATAGCATCTTGCTCAGGAGTAAACTTCGACTTTCTGACCGTTGAAACTCGGGCTACTTTCCTTAAGTATTGCAAAGCAATGGATAGCGATTCATTCAGCAAAGAAATCGCCCAACTGGTTCCAAGAGGTTTAAGCCAGTCATTCATGCGCTCCCTTCTAACCGTTACTCCACCCCCCGTCCTAAAAATTTTAGGAGTAGAGCAATCATCAAAGCCCAAAGAGAAAAAGAACAACAAACCTGCGGTGGTTTTCAGTAAAAAGCCTTGCTCCCGACCCGTTGTTGAGAAGAAGTGGGAACTCCTTATCAGGAAACATAACCTTGGAAACCTCTAAAACAAAAATATGCGATCAGTGTGGTCGTTTTGTTGACCAGTTCACTCGGCGTTATAAAGAACAAACCTACTGCGCCAATTGCTATCTGCGATGTTTCCCACTTACAACCTGCAGCAATTGCAATCAGCAAAAAAGAATCCACCAGGATGACAAAAAGCGCTTGTGTTGTGACTGTTACCCCAGAGTAACGCCTTGTGTTCGATGCAAACGTACCGGTCGGAAAATAAGTAAGATACTCGCGAGCGGACCATTCTGCAGCAGTTGCTACCGCTATATAAAAGAACTCAAGACGTGTTCAGTTTGTGGAAAACAGGATGTCGTTTCCAGGGGGCTCTCCGTTGGCGTCAATTCACCCATTTGTGATGGGTGCCGTCATAAGCTACGCCCTAAATGCCCGCAGTGCGGTATTCGCAGAAAGCTTTATAAACTCGATAGCGGAGCGCTCATGTGCTATCGATGTCGAGATAACATAAAATATTACTGTACCGGATGTGACGTAGAACTAACCGGAAAAGAGAAAACTATCTGCCAGCTTTGCAGCGCAAAGCGCCTTAATAAGATTAGAAAGCAGCAAAATGCTTTAGGATTCGACACGCTAAATGGCAAGAATCTGTTTATCGAATTTGTAAATTGGCTAGAAAAAACTCGAAACTCTTTCGATGCCGCCCATAAACAAAACCGCTACATCCCATTTTTTGAAAAGATTGAATCGTTCCCTAAAGACTGGTACCTGACGCTCGATTTACTTAAGCAAATCGATGGTGGCTATTTAAGGCGCTCTTCAATGCCTCGACAATTTCTGGAGAGTAAAGGAGTTATATTTGACGAGAAGTTACTCGTCACAGCCATGGATTTACGAACTATTGACATGAATACTTTGATCTTTGAAAAAGCAAAGTCATCAGCCCTCCAAAAAGCGATTCTCGAATATAGCAGCCTGAGAAAACATCAGCTTGAAAAAGGGGATATTAAAACACGAACGCTACGTTTTGAAACCTCAGCGATGAAGAGTCTCCTAGACCACAACCGGTGGGCGAAAAGTCCTCAGAACGCATTAGAAAATCTCTTAAAAGAATCGCCGGGGCAGCGTGCATCGATATTTAAATTTGTCAGCTTCACTCGAGACAACACTAGCCTCGGTATTTTCATGCCTAGCTCAAACGCCGAAAATGGCGTTGTTGCCTCTCTTAAACGTTATTCAAAACATCCAAGCTCAAAAGCTTTCCGTCTATATACTTTCTTCGCGCTGGATTACTTTCATGACTTTTACCTTCCCAGAAATGCACACATCCACATAAAGGAAGTTGGAGACGGCCTGGAAGTGACATTTAAAAGCCAGACGTACTGGGTACCATCTCCAACTCGTATTTTAAAAGAAAGAAGCGACTAACGTTCAATAGCTGCCTCCAATTTCCCACTAATCTGACTTGCAATAGCTACTTCATTGCCTCTATGCGTGATCAAAGAAACATTACTGCCAGCGATACCCGCTGCTCTTTTCCAGACCCCCTTAGCATCAACGATACCAACGAGTATTTGGGGTAACGCATTTAGAAAATCACTTCGAGATGAAAAGCGAAAAATAGCAGTTCGAAACTTATCACTATTAAACCTTTCAATACACACGAAAAAGAAGCTTATACCTTTGAAAGTGATATGAAACACGCCAAATCGTCTCTTAGGTAAACCTTTATATGCCTGTCGGTTTAATCTGCGGTGCTCTTTTTTGAAGAGCCAATCATTGTCGTGCTCAGGCTCTATTAGAGCCAGCTGTCCTGATGTAAATACACCGCTATCAACACCACTTAGTGATGCCGGTTTAGACACTTGTTGTGACTTTTCGGTAGTCAGTTTATTAAGCGCCGACCAAAGCAAGTTCAGTGTATTTGGCGATTCCTTTTTAGGCTCATTGTCCTTATTGATGAGGTTAAGCTTGCCAATATTAGAATCATTACCTCCTTGATTGCTCGGTGAAACCTTACCTTGTTGAGCCGGCACTATTTTGACTTGCGTATTCTTTGTCTTATTTTCTTTAGGTACCGCTTTTTGAAGACCCGTCTCGCCCCAGTGCTCAATGTCACCCAATCGAAGATCTTCACCCATAGAGCTCGATGACGGCCTAGACTTCGAGGTACCAATGAGCTTTTTACTCGCCGTCTTAGCGCGTTTCTTGCGTTCATTCTCGGAACTGTTTCCGTTTTCGTCAGCAATATTGCTGTTCTCGCGGATGATAAAGAAATTGGGGCATGTCGGCAGTTTGTATCTATGAATTTTTAGAACCAGGAACCGCTTTCCGTTTTCTAACCAAATACCAGATACAAGCCATTTGTGAGAGCCAGCAAACCACGGACGAACACTCAGGTAAGTTGCTTTATCGCGGTTGCGATTCAATTGCGAAGATATGTAGTTAACAGTTCGCTCTGTATACCGCTCTGACTTCAAAGCCCAAACAAAGTAGCGGTCATCGTCATAGACTTCTTTTAAAAGACCTAACCTGTATTCATCTTTTTGAGGAACATTACTGAAATCAGCGCTATCAAATTTTTTGAATTCAAACTTCTTTAGCGCTACGTCTGCATAATTGTTCAGGACGGTCTGCTGAAGAAACTGGGAAGCGCCATAAGTATTATCAAAGATAGTTAACGAGTTGGCTAAAAGCTCAACATCACAGTCGGTTGTAACAGTAAAAAACTTTGTGTCTTTGAAGCTACTTGGAATTTGGTATTTCCCCGGAGGTAATATATAGCGCTTGTATAGATCTGCTTCGGAGTTATCGCTTTCGTCTACCCGCTCCCAGGCACTGACGAAATTACCGTTATCTTCTGGGTCGATAGAGAACTTAAATATGGTTTCTATTAAGTCAGTGCGCTCGCTATAGTACTCACCATTTTTCCAAATACTGCCTTTTTCCAAGAGCCTAGTGTAGCTTTTCGCTACCTGAACAGACGCAAACTCACCGTTTTCAATGTCTTCCAACAAAACATCCACCAATGGCTCATCAGACGCAGATTCATTCCAGGTTAATGCTCCGTACTCCTTTACAAGCCACTCCCTGTCGTCAACCGGGAGTCCTTCAATTTGTATACTGTCAGCCACAGCCGTACCTTCCACTATAGAAAACTAAATGAAAGGCTTGGTTGTCTTGGTCGTAAGTATTTAGGCGGTCAACCAGTAACTACTTAACTGTAGTCACTTTTTCTCTACGTCAGACTCAGACTTAATGCGTAAGAAAATCTCTTCACGATGAACGTCAACATCTTTCGGCGCATCAACACCCAGACGTACCTGGTTCCCTTTAATACCGAGAACGGTAACGCTGATATCGTCGCCTATTTTTAGCGTTTCACCATTTCGGCGAGTGAGAATTAACATATCGACTGTCCCTGTTGAAAAATTAAAGCTTAACGAAAGCCTTAAAAAATAGAAAGGCAGTTGCAGAGCTTTAAGTGAGAGCCTACAAAACAAGAAGCTATTATCTCACAACAGAGGTTCGTCACCACATTAAGAAAATAAGACAACCAAACCAGTTTGATAAAAGGGCTGGAGTAAACCAGCCCTCCGGTTATTACTCTCCAGTTAAATCGTGGGTCGAAGCGTCCGGCCCATTCGCTTTAACCGAAGCAATTCCCGTTTCTCTGGCTTCTCTAGTGGTATACATCTGGCTCACACCGATAACTTCCCAGTTACCGCCCTTGAGGACAAAATAATACTGGTAGTTTAACGAGTCCTTTCTGTCGTAACGTGCATCTAGTGGACTGTTAACTCTTACGGAGTTAATCCCGTTTTGAGCCCCTTGCTTTGAGACATAACCCTCACTGCGAAGGATTTGTTCACCGTTTGCGGCGATAAGTCGAAAGTAGAACTGATCATCGTTGCCTTTAAATAATTCATACCGTGCTGCCATGTTACTTCTCCTTTCTCACGCCTTTGAAAGGGGTTTTGTCAGACTTCACATTCATGAAGCGACCCGTAACTGCATCACGCTTAACCCAATGACCACTTCGGGTTTCTGTTTGAGAACGTTGGCGCACTGCGCCGCGACGTTGGTTGTCACCAACAGGGGGATTGGTAGCCATAGGAGGCCTCCTCAATTAGTTCAAAATATAAAAAAATTTGACACTAACCGGGAGTTGATAGAAACTTATGTCGTCGAACAGTAGTTCCATTAACTCCGGTTA